>Ga0137436_1000057_pt1 | contig 37995 bp, 34 predicted proteins | sample EasRivERMGT119_2_FD_102328 | JGI IMG/M metagenome (GOLD analysis project Ga0137436, IMG submission 102328) | Soil microbial communities from meander-bound floodplain in the East River, Colorado, USA - East River MetaG ERMGT119_2 | ecosystem: Environmental > Terrestrial > Soil > Floodplain ...
CCGGCGCCGTCTCGGGGCAGTCCTCCGGAGCGGGCTCCTCCCACGCGGTGAGCTGACCGCGCACCCACTCCCGGTAGTCGCTCGGCACGCGGCCGAAGCGCCGGCGGAAGGCGCGGAGAAAGGTTTCGTGGCTCTGGAAGCCGCACTCCAGTGCGATGTCGAGCACGCTGGAGTCGTGCACCAGCAGGCGGAAGGCGCCGCGCTCGAGCCTTAGGCGTGACGTATAGGCCTTGGGCGTCTCCCCGATCGCCGCCTTGAAGAGGCGCTGGAGGTAGAACGGCGAGAGCCCCGCCTTCCGGCTCAGCGCGTCGAGACCAAGGTCTCCCTCCAGGTGGGCCTGAATGTGGACGAGCAGCGGGAGCAGCGTCTCCCAGTCCCCCGTCACGCCGGCTCCGCGACCTCTCCTCGGGCGGCACTCCGGCCTCCGAGATGGCAAGCCAGGAGCTTCAGGAGATAGCTGGCGGCCACGAACCCGAAGATGTGGAGAGAAGGGATCCCAGCGAAGATCAGCAGCAGCGCGAGGTCGACGAGGACGAAGAGGCCGAAGAGGGCCATTGCGGTCGCCCCGGCCCGGGAGGGGACCCGCGAGCCGATCCAGCGGCAGGTCAGGTAGAAGATCGGCGTCCCCGCCAGCAGCGACACCCATGGGCCCGATACCTGAGCGTAACTCTCGTAGAAGGCCGGTGTCTCCCCCGGATGCACGAGGTAGCTGTAGAAGGCGACCCAGGCGAAGGCGGCGGCGATCTGGGCGACCTCGGCCACCAGCATTCCGCCGAGCGCCGCGCCCCACCGGATGTCTTTCCACTTCATGAGCCGAGCATAGCGAAGGCGGGCGCGGGGGTCTTGACGATTCTTGCGGACGTCTCGAACCCGGCGTCACGATCCTCCGCCATTGCTCTGCTCGAAATCGATGTCGGACCAGTAGGCGGTTGTGGTGTCGCTCGTGCGGTTTTCAACCGGAAGAGTCTCCAGAACCAGGGCGCGCGATTGAATCTTCTGCAAATCAATGGTGGATTCCTGCGTTCCCTGACCGTCGGTCCGCGTCGTGGGATCGATCCGTTGCGACCAGACCTTGACGGGCTGCCCCTGCGCATTCACGAATGACACCTGGAACACGATTCCACCCGTGGCGGGAGGCGACGTCCCGTCCCCACTACGGATACCAAATCTGAGATTCAGATGCTGTGCACCCTGCGGCAGTCGAATCAGGATGGCCGACCGCCGTGGCACGTCCAGAATCGTTCCTGTCTCGGGCCGATAGATCACCTGGGGCGGACGATCCGCTTGCAAGACCTGCGCGCCGCGCAAGGCTCTCTTCAAATGCGCCACCTGCTGGAAACCGGTCACGCTCCCTACATCCTGACCGGGATAGTCGAGACGATAGAAACGCACCGACATCGGACTTCGGTAATAGGCCGCCGGCGAGGATCCGCCGGCGGCGGTGATGCTCAACCGCGTCACTTCGTTACCTGCCAGATCACCCGGCCAGACGGCGGCTGCGAGCGAAGCAAATGTTGCGCTGTCTTCGACCAACGGTGACAGCAAGAACCCGCTCTTCGCCATGGCGGGCACGATCCGTTTCGCGAGCCGCCGCCCGTCACGAACGGAGACGTTGAGCCAGAGCTCGGGCGGCTTGTAGAGCGCCGATACGATGGAACCCGCGACCGTGCGGCCCAGCTCGATTTCGGCCCAAACGGGTCCGCCGGTGATCGCCGGCACATCGAGTGGCTCACCAAACGCGAGCGGAGCTTGCTGCAGCCGAGTCAGGTGAAATTGCCGGGGCGACGACGATCGCCTCAAGAGGACGAAGGGAATCTCCACGTCCTGGAGGTCGTACCGGGTCAGCAATTCAGGCCAGGAAAGACCGTCGTCCAGGGACGGATACCTATCGTCCACGGTCTGCACCTCGAACAGTATGTTCTCCGGCGCGGCGTCACCACGAAGGAAGGCGGCATTGAGCTTCGCCAGCTCGGGGGTGAACGCGCAGTAGCTGTGTATCACCGGGCGCGAGCGCAGCGGCAGGCCGTACGCAATGACGGCCGTCTGATTCCACGGGTAGACATCCGTAGTCCCCGCAAGACGCGGGAGGGGCACGTCCTTGCGGACCATGGCCAGGTATTGTTGGTAGGCCTCCGGCAAAGTCCGGGAGTCGTCTTGGCTCGGCGCCCACACCTGGCTGATGCGCCGCGCAAGCTCCCCATGACGGCTGTATGTGGAGGCGGCGAACAATCCGATGGCCAAGGGCAATATCAGGATCCACAGGATGAACGGCCAGCCCATTTTCCGGGCCTGTGGCCATAACAGCGCCAGACAGAACAGAGACATCAACAAGAGCTCCAGCACAGCCACGACTTCGTGCCCATCGTGTCGCACGTATCCGTACTTGAAGGCCGTGAACAGACCGAAACCCCATCCCATGAGAAAGAACACGCCGACGAACCTGTGCCGCAGCCAAGCCGCGTAACCCGCCAGGGTCAGCAGCAGCGCTGCCGCCGCCAAGAATAGAAAAACATCCTGCGCTTCCTTGGGGCCGGACACCATCATCGCCTCGGTGTAACCCTCGGCGACACGCGATGAATTCGCGACGTAGGGACCGATGGAACCGAGGCGTTGCCCCGCCAAACTCCAGAAGACAAGCAAGCTCACGGCATAGAGTGGCACCGGCCACGGAAAGCGTCGCTGCCGCAAGACGAGGTCGAGCGCGATGACCGACACGACGATCGCGACATAGACCATGAGACTGAATTTGATCAGACTCAAGAGCCCCAGGGAGACGACCAGCGTGGCCTCGCTCGCCGTAAACGGTCGGTCCTCCACAAAGAAGTGCCGTAGCAACAGCAGCAACACCCAGGCGGTCAGCCGGACGTCGATGTTCAGAAAGATCGTCGTGTTCGTCGTGGCGATCAGGGCCATCAGCCACAGCCAGGAGAGAAGTCCGTCTGTGAAGAAATGACGTGAGGTTTGCCAGGCGACCCACCAGAACACGATGGCCAGGGCCGACCACGTGAGCGTGGCCACGAAATGGGTTGCGGGAAAGTATCCGCCGTAAAGGAAGCCCCACGGCCCGAACGTAAAGACAATGTCAGAACCAAACTGCAAACCTTGAAATGCCGCGTGTGATGCCAGCATCCAGGAATCGTCAATCGCTCCGTAATGCTTCGGGGGCTTCCACGGCACGAAACACGTCAGCACATAGAGGAGCGAGCTCGCCCCGGCCCCCCACTGGAGCAGCAACTTCGGGCGAAATCGATCCATCGCTAGCCCCGCGTGCGCGCGACGATGAACATCTGCTTTCCGAAGAGCCACTGCAGCGGACTCAATGCCAGGTACAAGCGCAGGATCCAAGGGCTCTGAGGAATGCGGCTCCTGGTCGTGTACGGCAGGAAGCGCGGCCGCACGACCTCGATCTCGAAGCCCGCGATGCCGAGGGCTTCCGCCAGGCTCTCGTGGCTGAGCGCGACGTGGTGGTCGAAGAAGTCCCAGTATTCCCGGTAGGCGTAACGGATGTTCGGCTGGAGCAGGATGAGGCGGCCCCGCGGAACGAGCATGCGGCGCGCCTCGGCGAGCACTTCGAGGACTTGGGCCTTGTCACGCAGGTGCTCGAAGAAGTTGCTGCTGAAGACAACCGTGGCGCTCGCGCTCGGGATCTCCGCCAGCACGCCCGGAATCTCTCCCGTCACGACGCGGACGCCGGGGGCCGCGCGCTCCCGGATGTTCGGGTTCGCATCGACGGCGATCTTGCTGCCGCAGCGGATGGTGTTGATGAACTCGCAGAAGCCGGCGCCCAGGTCCACGACCGCATCCTGGGGCTCGATGAAGCGCTCGAGCCATACGCGACAAAGGACCTCCCACAGCGCGGCCCGCCTGCTCTGGCTCACGTCGGCGAAGCGCCGCCGGTATAGACCCTCGAGCTCGTTGTTCATCGTTGGCCCATTCCCTCGACGATCTCGGCCACCCGCCGTGCTTGACCGATCATTCCGCTGATCGTGCGATCGGACGGGTAGAGCTGCGTCGAATCGGTCATCAGGAGACCGCGCACCGCCGAGCGGATCGGTGGAATGCGCTGCGCGAAATTGACGGTGCAGATGGCCTGGGCGTACCGGTCCCGGAACACCCGGTATCCGAGCACCCAGTCCTCTTTCAGCTCGGGATGCACGATTCTCAGGCCGGCCAAGCACTCTTGGTAGAGGTCGGCATCCGGCTGAGTGTAGCGGGCGTGCCCGGGAGGGAGATAGAACGGCACGTACACGATGTGGGGCTCCCCGGCGTCGGGCCGGGTATTCAGGTTCGTGTACTCGATGAACCCGTTGAACGGCACCCGGGGATCGTTCACGTTGATCCAGAAAGCGTCCGTGATCGGGCGCCTCAGCTTCAGGACGAGACAGACCACGGCGAGATACTCGATGTTGGACAGCTCGGGGATCTGCTCTCCCGCCGCAGAAGGGAGCAGCTGCGCCAAGATCGGAAGGGGCACGGTCGAGATCAGGACGTCGCACGGAAGGAAGCGCCCCCCGGCCGTGATCCCCGTGACGGCATTCCTCTCGACCGCGATCGACTCCACGGAAGCCGACGGGTGGAGCCCGACCCCCTCACGGCGAAGCCTCTCGAGGAGAGCGTTCACGAGAATGGAGGTGCCCCGCTTGAGGAAGCCGAGTCTCTCGCGCGCCAGCACATGCGCGCGGGATCGGGCGACGCGGTGGATCCTGTGCCAAGCCCACGACGCCGAGATGTCCTCCGAATACCGCCCGAACTTGATCTTGAGAAGAGGCTCCCACACGACCTCGTAGGCCCGGCGTCCGAGCCGGGCCACGAGCCAGTCGTGAGCGGTGACCGACTCATAGCGCTGCCACGAACGCGCGGAGCGCGACCAAGCGACATTGAGGCCCAAACGCAGCCGCCCGAGGAACGAAAGCGGGGTGAAGCGCAGGAGGTCCAGCGGGGTCCCGAAGGGGTAGAGCTTCCCCCGGTAGAAAAAACTCATCCGTCCCGTCTGCCACTCGAGCTCGTCCCCGATCCCGAGCTCGTCGAGAATGCGAACGAGATCGGTGTCGTCGCGACAGACGAAGTGGTAGTACTTCTCCACCTCCATACCGTCGAAATCGAAGGACCCCGCGAGCCCGCCCAAGAACGGTGCTTGCTCAAACACCTCGATAGCGTGGCCTCGACCAGAAAGAAAATACGCGCAGCCCAGACCTGCAACACCGCCCCCGACGATGGCGATGCGCAGCGGTCGCGCCGATTGCACCCGTGGCGCCTGGCTCACGCTCGCCATTGATCGCCGTACTCCGTTTCGTCGAGGATCCGGTCACGACGTGTGCGCCCGATGCCGAGGACGTGGTACCAGGCGGCGTAGTAGCCGACCGTGGCACGGCAACACCAGTCGAACAAGGGTGTGTCGAAGAAGAGCCAGCGCAGAACGGCCCGCCGCCTCAGGAGGAGCTCGAACCACGAGACGAGGTTGTGCCGCGCCGGGACGAAGCCAAGGTGGAGGGTCTCGTCGTCGTCGCCGACGACCGCGATTCGCCCGAGATCGGATACCCCCAGGCCCGCCGCCACGCACTCGCCGAGGTGTCCGATCGTCCGCGGATCGAAGCCCATGACCTTGGCGGCGACCGCATCGAGCGCCACGAGGTCGCCCGACGCCAGCACACGGTCGACCACCTTGGGGATGCCGGATTTCGGGCTATTCCCCTCGAGGCACACCGTCGCGTCCATGACGGCGAAGCAGGGTCGAACGACCGTGTTGATGTCCGCGAGGGCGGCGTCGAGCACGAGGTGGTAGTTGTGCCTGAACATGGGGAGACAGCCCCACTGGTTCTTGATCGCGCCGGTGATCACCGTCTTGTTGTGCGTCTTCATGACCGGCACGGTCACGACCGGCATGCGGAGGAGGAGGTCGGGAACCTGGAGCTCCTTGAGGACGCGGCCCTCGGGAAGCTGCACGGTCCGCATCCTCTCGTTCGTCATGTTCACCCATGTCAGGTGGTGCTCGCGGCAGACGCGGTCCATCCCACCACGGCGAAACGCTCGCTCCACGTCCACGACCACCTGATTCGATTCCACGACGTAGATCTTGCCGACCCAGTCGCGGAGCACGCGGACGACCCCCTCGACCACCCACGGCGAGGTGACCGCACCGGGTAGGAAGAGGTCCCAGCCGAGGTTCGGCTTGAGCGCGATGTCTTGCCCGCGCGGAACGAATTCCCTGAAGCGTGCCAGCTCCATCGCGCGCTCGACGCTGCGGAACACCCCCTCGCGGGTCCTCCCCGAAGGCGGAACGCGCACCAGACTCACCGTGGGACCGGTCATGAGTCACGGAGGATACAAGGGCCAACCTCACTTCGCGCGGAAGACGAGGTAGACCTCCGCGGGAGTCGGGCCGAAAACGAACGGCAGCGGACCCCAACCGTCCGAGTAGTAGCCGGCGCCGGTGCGGTTGTCCATCGTGGCCAACCAGGGCGTCGTCTCGAACCGCCGAACCTCCAGAAGGCTGACGCGATCCTCCGGGAGCAGGAACAGGTAGCTGTTGCTCATCGGCACGACGATGAGGTCGTTGGGCTTGAAATCGAGCGCCTCCCGCTGAAGCGCCTTCGCCCCCAGGCGCTCCATGTAGTACTGAAACCCCCAATGCCCCTGAAACCGTACGTCGCCGGAGAGGCGAGCCAACGAGGCCGCCGCGGTCCGCGCGGAGTCCGCGAGCTTGAAGTCGGCGGACGCGACCAGGAGGGCGACGAGGAGCGAGGCGGCGAGCGGAGCTTCTAGGCGTCGAGCGCGTCCGGGGTCGACGAGCCCCCCCCGCCTTTCGACGCGACGGACCAGCAGAATCGAGCCCGCCGGCAAGATCGGCAGGATTGTGCGGCCGTTCGTGGTCCAGTTCACCGCGACGGCGAAGGTCAAGGTCCAAGCGACCCAGAGCGCGAGCAGCGTCGATCCTGCATCCTTGCGTCCCCGCCAATCGGCGAACGCCAGGAGGGCGAGGCTCAGCCCGGAGACCACGAACACCGCGAATTGTGCGACGAAACCCCACTTCACGCCGGTGTCGTCGACGACGTGAAACGTGCCGACCTTCTTCATGCTGACGACGAGCAGCGCGATCGCGGCCGTCGCCAGAGCGCCGACCGCGAGACCTTTCTTGCCCCACACGACCGGCGCCGCGAACGAGAGGATCACGATGCATCCGCCGCTAAAGGCCAAGGCCGTCAAAATCTTCTCCGGCGCTTCGCCGGGGACGCGAAACTGCGTCGCGTAGGACGCGGCACTTGATAGCAGACCGTGTCCGTACAGGCCGTGGGTCATCCACTGATAGCCCCCCAGCACGATCATCGGGAACAACAGATACGCGAGCCAAGGTCCGACTCGGCGGAGCTCCATCCAGGAGTACACGCCGAGCAACGGAACCAAAGAGATTCCGAAGTACTTCGTCAGACCGCACGCGGCGATCAGCAAGGCGGCGAGCCCAAGCCTCGCGGCGTTCCCCGATCGCAGGCCTTCGATCCAGAACACCGCGGCCCAGACCCACAGGGCCAGCATCATCGTGTCGCACATGACGCTGCTCGCGGACATGACGAAGACCGGCGCCGTCCCCGTGATGAGTGCCGCCGCGAGGGGATGCGAGCCCAGAATCCGCGCCAAGGCGTACGTTCCAAGAATCACGGCCAGCGCCGGCAGGATGAAGCCAAGATGGAGTGCGATCTCACTCCAGCCGAGGATCGAGCCGATCAGCGCCGCGTAATATGAGGCCAGCGGCGGATTCTGTGTCACTTCCGGCATCGGGCGGTACCAGCCGTCCCAGTTGAGCTGGAATCCGTAGAAATCGAGGGGATGAGCCTGGATCTGACGTGCGGACCAGATGAAGAGCGGATCGTCCATGTGGAAAGCCTTGCCGACGAACGGCAGAAGGCTCGCCGCTGTGAGCGCGGCGACGAACAGGAATAGTCCGCGTCGCTTCGGTTCCGGCCCGAGCACGTGCGGAGCGTACGCCCGCGGCCTCGGTTAGGGGCATGCCTATTTTCGATCGGGTCAAGCTAGGTGATCAGGCCGCGAGGCCTGGTCACAGATCGTCGAAATCGGCGCGGGCGAACCCGCCGGACTTCAACGTCACCGTCTTCGATTTTCCCTGGTCGGGCAGCTTGACCGTGTAGGTCGCCGCCTTGCCCTTGTGCTTGTACGCGAACCGGTAGGCGCCGTCGCTGTCGGTGGTCGTGGTCGCCACGCGCACCCCCGTGGGACCGATCAGCTGCACCCGGAGGTTCGGCACGGGATCTCCGTCGGTGGCCTTGGTCGTGATCCCATGGACTCCGGGGTTCTTCTTGAACTTGTTGCAGCTCGCCGGGGTCGAGGTATGCGTCGGACCGCCGGCGCTGAAACCGAAGTCGTACGGCTCCGGGCTGTCGATGAAGATCGGGCCGCCACCGAGCCCGTCGAGCGTGCCGTCCAGGTTGGTGTCGGGACCCTGCGCCGTCGTGCCGTTCGCGGCCTGCTGCCACCCCGTCACCTTCTTGAGGCCGTAGTCGAGATGGATGGTCACGTAGAGGAGCCCCGTGGACGGCACGGTACCGCTCACGTGAACGCTCGTCGTGTCCCCCAGGTTCGGTGTGCTGAAATCGGATCGCAGGATCACGGGGAACCCGCCGGGCGAACGGTTGCCGCCGTCCGTGGTGATCGTGAATCCCGAGAGCGAGGCGCCGGGCTGGAAGCAGCCGCCGCTCGAGCGGGCGCGGTCGTGCACCTGGATCGGATGGGCGCCTTGCGTGACGAACGGGAAGGGCACCTCGATGTCCAGATCGACGGCGGCGCCCGGAGTCCCGGCCTGGAAAACGTTGTAGTAGAACTGGCCGGGGTTCGAAGCGTTGATGATGTAGGCGTTGGGCGCGTCCTGCATTTCGAGCAGCCGGAACGTGCGCGTGGTCGACGAGCTGCCGCATAGCCTGAGCGGCAGAGCGCACAGGGACGAGTCGGTCACCGCCCCGCAGGAGTTGTCCGGGCCGTCCGACCCCGTGTGGGTGCAACCGCCCGCGGGATCGCACGCGTCCCTCGTGCACGGGTTGCCGTCGTCGCAGCTGCTCGCGATGGGCGTGTAGACGCAACCCCTCAGCGGGTCGCAGGTGTCGGTGGTGCACGCGTTGTGGTCGTCGCACACGGTTGCCGGCGGGTAGTCGCAGAATCCCGAGGTGGGATCGCACACGCCCTCGCCTTGGCACGGGTCCGAGGGGGCGCACACGACCTTCTCACCCACGCACGCACCGGCCAGGCACGCGTCGGCCTTGGTACAGGCGTCGCCGTCGTCGCAGGGCGTTCCGTCCGGCACCCCGACGCATTCACCCTCAACGGTGCCGGCCGGGATCCCGCCGACCCAGTCGTCGAACGTCGCACCGGTTTGGTACGTCTCGAACCCGGGCCGCCCCGACGTCAGGCTCGTGGTATTCGCCACGGTCGCGACCACGAGGCCGTTGACCTTGGCGGATATCGTGCCGCCGTCGAGGACGGCTTCGATGAAATCGCCGTTTTGAAGCGTGGACGGCATCGTCGTCAGGGCACCCTGATTCACCGAGCCCGTGTACCAGTAGATGTAGAGCGTCCCCCCATTCCAGGCGGCAACGAGCGCTTGAGTGCTCGTCCCCAGGAGCACGAGCCCCACCTGCCCACTCGCATTCGTCACGTGCACACGCGAAAACTGTCGCGCGTTGTCGAACGTTCCGCTGCCCTGCCAGTAGTAGAGGGCATCGGCGGAGACGCCGGTCATCTGGTTGCCCGTCAGATTGGCAAACCCGCCGAAAGTGAATCGCTGCCAGTTACCGCCCACCACCAGGGGCGACTCGTTGGCTCGATTGAAGTTATCGGAGGCCACGACGATCTCCGCCTGCGCCGTCGCGACGGTCGTCACAAGAAGGGGGAGCAGCATCGCGATCGCAATCGCGATCGTGGGTCGCAGGCGGTCTCTCATGGGGGCCCTCTCCGTCTCATTCGGTCGCTTGGCTACTAATTATGCGCAGATCGCAGTCAGGTCAATGTCGATCTCGTCACTTTGAGTTCACTTCGGGATCCCGCCTCGGATCGCCGCGCACGCTTCTCGCGGATTGGCGACCTCGGCCGCCTCCGCGAAGGGTGAGATGCCGTAACGCGCGGAGCCGTCGTCGCGACAGGTTACGACGACCCACACCCCGCGCGTGGGCCAGATCTTGGGGTGGGCGATCGCGTCGGCGACGGCGGCCGGCCCCAGGGTGGCCGATCGCGTGAATCGAGCGACCGCCGCGGCGACGAGGCCGTCTTCCGGGACGAACAGATCGGTCCGTGCCCGGTCGAGCTCGCTCATGAGGGGATCGGCGAAGGGGGCCACGGCGACGAGGAGGGAAACGGTCGGGTCGCGCTCGCTCTTCGGTTCCTCTCCATGGCGCTCGCGGATCGCGTCGAACGTCCAGCGCGTGACCCACATCGGCGCGCCCGCCAGATCGAGGCTGGCGCGAGGCAGTCGGGCGTCTTGCTCGACCGCGCCATATTGCCCCTCGTGACCCACGAACGCTCCGTCTCGGAAATCTCGCACGCTCCCCGTCATCCGGTCTCCGCCGAGCGAGACCTTCTTGAACGTCGCCCCGGCGGGAATCGGCACGAGACGGCTCGTCCACGTCAGTCCCTCGAGGCTGGAGAAGGAGGAGAGGCGGACTTCCTGGCGGAGCTCGGCGCGGATATCCGGCATCGTTCGAAAGATCGTTGGCTCCACGGATTGGACCGCGGCTTCGATGGCGCGACACGCCTTCTGCGCCTCATCGCCGCCTCGGGAGGAGGACCCGTCGTGATGGACAAGGTCATAGACGTAGGCACCGTCGAGCTCCTTGCACACCCACGCTGGTGCGGCCGACTGGAGAAGCGTCTCCTGGCCCAGGGGCGCCTCCAGGGTGGACATGCCCGCCCGCGGGCGCGCGAATGCGGCGACGCCGAGCTGGCTGACATGCGCGACGAGCGCATCCTCGAGACGCGTCTCGGCCTCTTTGGACAGATCGAGCGCAATCGTCAGCCGACCCCGCTCGCGACGATCCACCGCCGCCTTCCCGTCGGGTCCCCGAGAAACCGTCTCCTCGACGAAGCTCAGCGCGTACACCTGACGGTACGAGCGATCGGCGACGCAGGTGAACGGGCCCCCCGCGCACGTCAGGGACGGCAGCTCGATCTGCCGCGTGTAGGCGCGCCGTAGCAAAGCCTCTCCGGTCACCATGGTGAGGACGTCGGCGCGCGTGTACACCAACCGTTCGGTGGGGTCGGCGGCCAAGGCCAGTGTGACCGTGGCCGCGACGGCTGGCGCGATCCGTAGAATGCGGATGTTCAAGCGGCGACTACGGAATCTCGAGGTCGATCGCGCTCTGCGGCTTGCAGCGCGACGGGTCCGAGTGACCGGAGTGCGTCGACGTCCGCAAGAGCGTGTCCCTCCAGTAGATCGACACCCGGATCGATACCTCGCCCGTGACCGTGCACTCGTTGCAGGCCTTGAGCGAGACGGAGTCTCCGCTGGTTGCGGTGCGCGTCATCGACCAGGGTAGCGTCTCGAGATCGCCCGGGTTCCCGTTGTTCTGTCCATCGACCGACCAGCGCACGAGCGCCGCGCAGCTCGTCCCGTCGACCACCAGCCGCACCTGCCCCGTCGTCGGTGGCGGCGTTGCCGGCGGTGGGGTGGCCGGGGGCGGAGTCGCCGGCGGCGGCGTTGCGGGAGGCGGTGTCGCCGGAGGTGGGGTCGCTGGTGGTGGCGTTGCGGGGGGCGGGGTCGCCGGCGGCGGCGTTGCGGGAGGCGGTGTTGCGGGCGGGGGAGTGGCCCCGGGCGGATCCGTAACAGCCGTGGGAAGGTCGTCGCAGCCCGCGACCGCAAGAACAAACAAAGCCGCGACGATCCACAGTCCTGGCGTCTTCATCGTCGTGACCTCGGACCCCTCGCCCACGACTCTATCGCGAACTGGCCACTACGGCGCGTCGAGCACCTCGCGCACCTTCGCCGCCAGCGCCTCGAGGACGAAGGGCTTCGCGAGGAACGCGCGCCCGGAGGCGTGGAGCACGTCGGCCAAGTGGGCCGATTCAGGGGCGTGGCCGCTGACGAACAGCGCCTTGACGCCGGGGCGCAGCTTGGCCATGCGCGCGAGCGCCTCGGGGCCGGACAGGCGCGGCATCACGACGTCGAGGATCACGAGGTCGATCGCGTCCCGCTGGGCCTCGAACAGCGTCACCGCCTCGGCGCCGTCGGGTGCCAACAGGACCTTGTAGCCGAGCTCGCCGAGCGTGTCGGCGAGCAGGCTTCGGATGAGGACCTCGTCCTCGACGACGAGGAGGGTTTCGCCCCGCCCGCCCTCGGGAGAAGGTGCCACCTTCGAGACCGCCGGGCGGCCCGCGCGATCGAGCGGGAGGTAGACGTGGAAGGTGCTGCCGCGGCCGATCCGGCTGTCGGCGCACACGAGGCCGCGGTGCTGGCGGACGATCCCGTAGACCATCGCCAGGCCGAGACCCGTGCCCTCGGATTTCGTGGTGAAGAACGGCTCCCACAGACGCGCGATCGTCGAAGGATCGATGCCGTGCCCGGTGTCGTCCACGCGGAGGTGGAGGAAGCTGCCGGGCGCCACCCCCGGCTCCCCGGCGACCACCGCCTCCGACAGCTCGACCTCGTCCGCCGACAGGCTCAACGTTCCGCCGCGCGGCATCGCCTGCCGCGCGTTCGTGCACAGGTTGAGGAGCACTTGTTCGAGCTGCGTGCGGTCGGCCCTCACGACGAGCGGGACGGAAGGGCGCTCCACGCGCAGATCGATGTCCTCGCCCAGGATGCGCTTGAGCAGGCGGGAGAACTCGACGAGCAGCGAGCCGAACTCGACCGGCTCGATCTGGAGCACCTGGCCTCGGGAGAACGTGAGGATCTTCCGCACCAGCTCGCCGGCGCGCTGGCACGCGTCGGAGATCGTGCGGACGTGCGAGGCGGCGGCGTGGTCGGCGGGGAGCTTTCCGGCCGCGAGCCCCGCGTAGCCGCCGATGATGCTGAGCAGGTTGTTGAAGTCGTGGGCGATCCCTCCCGCGAGCAGGCCGATCGCCTCCATCTTCTGCGCTTGACGGAGCTGATCCTCGAGCGAGCGGCGGTTCGCGGCCGACAGCGCCAGCGCCACGAAGTCCGCGATCGACGCCGCGAAGTCCTGCTCTTCCGCCGTGAACGCGCGGATGCCGCCGCGGTGCTCGTGGCAGACGACGCCGATGAGCTCGCCGTGCCACCGGATCGGCACGTCGAGCATCGCGTGGATCCCTTCGGGCTCGAGGTAGGCCTCGGTGAACGAGCGGGTGACCGGGTCGTGACGGGCGTCTCCGGCGGCGATGGCGCGGTCGGTGGCGAGCGCGGCGAAGTAGGGGGGGTGCTCGCGGGCGGCGAAGGCCCGCGCGGCCTCGGCCTGCAGGGTCCCCCGATCGTAGACGGTGTCGGTGCGCAGCGTCGTGCGGTCGGGGGAGAGGAGCCACACGCCCACGCGCTCGACTTCGAGCGTCGCCGCCGCCGTCATGAGGATGCGGCGGAGCGCGGCGGGCAGATCGGAGTCGCCTGCGAGCGCGAGGTCGCGGAGGGCGGCTTGCTGGCGCATGCGCCGCGCCTCCGCCTCCTTGCGGGCGGTGATGTCGGCCGCGACGCCGAGGATCGCGTTGGCGGAGCCGCCCGGCGAGACGATCGGGATCTTGATCGTCTGGAACCACCGCGTGGTGCCCGAGGGCGAGCTGACCGGCTCTTCCGCGATCTGCGTGGGCTCGAGCGTGTCCATGACGCGGAGGTCGTCCCGGCGGAACCGCTCGACCTCGTCGCGGTTGTCGTTGAAGTCCGCGTCGGTCCTGCCGACGAGCTCGGACGGCGTCGTGCCGTAGATCGACGCGACGGCGCGGTTGGCGAGCGTGAACCGGCCGTCGCGATCCTTGGCGAAGATCAGGCTCGGGTCGAGGTCGATCACCTGCCGGAGGAACGCCTTGCCGGCGGCCGCCTCCACGAACGCGCGGTGGTCCGCGCTGACGTCGCGGAGCACGAGGAGGATCCCGTCGGGAACCGGCGCGACGCGTATCTCATAGGTCGCGGGCCCGGGACCGTCTTCCGTCGTGAAGCGGACGGAGGCGGTGCGTCCGGCCGCCGCGGCGGCGACGGCCTCGGCGAGATCGGAGGCGACCGGGTCGGGGAGGACCCCCGCGAGCGCCACGCCGACCAGCTGCGAGGCGGACCAGGGGAGGCCGTCGCCTCCGGTCGCCCACGACACGACACCGCGCGCGTCGACGCGGCACACGAGATCGCCCGGAACGCCCGGCATGGGCCCAAGCGTACACTGATCTCCGATGCCCCGTCCGGTTCTCGGCCCCGCGGTGCTCGCGGCCGGGCTCGTGTTCGCCCTGCCGGCTCACGGGGACGCGTGGTCGCGCGCGCTCGAGAAAAGGGGGATCGCGCCGGCGGATGTCCCCAACCCGATCGAGATCACCCCGCAGATCGAGGCGGCCGCGCGGGCCTGGGCCGGAGGCGGGGGCGGCGAGGTGGACCAGCTCCGCCGCATCCAGTCCGCGCTGTACGACCCGTCGCGGTTCAACCTCGTCTACGACGCCGGCACCACCCTGACGGCGACCGAGGCGCTCGAGGCCGGCCGCGGAAACTGCGTCACGAGCACGAGCCTGTTCATCGCGCTCGCGCGCTCGCGCGGGCTGCGCGTGAGCCCCGGCTACGTCACCCCGCGATCGGTCGGCGAGAAGAAGGGGGACCTCGTCTACGTGACGACGCACGTCGTCGCGGTCTTCGAGAACTTCCAGCAATCGGTCGTCTTCGACTTCTACCGCGAGAGCGAAGACCCCGGCGCCGTCGCGCTGATCGACGATCTCACGCTCGCGGCGCTCTACCTGAACAACCGCGCCGTCGATCGCCTGAGCCGCGGCGACCTCGACGCCGCGGAGCACGACTTCGACCTCGTCGTGCGGCTGGCGCCGCAGTTCGTCGCCGCGCACGCGAACCTGGGCGTGCTGAGGCGGCGGCGCGGCGAGGTTTCGGGGGCGTTCGACGCCTACCGCAAGGCCCTGGTGCTCGAGCCGCGCAACCCGATCGTGCTGGGGAACCTGGCCGCGCTCTACGCGAGCCTCGGGAGGACGCGGGAGGCGAAAGCCGCGCTCGAGCTCGCCGATCTCGGCTCGGCGACCGCCTACACGATCCTCGCGCGGGGGGACCTCGAGCTCGCCGACGGCCGCTACGGCGACGCGCTCAAGCTCTACCGGCGTGCGGCGCGGGCCGGTCCGCGCCTCCCGGAGCCGTACGTCGCGATCGCACGGCTGGAGCGGGCTCGGGGAAGGCCTGCCGAGGCCCGTCGCGCGGTCGACCGGGCGCTGCGCCTCGCGCCGGGGCACCCCGAGGCGCTGAGCCTGCAGCTCGAGCTTCGCGGGCCCTCGGACCAGCGCTAGCGGTCGACCCCGAGGAGACCGTCCCGCAGGGAGCGGTTGAGGGGAGCGGGGCCCAGCCAGATCGAGAAGAGCACGCTCTGAAAGTCCTCCCCCTCGATCGTCGCGACGTCGACGTCCTTGAGGCGGACCGTCGTTCCCGCGCCGGGGACGTAGGTCAGGATGAGCGTGTCGCCTTTCTTGACGTCGTCCATCGCCGCGTTCAGGCGCGCGAAGCCGGGGGCGACCGCCGCCGCGCGCTCGCCGGCATTCTTGTCGAGGCCGTCCGAGAAGGCCTTGACGAGATTCTCACGGCCGACGCTGCGGACGAACTTGAGGACGAGGCGCTTCGTGCGGTCGGCGGCGACGATCGCCGCAGGATCGGTCGACTTCGCTTCGAGGTACAGCCCGGCGACGTAGACGTCCACCATCATGAGCGTCGCCTCGCGCAGGCCCAGGCCGTTCAAGACGAGGACCTTGCCGTCGGCCTCGGTCGCGTCCGGGAGGTCGACGCCCGCCAGCTGCGCGGCGGACGCGGGTCCGGCCGGGAGCAGGAGCCACGCCAGCGCGAGCAAGGACGCGAAGCGTCGCACGACGACCTCCTCGAGGCGTCGATCAGCCGAGAGGGGCGGCGGCCTTGATCTCGTCTCCGACCTGATCGGCGTACCGCGCGAAGTTCTCGCGGAACATGGTGGCGAGGCGGCGCGCCTGGGCGTCGTAGGCCGCCGGGTCCGCCCAGGTCGATCTCGGATCGAGCACCTGAGAGGGGACGCCCTCGACGGCCTTGGGCACGCGAAGGCCGAAGATCGGATCGGCGGCCAGCGACTCTTCGGCGATCGAACCCGATAGCGCAGCGCGGATCATCGCGCGGGTGTGCGGGATCGCCATGCGATGTCCGACCCCGTAGGGCCCCGACGTCCAGCCGGTGTTGACGAGCCAGACCGCGGGGGCGTGCCCCCGGATCTTCTCCCCGAGCAGCCGCGCGTACACGCTCGGATGCAGCGGGAGGAAGGGTTCGCCGAAGCATGCGCTGAAGGTCGCCTGCGGCTCCTTGACCCCGCGCTCGGTCCCCGCGACCTTGGCCGTGTACCCGGACAGGAAGTAGTACATCGCCTGATCGGGGGTGAGGCGCGCGATCGGCGGCAGCACGCCGAACGCGTCGGCGGTGAGGAAGACGATGTTCTTCGGATGCCCGCCCCGGCCGTCCGGCACGACTCCGGCGATCTGATGGATCGGATAAGCGGCGCGGGTGTTCTCCGTGATCGAGGCGCTGTCGAGGTCGAGCCGGCCGTGGCCGTCCATGACGACGTTCTCGAGCACGGTGCCGAACGTCCGGGTCGTGCGGAAGATCTCCGGCTCGTGCTCCGCGTTCAGCTTGATGACCTTCGCGTAGCAGCCCCCCTCGAAGTTGAAGACGCCCTCGTTTCCCCAACCATGCTCGTCGTCGCCGATCAGCGGACGCTCCGGGTCGGCGGAGAGCGTCGTCTTGCCGGTCCCCGACAGCCCGAAGAACAGGGCGACGTCCCCCCCGCGTCCGACGTTGGCGGAGCAGTGCATGGGGAACACGCCGCGCTGCGGAAGCAGGAAGTTGAGGACGGTGAAGATCGACTTCTTGATCTCCCCGGCGTAGAGCGTGCCGCCGATGAGGACCGTGCGGGTGGAGAAGCTCAGGACGACGAAGGCCTCGGAGCGGGTGCCGTCCCGCGCGGCGTCGGCCTGGAACGACGGCGCGTGGAGGATGTGGAAGTCGGGACGATGCGCGGGCAGGTCGCGCTCGTCCACCCGCAAGAAGAGGTTGCGGGCGAACAGCGCGTGCCAGGGGCTCTCCGTGACGAGCCGGATTGGCAGCGTCTCCTTCGAATCGGCGCCCGCGCGCAGGTCCTGGATCCAGAGCTCCCGCGCCGCAAGGTGCTCGCGCACCCGCGCCGCGAGCGCGTCGAACTTCCCGGGCTCGAACGGCTGGTTGACCGAGCCCCACGCGACCGAGGAATCGGTCGCGCCGTCCTTCACGACGAACTTGTCCTTGGGGGAGCGTCCCGTGTAGGGCGTCGTGTCGACGTTGAGCGCGCCGCCCGCGGTCAGCCGGCCGGTGCCGCGGCGGATCGTCTCCTCGTACAGTCGCGGCGCCGAGTCGTTGCGGTGGATCGACGGCGCCCGATCCAGGCCGAGCGCGACGAGCGAGTCCGTAGGGGCGGTGGATGTCATGGTCCGGCATGCTAGCGCGGACCGGTCGAGAGTGTCGAACTTGACGCCCACGGATGGGTGCCGTTACGGTCGGAAGCGCATGGGCGAAATCCTCCGCATCGAATCGACGCCGGCGCTGGCGGAGCTGCTCTCCGGCATCGGGTCCGGGCCGATCGCCGTCGACACGGAGGCGGACTCGTTCCACCACTATCGCGACCGGGTGTGCCTGATCCAGCTCTCGTGCCACGGACGGGACGCGCTCGTCGATCCGCTGGCCGACGTGGACGTCCGCCGGCTCGCTCCGGTGCTCGCGGATCGCTCGGTCCTGAAGATCCTGCACGGTGCGGACTACGACATCAGGATCCTGCGCCGGGACTACCAGCTGTCGGTGGGGCGTCTCTTCGACACGATGATCGCCGCGCGGCTCGCGGGGGAGACGGCGGTCGGCCTCGCCGCGCTCCTCGAGCGGTTCCTCGCGATCGGTCACGACAAGTCCCATCAGCGCGCCGATTGGTCGCGCAGGCCCCTGACACCGGAGATGGTCGCCTACGCGGCGCTGGACACGCGCCACCTCGCGGAGCTCGCGTCGCTTCTCACCGAGCGCCTCGACGCCCTCGGGCGGCGCGCGTGGGCGGAGGAGGAGTTCTCGCGGCTGGAGGCCCTCGCCTGGCGCGACCCGCGCGAGGACGACCCGGAGCCGTTCCGCCGTGTCAAGGGCGCGGCGCGGCTCGATCGCGCGGGCCTCGCGGTGCTGCGCGAGATCTGGACGTGGCGCGACGGGATGGCCCGTCGCCGCGATCTCCCCGCGTTCCGCGTGATGCGGGACGAGACCCTGCAGGCCCTCGCCTCGACCCCGCCGGAGTCGGTTTCGGACCTCGCCAAGGTCGCCGGATTCCCCCAGCCGCTCCTGCGCTCTCCTTCGGCGCACGATCTCGTCGAGGCCGCCCGCCGGGGAGCGGCCTGCGACCCGGACCGGCACCCCGAGGTCCGCACGGTGGCGCGGCCCCGTCCCGACCCGGTCTTGGAGGCCGAAACGCTCCGCCTGAAAGAGGTGCGTGACCGAGTCGCGACCGAGCTGGCGCTCGAGCCCTCGCTCGTGGCGAGCCGTGCCACGCTCGAGGACGTCGCCCGCCGGCGGATCGCGGGGGCCGATCCCTGGGAAGGTGCGGATCTGCGGGCCTGGCAGCGCGACCTTCTGGCACCTCGTCTTTAGGTGGGCCCGCGCGTACCATGACGCGAAATGCCACGCGTCGTCCGCATCGGTCTCTTCGTCGTTTTCGCCGCGTGCGCCACGATCGGCTCGGCGGCGCCCGCCCCCGCGCCGGCACCCGACGCGCCCGCGCCGCCCCAACGAGGACGCGTGTGGGTCGGAGTCTTCTTCGGCGACGCGGTCGACGGGGGCGTCCAGATCCTCGAGGTCGTCCCGGACGGCCCGGCCGCGAGAGCGGGGCTGGCCTCGGGAGACCTCGTGATCCGCATCGACGGGAACGACGTCGCGGAGCGGGGAGATCTTTCCCGCGTGCTGGAGCGGCACGCGCCGGGCGAAACCGTCGGGGTGACGATCCTGAGGGACGGTGAGACCGAGGACAGGAAGCTCGTGCTGGGATCGCAGCCGCGAAAAGTCTGGTCGATTCCGGCCCCCCGGGTTCCCCCGGTCCCACCGCTGCCGCCGGGGCGGGGCGAGCCCGCGACCGCCGCGGAGCTCCTCGGCATCGAGGTGGGGGAGATCCCGGCGGAGCTCCGCCGACACCTCGGGGGTCCCGCCGACGCGGGGCTGCTCGTCGTGAAGGTCGCGCCGGAGGGGATCGCAGCGAAGGCGCTGCAGGTCGGCGACCTGCTGGTCAGCGCGGGAGGCCGGCCGGTCGCGACCGAGGCGGATCTGAACGGCGCCGTGCTCGAGCGTTCCTCGGGGCCGATGACGATCGGCGGACGCCGCTCGAAGGAAGCCTTCAAGGCCGACGTCACGCTGCGCTTGAAGTCCCCCGAGCAGCGCGCCCGCGAGGCCCGTGCGCGCATGCTCGAGGGCACGATCCGTCAGCTCGAAGCGCAGCTCGTCGAGCTGAAGCGCCAGCTCGCGGCGCTGTCCGCGGCTCCGTGAGGCGGCGCCTCCTCGCCACAGGCGTGCTGGCGGCAGGAAGCCTCGTGCAGGCGGCGCCCGCCCCCGGGCCTTCGCTCACATCCGATCTTCCCGACGAGGTGATCGCCGCGGTCGCGGCGAAAAAGCCCGACGGCGCGCGAGGCGTGCTGAACGAGATCCTTCGCGCGGCGACGCCGTACGCCTTCGACGCGAACGGCATCCACGCCCTCACCGATCGCCGATGGTTCCGGGTCGATTCGGTCGAGGGCGCCGGCGCCCCCGCGCTCGAGATCCGGCGGTGGCCCGGAGACACGGTCGTCGCCTTCTACGCGCTGCCATCGGACGCGACCGCGACCGCGACCGCTTCGGCGCTCGGCGGGCTGTCGCTGTCGGGAGGTGAGGTCACCGCGGGCTCGTGCTCGGTTCGTGACGGGAAGCTCGAGACCGGAAAGGTCGCTCGCGCGGTGCTGTGGGCGGACTGCCCGGCACCCGGCCGGCGCATCGGCATCCTCGGCGTCCCCGGCGACGCGGGGCTGGGGGTCGCCGCGAAGGCCGACCTGCGTCACGAGATCCTGGCCGTCATCGAGCACGCTCGGTTCGAGGCGGGCGCGGCGACACCCACGGGGCTCGCGGCACCGGACCTCCCGGCACCCCCGATCGCCGCCGACGAGCGGCACGATGCCTGGCAGGTGTTTCAGGGGGACGGCTTCACCCTGGGACTCCCGCCCGGAATGCGTGCGCTCCGGCTGGACGAATCGCTGCCGCCCCCTCGCGCGATGCCCGAGGCCGCCGCATGGCTGCGCGGGAGGTTCACCGACCGTGACGGGGCGGCGATCGCCGTCGGCGACGGCCGTCGCGCGGGTTACGTGGCGCGCGTGGACGCGGGGAACGAGGCGTGGCGCGCCGGCGTGGCGCCTCCCCTCGGAGCGCCGGCGGCGGACAGGCTCGACGAGGCGGAGCTGCACGATCTCGTGCTCGAGTGGACGGGTGCCGCGAAGGCCGTCGTCAGCCACTGGAAGGAGCCGGGTTTTTCAGGTGACTGGCTCGTCTTTCGTCTCCTCCTGCCGGGATCGGGGGTCGAGATCGGCCTGCCGGTCGTGACCGGCTGGCGCTCGCTGGCGCTGTTTTGGATCCCCGCGACCTGGCGCGGCCCCGGGCGTGCGCCGGCCCCACCCCCGATCGACCCGGCGATCGGGCTGGGCGTGAAGTTCGACCGGCTGGGCCCGGCGGAGAAGGCGCGCCAAGCGCTCGTCGAGGGAACGCTCGTCGTCGGCACGCTGCGCGTGGAGATCCCGCGGGGGTACGCGCCGGTCGCCAACCTGAGCTCGCCCGACGGGCTTCCGGTCACGATCTACGACGCGGCCGGAACCGTCGCCGGACACATCGAGACGATGTCGGCGGAGGGGGCGGCGGCCACCGTCTCCGGTGCCGGGTGGGCGGCGCAGCCCCGGCCGGGGTCGCGGAAGGCGGCGGCGATCCTGCTACGCGCGGATGGAGCCTGTGTTCTGGTGGCGCGCTCCGGAGGAGGCTATCTCCTGGCGCCCGAGGCCGGCGGGAAAGATCGCGCGGGGGCTTGGCAGCGGTTGGTGGAGAGCGCGTCGTTCGTGAAAGCGGCCCGGCGCGACGAGGGGTCGACACCGGGCCGCACGGACGACTGAATCAGCGAAGGTCGCGCGCGAGATCCTTGAGGCTCTTCTCCACCCGCGCCTGGGGCGAAGCGGACGCGATCATGCCGATGCCGCCCCGCAGGTTGATCCCGCCGGCGGTCGTGCCCGACCCCGGCGCTTTCCCGTCGAGCGAGGTCCCGTGGGCGATCTGCTTCGGCGGCGGATCATCCGGGGGGAGCTGTCCCGGAGGTCCGACGTAGGGGGAGTTGATGACCTTGATGACCAAGGCCTTGCCGTACTGAGGGCCGCGGTCCGCGAAGGCGCCCACCAGAACGGTGCCTTCGTCGAGCGCCATGGCGTAGCTGCCGGCCAGGGCGAGGACGGCGACGGCGCCGACGGTCAAGGCGATCATCGCCTTTCGAGTCCATGAACGCGTCACATGAGCCTCCTTTCCCAGGGAACGTACGCCCCCTTATACGTCTCCCGCGGGGCGCGAAACAAGTAGGTCATTCCGGCCCGTGCGGTAACGCCGTCGCAAGCTCCGCGAGCCCGTCGAGCACGCACACCCCGGTGGCGTCGAGGTCGGCGCGGGAGGCAGCACCTCCGGCCAAGAGCACGACGCCCACGCCGGCGCTGCGTGCGGCGGCGATGTCGAGCGGCATGTCGCCGACGTAGATCGCACGCTCCCGATCGACGCCCATCGCTTCGAGGCAGGCCTCGATCATCGCGGGGTCGGGCTTGGGACGGCCCGCGCTGTCCGGACCGTGCACTGCGGTCAGTCCGTCCGCAAGGCCGAGCGCGCGCAGGATGCGCATCGAGTACGGCGCGAGCTTGTTGCTCGCGACCGAAAGACGGAAGCCGCGCGAGGCGAGCTGCCGCAGGACCGCGGGGGCACCGGGCATGGGGCGGCTCTCGGCCTCGCAGATCCTGTCGTAGGCCGCGCGGAACACCCGGACACCCCGCTCGCGCTCCTCCGGCGGAAGCGTCGCCGCGAGCAGGTCGTCGAGACCCCGTCCGACGTGCGAGGTCACCTCCGCGCGCGAGAGGGGAGCGAGGCCGGCGGCGGCGCGCGCGGCGTTGACCCCGGTCGCGATCCCCTCGAAGCCGTCCACGAGCGTGCCGTCGAGATCGAAGACGATCCCGCGGACGCGCGTGAGCTCAGTCACCCGAGGCGATCGGCCAGCGAAGCCGGGGGAGCGATCCGGCGTGCCGCGCGAGGTTGAAGCGGCCCTGATCGCAGGCGAGGCAGCCGGGGGAGGTGCGGTAGCGCGTGCGGAACGCGCAGTCTTCGGAGGGGTACCAGACACGGAAGCGCAAGCAGAAGAAGTCGTCGCGCGCGTCTTTCGGCCCCGCGGGGATCGACTGAGGCAGCGGAACGTCCGCGCCGTCCTCGTCGTCGTCGGTCCGTTCGCTCATCAGCGCTCCGTGAAGCCCGAAGTATAACGCGCCGGTGGTATCGTGGCCCCCGCTCATGGCGTATCGGGTGGGCATCGCGGGGGCCACGGGCCTGGTCGGGCAGCGTCTCGTCGCGCGTCTTTCCGGACATCCGTGGTTCGAGCTGGCCGCCCTCGGAGCCTCCGAGCGCAGCGCCGGGCGTCCCTACCGCGAAGCGGCGCGGTGGCTCCTCTCCGATCCCTTGCCCCCCGAAGCAGGGGAGCGGCTGGTGGTGGGATGCGCCCCCGGGGATTTTTCCGGATGCGACGTCGTTCTCTCCGCGCTCGACGCCACGGCGGGCCGGCTCCTCGAGCCCGCGCTCGCGCGGGCGGGGCTTCCCGTCGTCAGCAACAGCTCGGCGATGCGCATGGACCCCGGCGTGCCGCTCCTCGTCCCCGAGGTCAACGCGGCGCACGTCGACCGGCTGCTCTCACGGCCCGCCGCCGAGAGGGGGTTCGTCGTCACGAACCCGAACTGCTCGGTCACGGGCCTCGCGATGGCGCTCGCCCCGCTTCATCGCGCCTTCGGCGTACGGCGCGTGGTCGTCGCCACGCTGCAGGCCGTCTCCGGCGCCGGGCTCGACGGGCCGCGCGCCATCGAGCTGCTCGACAACGTGATCCCCTACATCGCGGGGGAAGAGGAGAAGATCGAGACCGAGCTCCGCAAGATCCTCGGCGGCGCCGACGAGCGGGGGTTCCTCCCCGCCGCGATCGACGTCGCCGCGCACTGTCACCGGGTGAACACGGTGGATGGCCACCTCGAGGCGATCTCGGTGGAGCTCGATCGACGCCCGTCGGTCGAGGACGTGGTCGCGGCGCTCGAGGAGTTCACGGGGGACGTGCGGGGGCTGGGACTTCCCTCGGCACCCGAGGCGCCGATCGTCGTGCGCCGGGAGGTGGACCGGCCGCAGACGCGGCTCGATCGCGACGCGGGCGGCGGCATGAGCGTCGTCGTGGGGCGCGTCCGTCCCTGCCCCGTGCTGACGGTGCGCCTGGTCGTGCTCTCGCACAACACCGTGCGGGGCGCCGCGGGGGGCGCCCTGCTCAATGCCGAGCTGTTGGCGGCGCGCGGCCTCCTCGGGCGAGGGACCGGCGCGTGATCGTGATGAAGTTCGGCGGCACGTCGGTCGCCGACGCCGAACGCATCCTCGCCGCCGCGGAGATCGTCCGGAGCCGCCTCCCCCGGCGCCCCGCGGTCGTCGTCTCCGCGCTCGCGGGCGTGACGGACCTCTTGATCCGTGCGGTCGCCTGCGCGCGGGCGGGGGACCTCGAGGGTCTGGAGCCGATCCTCGCCGACCTCGCCCGGCGCCATCGCTGGGCCGCGGGGGCAATCGCCTCGTCGCGTCGCCGCCACGACCTCGAGCTCGCGCTCGACGCGCACGTCGAGGAGCTCCGCCGCGTGCTGCGCTCCGTCCGCGTGCTCGGCGAGGGAACGCCCCGCGCCGCGGATGCGATCCTGGCTTCGGGCGAGATCCTCTCTTCGGAGGTCGTCGCGGCCGCCTTCGTCGACCGCGGGCTTCCCGCGCGGCTCGTCGATGCCCGCGACGTGCTCGTCACCGACGGCGAGCACGGAAGCGCGACCCCGCAGATGGAGCGGACGGCGGAGCGCGCCGCCGCTCTGGTGACGCCGTGCCTTCTCGCGGGGGAGGTTCCGGTCCTCGGCGGCTTCATCGGACGCTCCGCCGAAGGGCACACGACCACTCTCGGCCGCGGCGGATCGGACACCTCCGCGGCGATCCTGGGCGCCGCCCTTCCGGCCGAGGAGATCGAGATCTGGACCGACGTTGACGGCATCCTCTCGGCGGACCCGCGGCGGGTCCCGGCGGCGCGAACGCGAGAGCGCGTCTCGTTCTCGGAGGCGGCGGAGCTCGCCTTCTACGGCGCGAAGGTCCTCCATCCCGCGGCGGTCGCCCCCGCGGTCCTCCGGGGGATCCCGGTCCGGGTTCTCAACGCGCTCCGGCCCGAGGCCTCCGGAACCCTCGTGGTCGATCGGCCGGGAGCGGGTGCGCCGCCGATCGCCTCGATCGCCAGCCGCGGCGGTGTGACGACCGTGCGCGTCCTATCGCGCACGATGAAGCTCGACCCGGATTTCCTCGCGCGGGTTCTGACGGTGCTCGCCGGCGCCTCGGTGAGCGCCGAGGTCGTCGTCGCCTCGGAAGTGGGGGTCAGCGTCGCGGTGACGCCCGCTCCCGCCCTCGATCGCGTGCTGGACGAGCTGAGGGACGTGGGAAGCGTCGAGACGGGGGGCGACCGCGGCATCGTGTGCGTCGTGGGGTCGGGCTTGGGGACGGACGGTCCCACGCGCGGCCTCGTGCTCCGTGCTCTCGCGCGCCACGGGCCGGAGCTGCTCGCGCTGGGGGGCTCGAGCGTCAGCGTCGCCGCCGTCGTCCCCGAATCGGCGCTCGACGCCTGTGTCCGCGACCTTCACCGCGAGTTCTTCGAGGGCGGCTCGGCGTGAGGTACGCGCTCGTCGGGTACGGCCGGATGGGCCGGGTCATCGATGCCGCCGCCTCGGCACGCGGGCACCGCCGCGCGCTCGTCGTGGACCGCACCGCGCGGGGCCGGGGCGTCGCGCGGTCGGTGGAGGCGGCGCGCTGGAAGGGTGTCGATCTGGCCTTCGAGTTCACGGAAGCCGAGGGCGCGGCCGAGCGCATCGCTCACCTTCTCGCGGCCGGCGTCGCCGTCGTCTGCGGGACCACGGGATGGGACGCGGGGGAGGCCTCGATCAAGCGCGCCGCGCGCACCGGCCGCGTCGGGGCGGTGATCGCGCCGAACTTCTCCGTCGCGATGGGCGTGTTCGCGGGGCTGGTCGAAAGCGCTGCCGTCGCCTTCGCCCGCGCGGGGTCGTACGATCCCTACGTGATCGAGGCGCACCACCGGGGGAAGCGGGACGCTCCCAGCGGCACCGCGAAGCGGCTGGCCCGGGCCATCGGCGACGCATCCCGGGGGAGCCCGAGGGAGATCCCGATCTCGAGCGTGCGCGCGGGCCACGAGCCCGGGCGTCACGTCGTCGGTTTCGACGGGGAGGGCGATCTGGTCACGCTCGCGCACCAGGCGCGCGGGCGGAGCTCGTTCGCCGAAGGGGCGGTGCTGGCGGCCGAGTGGGTGCTCGGGCGGCGCGGGACACACGGGTTCGACGAGGTCTGCAGGGACCTCGTTCGCGGAGGTGGACGATGACGCGAGGACGTTCCGAGATCACGCTGCGCGGCGCCTTCACGGCGCTGGTCACCCCCTTCCGCGAGGACGGGGCGCTCGACGTGCCCGCGCTCGAGCGGCTCGCCGCGTGGCAGGTCGAGGCGGGGATCGACGGGCTGGTCGCGTGCGGCACGACCGGCGAGGGGGCGACGCTGCGCCCGGAGGAGCACGCCGAGGTCGTCGCGACGGTCGTGCGCGCCGCGGCGGGCCGCGTGCCCGTCATCGCGGGGTGCGGCACGAACGACACGCGCACGACGATCGACGGCGCGCGGCGCGCGGAGGCCGCGGGCGCGGACGCGCTGCTCGTCGTCACCCCGTACTACAACAAGCCGAACCGCTCGGGGCTGATCGCGCACTTCGCCGCGCTCGCCGAGGCGGTCCCGCTTCCCGTGATCCCCTACAACGTTCCCGGGCGCACCGGCCAGAACGTGGGGGCGGAGCTCACCCTCCGCCTCGCCGAGATCCCGGGCGTCATCGGCGTCAAGGAGGCCGCCGGAAACCTGGAGCAGCTCGCGGCGATCGTCGCGGGCCGCCCCGACGGGTTCGCGGTGCTCTCCGGCGACGACGCGCTCGCGCTCCCCGCCGTCGCCTTGGGCGCGGACGGCCTGATCTCGGTCGTCTCGAACGAGGCGCCGGACCTGACCGCGGCGCTGCTGCGGGCCGCGCTGGCCTCCGACTTCACCGAGGCGCGCAAGCTCCACTACCGGCTCCTCCCGCTGATGCAGGCGAACTTCGTCGAATCCAATCCCGTCCCGGTGAAGACCGCGCTCTCGCTACTCGGCCGTTGCCGGGACACGGTGCGGTCGCCGCTGGGGCCGCCCGAGGGGAGCACGCGGCGGCGCATGGGGGAGGCGCTGCGCGCGTGCGGCCTGCTGGAGCACGCTCGTTGAGCGAGGCCCGCCTGCGCGAGGCGATCGAGGCGGCCGCCGGCCGCCCCGACGTGCCCGCCGGCGAGGTGCGCCCGCTCGTCGAGGAGCTTCTCGACGGGCTCGAGGACGGCCGCATCCGCGCCGCGGAGCCGGAAGGCGACGGGTGGCGGGTCAACGTGTGGGTGAAGCGCGGGATCCTCCTCGCGTTCCGCTGCGGGGGGCTCACGGAATGGGAGGCGCCCCCGCTCGCGTTCCGTGACAAGGAGACGCTCCCGCCCATCGCCCCCTGGAAGCGGGGCGCCAACGTCCGCATCGTCCCCGGGGGCTCGTCGGTCCGGCGCGGGGCGCATCTCGCCGACGCGGTCGTCGTCATGCCCCCGGCGTTCGTCAACGTCGGGGCGTACGTCGGCGCCGCCACGATGATCGACAGCCACGCCCTCGTCGGCTCGTGCGCCCAGATCGGCGCGCGCGTGCACCTGTCCGCCGCGGTGCAGGTCGGCGGAGTCCTCGAGCCGGTCGGCGCTCACCCCGTCGTCGTGGAGGACGACGCGTTCGTCGGCGGCGGCGCGGGGATCTACGAGGGGAGCCGCGTGGGGAGGCGCGCCGTGATCGCTCCGGGCGTGATCCTCACGCGCTCGGTGCCGCTGCACGACCTCGTGCACGGGCGCGTCGTTGCGCCCGACGCGTCGGGGTGCGTCGTCGTCCCCGAGGGTGCCGTCGTCGTGCCGGGCGCGCGACCGGCCGGGGGCGACTACGGCCGCTCGGCGGGGCTCTCCCTGTACGTCCCCGTGATCGTGAAGTACCGGGACGGGCGCAGCGACGCCGCCACCGCGCTCGAGGAGGCGCTGCGGTGATCCTCAAGGCCGCCTCGCGGATGGACGGGATCGAGCGCACGCTGATCCGCCGCATCTTCGACAGCGCGCCGCCGGGCTCGATCAACCTCGGGCTCGGCCAGCCCGACCTGCCGACACCCCCGTCGATCGCGCTCGCGGGGATCGAGGCGATCGCCTCGGGACGCACCGCGTACACCTCCACCGGCGGGGACCCGGCGCTGCGCGAGGCGATCGCGCGCCGCTATCCCGGCATCGCGGAGGGGGGCGCGAGCGTGATCGTCACGGTCGGCTCGCAGGAGGCGGTGTTCGCCGCCGTGCTCACGCTCGTGGACCCCGGGACGGAGGTGCTCTTCCCGGACCCGGGCTACCCCGCCTACCCGGTCCTCGCCCAGCTCGCCGGCGCCCGCGCCGTGCCCTACCCGCTGCGGCCCGAGCGGGGTTTCCGGTTGGATCCGGACGACGTCGCCGCGCGGCTGACCGAGCGCACGCGCCTCGTGATCCTCTGCTCGCCGTCCAACCCCACGGGGGCGATCGACGACGACCGGGATCTCGCGCGCCTCGCCGCCATCCTGGAGGAGCGCGGCGTGCCTTGGCTCTCCGACGAGATCTACGCGAGCTTCGCCTACGACCGTCCCGCCACCTCGATCGCGCGTCACGCGCCCGGGGGAGGGCTCGTCGTCTCCGGGCTCTCGAAGGACGTCAGCATGACCGGATGGCGGGTCGGGTGGGCGGTCGGCCCGGCGCCGATCGTCGCGCGCCTCGTCGCCTGCCACCAGTACGTCGTGACCTGCGCGTCGAGCGTCTCGCAAGCGGCGGCCCTCGCGGCCTTGCGCCCGGAGGCGGACGCGGAGCGCGCGCGCTACCTCGAGATCTTCCGGCGCCGGCGGTCGGTGATGCTCGAGGCGCTGTCCGCGATCCCCGGCCTTCCGGTCGTGCCGCCCGACGGGGCGTTCTACTTCTTCGTGGACGTGCGAGGCCGCGGCGGATCGATCGAGATCGCGGAGCGCCTCCTGCGGCGCGGCCGCGTGATCACGATTCCCGGCGAGGCGTTCGGGCCGGGAGGCGCGGGCTTCCTACGCCTGTCGTATGCCGCGTCGGAGGAGGACATCCGGGCCGGGATCGCCGCCTTGGGCCTCGAGCTGACGTCCGGCTAGAAGTCCTTGGGCGCGGAGGCGGCCTCGGCCGCGTCGCGCGCGGCGATCTGCTGCTCGAACTTCTCCGCGGTGACCTTCAGCGAGTGGGTCAGGGTCGCGTCGTCGTCCCCGTGCTTTTCGAGGTACTCGTAGATCGCGCCGAGCTCGTATTCGGTCGCCGAGGCGAGCAGGGCGCGCGCGGCGAGCACGCGGGTCTCGCGATCGGGCGCCTTCAATCCGTTCTTGAGCGGGCCCAGCGCCGCCCCGCCGATCTGCGCGAGGGACGCCGCCGCGGGGGCGCGCAGGTCCTGCGGGCCCTCGATCATCATCTTGTCGAGCCAGAACCGCGCCTGCTCGTACCGGTACGTCCCGAGCATTTGCACGACGAGCGGGGCGAGGTCCGGGTGCTCGATCGCGGCGTCGATCATCGGCTGAACGGCGAGCGCCGGGCGAAACATGATCAACGCGCGGATCGCCCGCTCCTTCGCGTCGCGGCTTCCAACCCAGAGCGCGTCGAGGAGCGAGGGGACCAGCTCCGGCATGTCGTTGGGGTTTCCCTGCTGCTGCTGGATCATGATCGTACGGACGATCTCGTCGGTGTAGCGTGCCGGCGCCACGTTGAGCGCCTCCTGAAGCGAGAACATGTAGCGCGAGCCGAAGGTCTCGAGGGTCGTGCGCGCCTCGGCGGCGGCGGCCTCGTCGCGCGTCCCCTCGAGCGGCCACGCCAGACGGCAGAGCGCCCGCGCCTGCTGGAGCGGATCGTGGCTCGAGCCGAGCGCCGCCGAGACGGCCGCCTTCGCGCGCTCGGTCGCAGCAGAGGGTGCCGGGGCCGGCGCCCCCGCGGCGAGCGGCGCGCCGGAGAGCAGCAGGACGAGGATCGAGGGGAAGGCGCGCACCGCCGGAATATACCCTCAGGCCCAGCGACCGGCTACGCCGGGACGCTCGGCCAGCGCGGATCGGACCCGGTCGGCGATCGCGAGAAACGCCGCCGCCAAGGGGGAGTCCGGGTCGCTTGCGACGATCGGCCGCCCGTGGTCGCCCCCGTCCCGGATGGCGACGTGGAGCGGCACCTCGCCCAGGAACGGAGCTTCGAGGCGCTCGGACTCGCGCCGTCCGCCGCCGTGACCGAAGACGTCGGTCTGGGTGCCGCACTGGGGGCAGACGAAATAGCTCATGTTCTCGACGACGCCCAGAACGGGCACGCCGACCTTCCGGAACATCGCGATCCCCTTGATCGCGTCGGCGAGCGCGACGTCCTGAGGGGTCGTGACGATGACCGCTCCGGCGAGGCGGACCTTTTGCGACAGGGTGAGCTGCGCGTCACCCGTCCCCGGCGGGAGATCCACGACGAGGACGTCGAGCTCGCCCCACAGCACGTCCCGCAGGAGCTGCTCGATCGCCTTCATGACCATCGGTCCCCGCCAGATCACGGCCGTGTCCCGGTCGACGAGCGAGCCCAACGACATCAGCCGCACGGAGTACCGCTCGAAAGGGAGGATGCCGCGTCCCGCCGGATCGATCGAGGGCCGCTCGGTGACCCCCATCATCATGGGGATCGACGGGCCGTAGATGTCCGCGTCGAGCAAGCCGACCTTGGCCCCTCTCACCGCGAGTCCGACCGCGAGGTTGACGGCGACGGTGGACTTGCCGACCCCTCCCTTCCCGGATGCGACGGCGACGACGTGCTTCACCCCGGGGAGCATGTCGCCCTCCGCCCCCCGAGCGGCCTCGGGGGGACGGGCGGCCGGTGCCGGGGAGGGCGCTCCCCCCACACGGATGGCGACCTCGGTCACGCCGGGAAGCGCGGCGACGGCCGCCCGGGCCTCCCGCTCGATCGTTCCCGCAACGGCCGGGTTCCCGGGCCCGAGCTCGATGCGAAAGCGGACGCGGCCGTCCTCGACGGCGAGGTCTCGCACGACGCCGAAGGAGACGAGGTCGCGCGTGAACCCCGGGTACTTGACCCGGGACAGCGCGGACAGCACGTCGTCTGGGGTGGGGGGCATCGGCGTTTTACTCTAGCATCCGGGCCCATGGACCTCGCGCGCGAGATTCTCGCCACCTGGCGCACCTGGGCGGTCGTCGGGCTCTCGGCCGACCCGGCGCGGGACAGCTACCACGTCGCGTCGCTGCTTCGCGACCGCGGCTGTCGCATCGTGCCCGTCAATCCGCATCTGACGAGCTGGCGGGGCGAGGACGCGTATCCCGACCTCGCGTCGATCCCGTTTCCCATCGAGATCGTCGACCTCTTCCGGCGCTCCTCCCAGGTCGGGCCTCACGTCGACGAGGCGATCGCGGTCGGCGCCAAGGCGGTCTGGATGCAGCTCGGGGTCCGGGACGCGGAGGCCGCGGCGCGTGCGCGCGCCGCGGGGCTACTCGTCGTCGAGGACCGGTGCCCCGCGATCGAGCTGAGGCGGATCGACGCCCTGGAGCGCGATCAGAAGCGGTAGGAGAGCCCGATGAAGAACCCTTCGTACCCGGCCGACTTGTCGTTTTCCTCGACGCGCTCAAGGTTGACGGTCCCCGTGGGCTGGAGGACGGGCGTCCCCCTGCGCACGTCCGAGGTCACGTCGACGTACCCGAGCTCGCGCAGACCGACCGTGCCGACCAGCGATCGCCAGATCTTGAAGTCGATCCCCATCGAGACGTCGAACTCGTAGACCATGCGGGTGCGGTTCCTCAGCGCGACGCCGGTCGTGAAGGTGCCCTGGGTGATCAGCTCGGTCTGGTTCGTCCCGTCGGGGTCGGGGAGGTGCTCCGCCGCGATGATCGCGAGCACCTCCTCGAACGTCAGCAGGATGTTCCCCGCCTCGTCCCGCAGAAAGTACGCGGACGTCGTGGAGGCATACCGGGTATCGACGTTGCCGCGCAGCACGCCGAGCGAGATGTCGCCCCAGAGCGAGACGCGTGGATGGAGCTTGAACTCGACCTCGAATCCGCCGCCGAGACCGCTTCCGGTGAAATCCGAGGTCGAGCGCGCCGAGTCGGGAATCGGGAACAGGAACGTCGGATTGAAGTCCGGGGAAAAGTTCGGGGGGAGGAACGGCGGGAACGTGGGGAGCAGGGCGTAGTAGTTGGTGTCGAGCTCCCAGGCGTTGTCCACCGTGTGATAGCCGACGTGGTACGTCCCCTTGGCCCGCGGGGATTCGAACGCGGTCGCCTCGTACTCGACCCGGAACTCGCGGGTCTTGTTCACCGAGGTCGCGTCGAGCCCGTCGGCCAAGCCGTCGTCGCGCAAGCCCGCGAAGAACGGGATCACGTGGAGCTCCCCGTACACGAAGTTCCCCGGGTCGAAGATCTTGGCAAACGCCTCGTGGCGCATGGAGTCGTACTCGAAGCGGATCGAGCCCATGTCCTTCGGCAAGTGATACGTGACGCGGATGTGCTCGCGCGTGGTCGCGTCGCTCGGCATGTCCAGGACGCGCGTATTCTGGAGGGTGTCGTTGAAGATCGCGATCTCGTCGTCCTGATTGGCCTGCATCGGTGACCACGCATCGGCTGCGATGGTCAGGCCTCCCCAGCGATGCAGCGGCGGGTCGCCGAGCTGGCTCTTCGGCTTCGGAGGAGGCGGCGGCTCGGCGGCGGGCGCCGGGGCTTCGGGCTTGGGCTCATCCGGTGGCGGGGAAGGCGGCTCGCTCTGTTGGGCGAAGGCGGATGCGGCGAAGACCGCGCCGCAAACGGCCACAACCCAACGCATTCTCATGCTGACGCTCATGCTCACCTTCCTGGAATCGATGCGAGTCGCGCCCGGTCCGGCTAGTCCGAGATGTAGTTGAACGAGATGCCGGAGCCGTCGTTAATGCTCGACTGAACTGCGCCTGCGTGGGGGTTTGTGGGGTTTCCCCCGACGAAGAGGTGGCCGCTGATCGTGACTTTGGGGGTGACTCCGGGAGGGAAGATGGGCGGGCCCGGTCCGATCTTCTCCTTGGCGGCCTCGATGATCACGGAGTCACCCGGGTGCAGCTCGAGCTCGTAACGCGGGTTGACGCCCGGCGAAGCAGACGCGATGCCGATGACGTTGACGGTGGGGAGCGGGAGGGGCGGACGCAGCGAGCCGCCGGGCTCCTGGAGGGACGAGGTGAAGAAGTCCTGATGGCCCCCCGACACGCGCCGGGGGTTCTGGAACGTGTAGGGCGGCTCGTCGCCCCGGATCGGCGCGGCGTTCACGATCGTGTCGAAGCGTGCCGCACTCCCGAAGACCGGGAAAGTCCCGCCGTTGTTGACGGAGCCCGCGACCACTTCGGGGAACGTCTCGCCGGCGGCGAGCCTGATGACCCGGAACGAGTAGCGCCACGGAACCGGATGCTGACCCAACGAGACCAGTCCGACCGAGTAGCAGACGCTCCTGTCGAACGTGGGAGGGGAGCCGATCAGGAAGCGGTCGTAACAGTCGTACTGTGTGACGTCGCCTTGCGCGTCGATCTCGACCCCGAGGACGGACGAGCCGCCCTGCGTCGGCTGAGACGAATCGTTGCAGGCTGCGCCGCAAAGCACCGCCGCGAGAATCGCGAGAACGCACCCGGCCCGCCGCATCGACGACTCCCCCCTGGAATTCCGAAAAATGAACCCGAAAGCTACAGAACATGGAGATCGGAGTCAAGGCGTCGGGATCGGCCGCGCGAGATGCCGCGCGGTTTAGCCCCCGCAGGCGGTAGGGGGTGGCGCGGGCACCTGGTAGACTCGCCGCGACGCTCGGAGGGCCCATGTCGCGAATTCTCAGCGCCGAACAGGTCGCGGATGCGACCCGACGTACGGAACGGGTGTATTCGGTGCTCGCGCGGGTCTACGACGGATTCTTCGACTGGGCGCTCGGCCCCGGCCGCCGTTACGCGGTGACCCGGCTCGGCGTCGCTCCGGGCGACCGGGTCCTCGAGGTCGGGGTGGGGACGGGGCTGTCCCTCCCCGTGTACCCGGAGGGGGCCGAGGTCGTCGGGATCGACATCAGCGAGCCGATGCTCGAGCGTGCCCGCGCGCGCCTCGACGCTCTCGGCCGCGACGACGTCGTGCTGCAGAAGATGGACGCGCGCGCGATGCTCTACCCCGACGGGCACTTCGACCGGCTCCTCGCCCCCTACGTCATCTCGGTGGTGGCCGACCCGGAAGTCGTCCTCCGCGAGATGGTCCGCGTCTGCCGGCCCGGCGGCACCGTGATCGTCGTCAACCACTTCCAGAGCGATTTCAAGCCCCTCGCGTGGATCGAGCGCCTCCTCTCGCCGCTGTCCACCTGGATCGGGTTCCGGATGGACACAAGGGTCGAGGCCGTCACCCGCACCCACGGGCTGACGCTCGTCCGCAAGGAGCGCGTGAACCTGCTGGGACTCTGGACCCTGCTCGAGTTCCGCCGGTCCTAGTGCTCGGGCTCGGGAAGCGGCGCCCGCGCCGGCCACGGCGCCGCGGACAGGTCCGCGCGGTCGTGCTCGGAGGCCAGGCGCTCGACGCGCCGCATCTGGTCCATGACGTCCTCGAACTGGCGGTCGATGGCCTCATTGGTGACCGTATTGCGCGTGAGCATCTCGAGCCCGCGCACCTTCTCGCGTAGCGCGGCCGCCTCCACCCGGCGGCCCTCGAGCTCGAGCTCGGCCTCCCGCAACCGCCGCCTCAGCTCGCCGGCCTCGGTCGCGAGGCGCTCTTTCACCCGAACCGTCTCGACCTGCGACTCCTCGATCTGACGCCGCCGCGCCTCGAGCTCCGCCTGCATCTCCAGGACGCGCAGGCCGCCCGCGCGCACCATCCCGTACTGGACGAGCAGCTGCTCGTGCTTCATCTGAAGCTCCTGGAACAGCGTGACCGGCACCGCCTCGCGCAGCACGCGCTCGAGCGCGGGGGAGTCCGCGGGGGCAGCAGGCGCGCGCAGCGACGCACCGCCCCGCGGGGCCGCGACGAGTGCCCCGCCCGGGGCTGCCAGGGGCGGCAGGCCCGCGCTGCTGAGATCGTCCTCGGTGACGAAGTACTCCGGGCCGAAGCGGCCCGGCGCCTTGGTCGCCGCGAGACGGCCGGCGCGGATGTAGCGCCGGAGAGTGGTGACGGAACGCGCCGTTCGCTCGGCGGCTTCGCGCAGGCTCAAGCGCTCCATGGAACCTCCGGGGCGTTTCTACCACACGCGAGCGCGCGCACTCAACGGTTGAACGCATGTCCCACCCGGGTGTACCGTGCGCGCCTTTCGCGACCGGAGACCACCTTGACCAGCGAGGGCGGCTCATCGCTCCATTGGGCCGACGCTGCGGCCGCCGCGGCGATCGCCTCGGGCCGACCCGCCGTGGTCTCCTCCGGCATCTCCCCGTCCGGCAAGATCCACATCGGCAACATGCGCGAGGTCCTGACGGCCGACGCGGTCTTCCGGGCCCTTAGCGACCGCGGCGTGCCCGCGCGCTTCAACTACGTCGCCGACAACCTCGACCCGCTGCGCCACGTGTATCCGTTCCTCGATGCCGAAGTCTACGCGCCGCTCGTCGGCCGCCCGCTCGCCGAGATCCCGTGCCCGTGCGGCGCACACGCGTCCTACGCCGATCACTTCCTCGAGCCCTTCCTCGAGTCGCTGCGCACGCTGCGCGTCGACGTCGACGTCGAGCACGCCGACCGCATGTACGCCTCGGGGCGGATGAACCCCGTGATCGTGCAGGCGCTTGGCGCCCGGGACCGGATCGCGGAGATCCTGGCGGAGGCGACCGGCAAGAAGGTCGACGGCGACTGGTCGCCCTTCAACCCGCGCTGCCCGGCGTGCGGGAAGATCACGGACGCCAAGGTCACGGGGCACTCCGCGCGGGACGAGACGGTGTCCTACGCCTGCGCGTGCGGCTCGTCGGGCACGGTGCCGATGGCGGGCGGGGGCAAGCTGACCTGGCGGGTCGATTGGCCCGCGCGCTGGGCGATGCTCGGCGTTTCCGTCGAGCCTTTCGGCAAGGACCACGCGACCCGGGGCGGCTCGTACGACACCGGCGTCCGCATCGCACGCGACGTGTTCGCGTGCGAGCCCCCGCTCCCGATCCCGTACGAGTGGATCTCCCTCAAGGGACGCGGGGACATGTCGTCGAGCAAGGGGAACGTGCTCTCGATCGAGGAGGTCCTCGAGATCGTCCCTCCGGAGGTGCTCCGCTACCTCGTCATGCGCGAGCGGCCGCAACGCACGATCGTCTTCGACCCTGGCCTGCCGCTGCTCAGCCTCGTGGACGAGGTGGACGACAAGACCGGCCAGGGGGCCGACTCGCGCGCGCTGGCACTCTCCCGGGCCGCGGGATTCGCCCCGGTGGGCGTGCCGTTCCGCCATCTCGTCGTGGCCGCGCAAGTCGCAGGCTTCGACCTCGACAAGACGCTCGCGGTGCTCGCGCGCACGGGCTACACGGGGCTCGACCGCGAGGCGGTCGCCGCGAGGCTCGTCTACGCGCGACGCTGGCTCGACCGGTACGCCCCGGAGGACCTGCGCTTCGAGGTGAAGGGCGAGCTCCCTGCGGCGGCGCGGGAGCTCGGCCCCGCGCAAAAGGAATTCCTGCGCCGGCTCGCGGCCGGCCTGCGCTCCGGCATGACGGGCGAGGAGGTCCACCTGCTCGTCTACGAGCTCGCCAAGGCCTTTCCCGAAGAGAAGCCGGCGCAGCTCTTCCAGGCGATCTACGTCGCGCTGCTCGGCAAGCCGCGGGGCCCGCGCGCCGGGACGTTCATCGCCGCGCTGGACCCTGTGTTCTGCGCCGAGCGGTTCGCCGCGGCCGCCGCCTGATTCAGCCCTCGCTGCGGGCGCGGCCCATCGCTCGGACCGGATCCACACGGGCCATCAGCACGAGGCCGACGACGAAAAACGGAAGGAGCGAGAGCACGGCGAGACGCTGGCTCCCGGTCGTCTCCGAGACCACACCGAAGATCAGCGGCCCGAACATCGAGGCGAACTTCCCCGAGAGCACGTAGAAGCCGAAGAACTCGGATTCCCGCGAAGGCGGCGTGATCTGCGCCATGAAGGAGCGCCCGACGGCCTGCGTGCTCCCCATTCCGATCGCTGCCAGGCAGGCCATGACGAGGAACGTCGCCTTGTTCCGCGCCGCCCACCCGACGAGGATCGTCACGACCCACAGCCAGAGGCTCGCGACGATCGTGCGCTTCGGCCCGATGCGGTCGGCCAGGTAGCCCGCACCGACCGCCCCGGGGAACGCGACGACGTTCAGAACGAGGAACAGCATCACGAGATCGCCGCGAGAGAAGTGGAAGGTCGTCGTGGCATAGATCGCGCTGAAGCTGATGACGGTCGTGATGCCGTCCGTGAAGAACAGCGAGGCCAGGATGAAGAGCCCCGTGTCCTTGTAGTCGCGCAGGTGCGCGAGCGTCTGCCGCACGCGGGCGAACCCGACCGTGACGGATTCCTTGAAGCCGGACAGCTTTCCCTGGGGCGGGGCCTCCCGGAGCCAGAGGAACGCGGGCAGCGCGAACAGCAAGTAGAACCCGGCGACGACGACGAACGAGAGCTTCGTGTGGGAGATCGCGACGGGGTCGAGCGCGCCGCCCTCCCCGCGAAGGGGGCGCATGATCAGCGGATAGCACAGGGCGAGTGACAGAAGCCCGCCCGCATAGCCGACCCCCCAGGCCCAGCCGGAGATCCGGCCGACCGCCTCGGGAGCGGCCACGTCGGGGAGGAACGCGTTGTAGAAGACGTACCCCGCCTCGAAGCCGATCGTCGCGACGACGTAAAAGAGGATTCCGGTGACGACGTCGCCCGGGCCCACGAGCGCCAGGAGCGCTGTGGCGACGACGGTCTGGAGCGTCGTCGCGATGAGGAAGAACTTCTTCTTCCCCGAGAAGTCCGAGAGCGCCCCGAGGACCGGCGAGGTGAGCGCCACGACCGCCATCGCGAGGAAGTTGGCGGTGCCCCAGAGGCGATCGCCCCGGTTGTCCGAAGCGCCGACCACCGCGTCGTGGAAGTAGACGGAGTACGCGACGGTGACGATCAGCGTCGTGTACGCGGAGTTGGCGAAGTCGAAGAGGCACCAGGCGGCGACCGCCCGGCGCGTTCTCACCGTCCGCCCCAATGGAGCTTCCGCTGGAGGATCTCGAAGTAGCCGCGGCCGGCGACGCGCACGAGGCGCACGGGCTTCTCGTAACGTTCCACGACGATCGCGTCTCCGGCGCGCATGGGGTAGCCGACCTGCCCGTCGAGGGTCAGGTACGCCTCCTCCTCGGCCCGGCTCTCGAGCACGACGTCGATGCGCACGGTCCTCGGGACGACCAGCGGCCGGTAGGTCATCGAGTGCGGGCAGATCGGCGTGATGAGGAAGGCGCTCATCCGCGGGTCGAG
>Ga0137436_1000058_pt1 | contig 37914 bp, 36 predicted proteins | sample EasRivERMGT119_2_FD_102328 | JGI IMG/M metagenome (GOLD analysis project Ga0137436, IMG submission 102328) | Soil microbial communities from meander-bound floodplain in the East River, Colorado, USA - East River MetaG ERMGT119_2 | ecosystem: Environmental > Terrestrial > Soil > Floodplain ...
CTGTTCCACGAGCGGCTGACGCAGGCGATCGAGAGCGCGCGGCGCGGCGGCGCGCTGCTCGCGCTCGCGCTGATCGACCTCGAGCGCTTCAAGGCGATCAACGACGCGCTCGGCCAGGACGTCGGCGACCACGTGCTGCAGGCGGTATCGCAGCGGCTGCGCGAGTCGGCGGGCGACATCCACCGCGTGGCGCGCCTCGGCAACGACGTGTTCGCGCTCATGTTCCAGGACATCGAGAGCGTGGAGGAGGTCGGGCGGCGGCTGGAAGCGAGCGCGGCGAAGTTCTTCGCCGCGCCGTTCCATGTCGACGGCCACGAGGTGCGCCTCGCCGGCAAGGCGGGCATCGCCGTGTTCCCCGACGACGGCGCCGACGCCGACGCGCTGTTCCGCAACGCCGAAGCCTCGCTCAAGCGCGCGAAGGAAACCGGCGAGCGCTACCTGTTCTACGCCCCGCACATCAACGCGCGCGTCTCCGAGCAGGTCGAGCTGGAAAACCGGCTGCGCAAGGCGGTCGAGAAGGGCGAGCTGTTCCTGCACTACCAGCCCAAGGTCGACATGGCGACGCGCGCCATCGTCGGCGTCGAGGCGTTGCTGCGCTGGCAGTCGGGCGAGAGCGGCGGCCTGGTGTCGCCGGCGCGCTTCGTGCCGGTGCTGGAGCAGACCGGGCTGATCTTCGAGGCCGGGCGGCAGGCGGTGGCGGCGGCCAGCGCCACCTATCGGCGCTGGCAGGCGGCGGGCCTCGCCGCGCCGCGCATCGCGGTGAACGTCTCGGCGCTGCAGCTGCGCCGCAAGAGCTTCGTCGAGGACATCACAGGCGCGTTGCGCGACATGGGAGCCGACGGCGGCGGCATCGACCTGGAGATCACCGAGAGCCTGCTGATGACCGACGTCGACGAGAGCATCCGCAAGCTGCGCGCGCTGCGCGAGCGCAGCATGCACATTGCGCTCGACGATTTCGGCACCGGCTACTCCTCGCTCGCCTACCTCAGCAAGCTGCCGGTCGACACGCTGAAGATCGACCGCGGCTTCGTGCGCGGCATGACCGAGAAGTCCGAGGACACCAGCATCATCTCGATCATCATCTCGCTGGCGCAGGCGCTGCGCCTGAAGACCGTGGCCGAGGGCGTCGAATCCGAGCAGCAGGCGCAGCTGCTTCGCCTGCTGCGCTGCGACCAGGCGCAGGGTTATCTTTTCAGCCCGCCGGTGGCGGCCGAGCGCATCGAGGCGCTGCTCAAGGCCGTATAATCTGCGGTCCCAGGCGGGCCGCATGGCATCACTCTACGCACTAGGACTCAACCATCAGACTGCGCCCCTCGCGGTGCGCGAGCGGGTGGTGTTCCACGTCGAGCGGCTGCGCGAGGCGCTGGGCGAGATCAAGGGCGGGCTGGCGCGCGAGGCCGCCATCCTGTCGACCTGCAACCGCACCGAGCTATACCTCGACGGCGGGGAGCCGGCCGCGGTGGCGCAATGGCTGGCGCAGTACCACCGCTTCTCACCCGGCGAGCTCTCGCCGTATCTGTACACGCACCCGGCGGAACGGGCGGTGCGTCATGCCTTCCGGGTCGCTTCAGGGCTCGACTCGATGGTGCTCGGCGAGCCGCAGATCCTCGGCCAGATGAAGGAAGCGGCGCGCACCGCGGAGTCCGCCGGCACGCTCGGCACATTGCTGCACAAGCTGTTCCAGCGCAGCTTCGCCGTCGCCAAGGAAGTGCGCTCGACCACCCAGGTCGGCGCCACCAGCGTGTCGATGGCCGCCGCCGCGGTGAAGCTGGCGGCGCGCATCTTCCCGAGCATCAAGGACCAGGGCGTGCTGCTGATCGGCGCCGGCGAGATGATCGAGCTGTGCGCGACGCATTTCGCCGCGCAGGGCCCGGCGCGCCTCACGGTGGCGAACCGCACCCTCGAGCGGGCGCAGAAGCTGGCGCACCGCTTCAACGGCCAGGCGATCGAGCTGAAGGACCTGGCGAGCCACCTGCACGAGCACGATATCGTGGTGTCGTGCACCGCCTCGTCGCTGCCGATCCTCGGCAAGGGCCTGGTCGAGCGCGCGCTGCGCGCGCGCCGCCGCCGCCCGATCTTCATGGTCGACCTCGCCGTGCCGCGCGACATCGAGCAGGAGGCGGCCGAGCTCGACGACGTCTATCTCTACACCATCGACGACCTGGGCGAGATCGTCGCCGCCAACCTCGACTCGCGGCGCTCGGCGGTGGTGCAGGCCGAGGCCATCATCGAGACCCAGGTCGGCCAGTTCATGCACTGGATGCAGGCGCGCGACAGCGTGCCGATGATCCGCATGCTGCGCGACCAGGCCGAGGCCGCGCGCCGCCACGAGATCGAGCGCGCGCTGAAGAGCCTGCAGCGCGGCGAGGCGCCGGCCGCGGTGCTCGAGTCGCTGTCGCAGAGCCTCACCAACAAGCTGATGCACGCCCCCACCCAGGCGCTGAACGAGAGCGCCGGCGAGGAGCGCCGTGCGCTGGCCGAGCTGGTGGCGCGACTTTTCAGAGTTAAGTGACAACCCTCTTCGCCAGCACGTGAAGCCCACGCTGCGCGCCAAGCTCGACAGCCTGGTCGGGCGGCTGGAAGCCCTGAACGGCCTGCTTGCGGCGGAGAACGCGACGCGCGACATGGACGCGTTCCGCCGCCTGTCGCGCGAGCACTCCGAGGTGTCTTCCGTGGTGTCCCGTTTCCAGGACTATCTGCAGCTCGAGCGCGACGCCGGCGAGGCCCGCGACATGGCGGCCGACGCGTCGATGAAGGCGTACGCCGACGAGGAGCTGAAGAAGGCGCGCGCCGCAATGGAGAAGCTGGAAGCCGAGCTGCAGAAGGCGCTGCTGCCCAAGGACCCGAACGACGAGCGCAACACCTTCCTCGAGATCCGCGCCGGCACCGGCGGCGACGAGTCGGGCCTTTTCGCCGGCGATCTGTTCCGCATGTACACGCGCTACGCCGAGCGCCGCGGATGGCAGGTGGAGATCATCTCCGAAAGCCATTCCGAGCTCGGCGGCTACAAGGAAGTGATCGTGCGCATCCTCGGCCAGGGCGTGTTCTCGCGCCTGAAGTTCGAGTCGGGCGGGCATCGCGTGCAGCGCGTGCCCGAGACCGAGGCGCAGGGCCGCATCCACACCTCGGCCTGCACGGTCGCGGTGCTGCCGGAGGCCGACGCGATCAACGAAGTAGTGCTCAACCCGGCCGAGCTGCGCGTCGACACGTTCCGCGCTTCCGGCGCCGGCGGCCAGCACGTCAACAAGACCGACTCCGCGATCCGCGTCACCCATCTGCCCACCGGCATCGTGGTGGAGTGCCAGGACTCGCGCTCGCAGCACAAGAACCGCGAGAAGGCGCTGGGCGTGCTGGCGGCGCGCATCCGCGACAAGCAGGTGAGCGAGCAGCAGGCGAAGACTGCCTCGACGCGCAAGACCCTGATCGGCTCGGGCGACCGCTCGCAGCGCATCCGCACCTACAACTTCCCGCAGGGCCGCGTCACCGACCACCGCATCAACCTGACGCTCTACAAGATCGAGCGCATCATGGACGGCGAGCTCGACGAGCTGCTCGACGCGCTCGCCGCCGAGCACCTCGCCGAGCAGCTCTCGCAGCTCGCCGAAGAAGCCGCTTGACCGTCGCCGAGGCGCTGCGCTCGAGCGGCCTTGACCCGCGCGAGGCGCGGCTTTTACTGGCCGGGGCCGCGGCAGTTTCGCAGACCACGATCGTTGCTTACCCGGAACGCGCACTCGCCCCCGGGGTTTTTGATTCCTATCAAAAACTCATCGCGAGACGAAAGGCCGGCGAACCCGTCGCCTACATCCTGGGCCGGCAGGAGTTCTACGGTCTTGAGCTGAACGTGGGCCCCGGCGCGCTCATCCCGCGGCCGGAGAGCGAGCTGATAGTGGATCTGGCGCTTCAGCTCAGCTTCTCTTCGGTCGTCGACCTGGGCACCGGCAGCGGCGCGATCGCCATCGCGATCAAGCACCAGCGGCCCGACGCGCGCGTGGTGGCGACCGACTTCAGCGCCGCGGCGCTCGCCGTGGCGCGGCGCAACGCCGAGAAGCACGGCCTGCAGATCGACTTCCGGCTGGGCAGCTGGCTGGAGCCGCTCGCCGGCGAGCGCTTCAACCTGATCGTGGCCAACCCGCCCTACGTCGCCGCCGGCGACCATCACCTGATGCAATTGGGCTTCGAGCCGCGGGAGGCTCTCGTCGGCGGGGCGGATGGCCTCGACGGGATCAGGGAGATCGCGGCCGCGGCGCCGGCCCATCTCCTGCCGGGGGGCTGGCTGCTGGTCGAGCACGGCATGGGGCAGGAACCGGCGGTGCGCGAGGTGCTCGACCGGGCAGGACTTGAAGACATCGCGGACTGGCCCGATCTGGCGAGAATCCCCAGGGTCACGGGCGGAAAGGTAAAATGACCGGCATGGACACCAAACAGCGCATTCACGAGCAGGTCACCAGCCACCCGGTGGTGCTCTTCATGAAGGGCACGCCGCAGTTCCCGCAATGCGGCTTCTCGCAGCTCGCCGTGCAGGTGCTGAACGCCTGCGGCGTGCAGCAGTTCCACACCGTCAACGTGCTCGCCGACGCGGAGATCCGCCAGGGCATCAAGGAATACGCCAACTGGCCGACCATCCCGCAGCTCTACGTCAACGGCGAATTCGTCGGCGGCTCCGACATCATGAAAGAGATGTACCAGTCGGGCGAGCTGCAGAAGCTGCTAGAGGCGAAGCAGAAGGCCTAGGGTCTCCTCCACCTGGCCGAGGTAGCTGCGGCCGAACAGGTTCAGGTGGTTGAGCAGGTGGTACAGGTTGTACAGGTGCTTGCGCTTCTGGTATCCCTTGTCCAAGGGATAGACCTCTTCATAAGACGAGTAAAAGTCGAGCGGGAATCCGCCGAATAGCTCGGTCATCGCGAGGTCGGCCTCGCGATCGCCGTAGTACGCCGCCGGGTCGAACACCACCGGCCCCTGCGGCGTGAAGCTGACGTTGCCGCTCCACAGGTCGCCGTGCAGCAGCGACGGCTGCGGGCGATGGCCCTTCAGCAGGTCTGGCGTTGGGCCCGCCAGCTTGAATCCCCTCTTGGCGGCCAGCTCGAGCTGCGGCTTCATGCGCTGCTCGAACCAGAACGCCGACCAGTCGTCGCTCCAGGTGTTGATCTGCGGCGTGGTGCCGATGTAGTTGTCGCGGCTCCAGCCGTAGCGCGGGCCGGCCTTGCGGTGCGCCTGCGCGAGCATGCGGCCCAGGGCAGGGAAGTCGACCTCGCCTTTCAGGTCGAGGAACTCCATCAGCAGGTAGGCGCGCCGCGCGGCGATGCCGTGCGCGCTCGGCTCGGGAGCGCGGTAGCCGGCGCTGCGCAGCCCGGCGAGGCCGTCGGCTTCGGCGGCGAATGCCTCGTCGAAGGCTGCAGCGTTGCATTTCAGGAACAGCGACTTGCCCTTGATGCGCACCCGATAGCACTCGTGGATGCAGCCGCCGGTGACCCGGGAGGGCGCTTCGATCGCCAGCTCGTTCTTGAAGTCTTCGTTCATCCTGCTTTTTACCCCGAGGTGAGTCGCGTATTGGCGAGGTTGAGCCGCTCGACCAGTATGCCGATAAACGCGCGGTCGAACTTGCTGCGGCAGTCGGCCGAGGCGCGCTCGAGCTCGGCGACGCCGATGCGCACGATACGCGAGCTTCTGCTCGCGGTGACGGAGGCGCCGCGCTCATGGCTGGAGAGCGAGAGGTAGGCCATCTCGCCGAAGCACTCGCCGGGGCCGAGGAGGGAGAGCAGCTTCTTGTTCTTGGTGACGCGCATCTCGCCCTCGATCACGACGCAGAAGAAGTCGCCCGGCTCGCCTTCATTGACCAGCTGCGTGCCGGCGCCGACGCGCTGCCATTCGCCGACGCGCACCACCTCCCACAGCTCCGGATCGGCAAAACGCGTGAAGAAGGCCATCGCGCGCAACGCGGCGAACTTGTCGGCGTCGCCGAATTCTTCACGGCGCGGCTCCCCGAGGCCCGCCCGCAGCGCGTCGATCAGCTCCTGCGCCAGCTCGTCGCCGCTCTGGTAGCGCGAGGCGAGGTCCTTGTGCATGGCGCGGCGCACGATGCGGTCGAGGGTGGTCGGCACCTCGGGGCGCAGGGTCGAGGGTGGCGGCGCGTCCTGCTGCGTGATCTGGTAGATGATGCTGTACTTGTTGGCGCCGCGGAACGGCAGCAGCCCGGTCAGCATCTGGTAGAGAACCACGCCGAGGGAGTAGATGTCGGTGCGGTGGTCGACCAGCTCCTCGCGCACCTGCTCGGGCGACATGTAGGCGGGCGAGCCGACGCCGGTGATCTGCGTCGTCTCGGCGCTGAATTTCTGCGCCAGGCCGAAGTCGCCGATGCGCACGTCGATCGGCGAGGCGGCGTACAGGATGTTGCCCGGCTTGATGTCGCGGTGGGTGACGCCCTGGGCGTGCGCGTAGGCGATGGCGCGGGCGCACTTGAACGCGATCTCGACGGTCTGCTCGATCGGCAGCAAGTTCTCGGGCGCGCAGAATTGCTCCATCGTGCCACCCGGCACGTACTCCATCACGATATAGCCCGACTCCTCGCCGATGCCGGCGTCGTAGATCTGCGCGATATGCGGGTGCTCGAGCTTGCCGGCGAGCGAGGCCTCGGTGAAGAACAGCTTCCTGAACAGGCGGCCGCGCGCCGGGTCGCGCAGCGTTTCCGGAAAAATCCGCTTGACCGCCACCTCGCGGCCGCGGAACGGATCCTGGCAGAGGAACACCTCGGAGGTGGCGCCCTCGCCGAGCTTGCGCAGCACCGGATAGTTGGCGATCTGTTCCAGCGCCCGCTCCGCCAGGCTAGACGCCGGACAGGCGCAGGTTGGCCATCGACAGGCGCTCGACCAGGATCTCCATGAAGGCGCGGTCGAACTTGTGCCGGCAGGCGTCGGAGGCCTGCGCCAGCATGCCGGTGGGCACCGAGATGATGTCGGCGTTGGTCATCACGGTGACGTCGGCGCCGCGCACCGCCTCGTGCTTGGACAGGTAGGCCATCTCGCCGAACGGCTCGCCGGCGCGCAGCAGGTTGAGCAGCTTGCCCTTCTTCGTCACCTTGACCTGGCCCTCGGCGAGCAGGCAGAAGAAGTCGCCCGCCTCGCCCTCGCGCATGATCTGCTCGCCGGCGGCGGCGCGCCGCCAGGTCGAGATGCGCGCCACCTCCCACAGCTCGGCGTCGGAGAAGTGGCGGAAGAAGGCGAGCTTGCGCAGCGTTTCGAACTTGTCGGTGTCGGCGAACTCCTGCGCCTTGTGCGCGTGCAGGCGCTGGTCGCGGAACGCCTCGGCGAGGTCGTGCGAGAACTCCTCCCACAGCCGGTAGCGGTCGCCGAGGTCCTTGGCCATGGCGTGCTGCACGATCGCGTCGACCGTCGGCGGGATCTCCGGCCGGTAGGCGGACGGCGGCTCAGGGTCGACGTTGGTGATCTGGTAGATCAGGCTGAAATTGTTGACCGCCTGGAACGGCAGGCGGCCGGTGAGCAGGTGGTACATCACCACGCCGACCGAATAGATGTCGGTCTGGTGGTCGAGCGGGTGCTCCTTCACCTGCTCGGGCGACATGTAGGCCGGCGAGCCGATGGCGCTCACCTGCGTGGTGTCGCGCGTGGTGGGAACCAGCGCCGCGCCGAAGTCGGTGACCTTCACCTCGGTGCCCTCGAGGTGCAGGATGTTCGCCGGCTTGATGTCGCGGTGCGTGATGCCGAGCTTGTGCGCGAACTCGAGGGCGCGCGAGCACTTGAACGCGATCTCGACCACCTGGTCGACCGGCAGCAGCCCCTCGGGGCGCGCGAAGCGCTCGAGCGTGCCGCCGCCGACGTACTCCATGACGATATAGGAGAGCTTCTCGTCGGCCACCGCGTCGTAGATCTGGCAGATGTGCGGGTGCGCGAGCTTGCCGGCGAGCGAGGCCTCGGTGAGGAACAGCTTGCGGTACAGCTTGCCGCGCTCGGGGTCGGCGAACTTCTCCGCGAAGGCGAGCTTGATCGCCACGTCGCGCGAGTTGAACGGGTCGTTGCACAAGTACACCTCGGAGGTCGCTCCCTCGCCGAGCTTGTGCAGGACCGGGTATTTGCCGATCTGCTTGAGGCCGTCGCGCTCCATCAGCGGGCCAGGCGCTTGCGCGCGCGCGCCACCGCGGCGCGCACCTGCGCGGGCGCGGTGCCGCCGATGTGATCGCGCGCGGCGACCGAGCCTTCGGGAGTGAGAATCCTTTTCACATCCGAACTTATCTTCTGCGAAAAAGACCTGAGCGTGGCAAGCGAGAGAGCCGCCAGGTCCACTCCGGCCTTCTCCGCCGCGCGCACCGCGCGCGCGACGATCTCGTGCGCGTCGCGGAAGGCGACGCCCTTGCGCACCAGGTAATCGGCCAGATCGGTCGCCGTGGCGTGGCCTTCGAGCGCGGCGGCGCGCATCGCGCGCGGCACCGGTTGCAGCCCGGCGACCAGCCCGGCGCACACCGACAGGCAGCCCTTGAGCGTGTCGACGGCGTCGAACAGCGGCTCCTTGTCCTCCTGGTTGTCCTTGTTGTAGGCGAGCGGCTGGCCTTTCATCAGCACCAGCAGTGCCATCAGGCTGCCGATCACGCGAGCGCTCTTGCCGCGCACCAGCTCCGGCACGTCGGGGTTCTTCTTCTGCGGCATGATCGAGGAGCCGGTGCAGTAGGCGTCCGGCAGCCGCACGAAGCCGAAGCGCGAGCTCGCCCAGAGCACCAGCTCCTCCGCCAGGCGCGACAGGTGCACCATGGCGAGCGAAGCGCAGGCGCAGAACTCGATGGCGAAGTCGCGATCGGACACGGCGTCGAGCGAGTTCTCGCTCACCGCCTCGAAGCCGAGCTCGCGCGCCACCCGCGCGCGGTCGATGGGGAAGCTGGTTCCGGCAAGGGCTGCAGCCCCTAGCGGCAAACGATTCACCCTTTTTCTACATTCAAGTAAACGTTCGCGGTCCCGTTCCAGCATCTCGAAATAGGCGAGCAGGTGGTGGCCGAAGGTGACCGGCTGCGCCACTTGCAGGTGGGTAAAGCCGGGCATGATCAGCGCGGCATGCTTTGCCGCCTGGCCAAGCAGGGCGCGCTGCAGCCCCGCCAGCAGCTTGAGGATGGCATCGATCTCGTCGCGCAGCCACAAGCGCAGGTCGGTCGCCACCTGGTCGTTGCGCGAGCGCGCGGTGTGCAGGCGCTTGCCCGCCTCACCGACCAGCGCCGTCAGGCGCTTTTCTATGTTGAGGTGAACGTCCTCGGCGTCGAGCGACCACTCGAACTTGCCGGCAGCGATCTCGCGGGCGATGGCCGCCAGCCCGCGCTCGATCGCCTTGAGGTCGCGCCGCGCGAGGATGCCGCACGCGGCCAGCATCCGCGCGTGCGCAAGCGACGCCGCGATGTCATGCTTCGCCAGCCGTTGATCGAACGATACGGAAGCCGTGAAGCGCTTGACCTGTTCGTCGACGGGCTGCGCGAAGCGGCCGGACCAGGGTTGCGCCTTCTTCGGCATAATGTTTCAGAATGCGGCTCAACACCGCCCCCTAAGTATGCCAAGTATAAGGCAAAACGCTTATTCGGACGTGCTGCCGGACTTCCGCAACCTGGGCGTGATCGCACGCGTGCTGCTGGCCGTGAACGGAGCAGCGCTGGCTGCCGCTTTGTTCGCGGCGCGCGATCTGGTGCAGGCAGCGGATCTGTTCGTGCAGGCGGCGACGGTGCTCGAGCCGTTGCTGCTCGCGTGCATCGTCATGCTGGCCGCCGCCTCGCCGCTGCTTGGGCGGCTGGCGTACTGGAAAGGCTGCGCTACGGTGCTCGTGATAGTCATCGCGCTCACCGGCGCCGCGTATGCGGCGGTGAGCGCGGTCGCCGCCGATGCTTCGGAGGACACGGATCTGGTGCGCATGCTGGTGCTGAGCGCGGTGGTCGCGGCGCTGCTGCTGGGCTATTTCCGGCTGCTCGCCAAGGCGTACTCGCCGGCGCTCGCCGAGGCGCGCCTGCAGGCGCTGCAGGCGAGGATCCGGCCGCATTTCCTGTTCAACAGCCTGAACACCGTGCTCTCGCTGCTGCGGCGCGACCCGAAGCGCGCCGAGCGCGCGCTCGAGGACCTGGCGGACCTGTTCCGCACGCTGATGTCGGAGCCGCGGCAGTTCGTGCGCCTCGCCGATGAGATCGCGCTGCTCGAGCGCTACGCCGCGCTCGAGCAGCTGCGCCTGGGCGAGCGGCTGCAGATCAGCTGGGAGCTCGACGCGGCGCCGGTCGATGCGCTGCTGCCGCCGCTGGTGCTGCAGCCGCTGCTGGAGAACGCCGTGCACCATGGCGTCGAGCCCGGCACCGGGCCGGGCTCGGTGCTGGTGCGCATCGAGCGGCGCGGTGACCGCGTCTTCGCGCGCATCGAGAACCCCTACATCGAGGAGCAGCAGAAGCGCGCCGGCAACCGCATGGCGCTCGACAACATCCGCGAGCGTCTGCTGCTGTTTTTCGACGCCGAGGCGCGCATCCGCACCAGCAGCGCCGGCTCGATCTACCGTGTCGAGATCGAGATGCCGTACAGGACAGAGGCGCCGGCCGCTGCGCGCCCGGGGACCGCATGAGCCTGCGCGTGTTCATCGTCGATGACGAGGAGCCGGCGCGCACGCGCCTGAAGGAGCTGCTCGAGGACATCGCCGCCGAGCTGCCGACCAGCGTGGTCGGCGAGGCGCGCCACGGCATCGAGGCACTGGAGCAGGTGCCGCAGAGCGGCGCGCAGGTGCTGCTCGTCGACATCCACATGCCCGGCATGGGCGGCCTGGAGCTGGCGCGGCATCTGGCCGGGCTGGAGCAGCCGCCAGCGGTGGTATTCGTCACCGCCCACGACCGGCACGCGGTCGAGGCGTTCGAGCTCAACGCGATCGACTACCTGCTCAAGCCGGTGCGCGCCGCCCGCCTCGCCGCAGCGCTGAAGAAGGCCGCCGTGGCCGTGCCGGACCGCGCGCGGCTCGCGCGCGCCGCCCAGGCGGCGCGCGAGTACCTGTCGGTGGTCGAGCGCAACCGTATCATCCTGGTGCCGGTGCGCGACATCGTCTTCCTGCGCGCCGAGCAGAAGTACGTGACGGTGCGAACCGCGGCCCGCGAGCACCTGATCGAGGAGCCGCTGGTGGCGCTCGAGCGCGAGTTCGCGGGACGCCTGGTGCGCATTCACCGCAACTGCCTGGTGGCGCGCGCCGCGATACGCGGCTTCGAGCGCAACCCCGGCGACGACGAGTCGCAGTGGCTGGTGGTGCTGGAAGGCGTGCCCGACAAGCTGCCGGTAAGCCGCCGGCAATGGCCCACGGTGCGGGAGCTGGTAGCAGACAAGCCTTGAACCCGGCTGAAATCGTATGGACGCCATGAAGCTGATCATCGCAACGCGCCGCAGCCGCCTCGCGCTGTGGCAGGCCGAGCACGTAATGAAGCTGCTCAAGGCGCGCCATCCGGGTCTCGAGGTGGACTTGCTGCCGCTGTCCACCCGCGGCGACGAGCTGCTCGATCAGCGCCTCGACAAGGTCGGCGGCAAGGGCCTGTTCGTGAAGGAGCTGGAGAATGCGCTCGCCGACGGCCGCGCCCAGCTCGCGGTGCATTCCATGAAGGACCTGCCCGCCGAGCTGCCCGAGGGCTTCTCGATCGCCGCGATCCTCGAGCGCGAGGATCCGCGGGACGCTTTTGTCTCTGCCAGATTCGCCTCATTGAAGGAAATGCCAAAGGCGTCAGTGGTAGGGACCTCGAGCCTGCGGCGTGCCGCGCAGATCCTCGAGCGCTACCCGCACCTGGAAGCGAAGCTGCTGCGCGGCAATGTCGAGACGCGGCTCGCCAAGCTCGACCGCGGCGAGTACGACGCGGTGATCCTCGCGGTCGCGGGCCTGGTGCGCCTCGGCTTGGGCCAGCGCATTCGCGCGCGCCTCGATCCCGAGGACAGCCTGCCGGCGCCCGGCCAGGGCGCGCTCGGCATCGAATGCCTGGCATCGCGCAAGGATGTCGTCGAGCTGCTCGCTCCGCTCGCCCATGCCGGCGTCACCGCCTGCGTGCGCGCCGAGCGGGCCGTCAGCCGCGCGTTCGGCGGCAGCTGCACGATTCCGTTGGGGGCGTTTGCGGAGCTGGAGGGGAACCGGCTGCGGCTGCGTGCGCTGGTGGCGGCTGCCGACGGCCGACGGGTCGCGCGGGCGGACGTCGCGGGCGACGCGCGGCAACCCGAGGCGCTGGGCGAGCTGGCGGCGGAGGATCTGCGCCGCCAGGGGGCATTGGAGATCCTCAAATGAGAGTTCGGTGAGCCTGAGGGGCAAAGGCGTCGTAGTAACGAGGCCACGCTCACTTGCGCAGGGCCTGGCGAGCCTGATCGAAGCCGCCGGCGGCCGCGCGTTTCTGTTCCCGGCGATCGAGATCGAGCCGCTGCCGGCGGCGGTTTCGCCGGGCAGGCTCGACCTGGCGGTGTTCATCAGCCCGACCGCGGTGCGCGAGGGGCTCAAGCACCTGGTGCCGCTGCCGTCGCGGATCGTCGCGCTGAGCCGGGGCACGCGGCGCGAGCTTGAGCGTCATGGCATCGCCGGGGTGGTTGCGGCCGAGGAGGGCGCCGACAGCGAGGCGCTGCTCGCGCTGCCGGGGTTGCGGCAGGTCGAGGGCCTGCGCATCGCGATCTTCCGCGGCGAGGGCGGGCGCGAGGTCCTCGGCGAGGGGCTGCGCGGCCGCGGCGCGGCGGTCGAGTACGTCGAGTGCTACCGGCGGGTGCGGCCGCGCAGCGACCCGGCGCCCCTCGCCGCGGCCTGGAAGGGCGGCCGGCTGCACGCCGTCACCGTGTCTTCCGCGCAGGGCCTCGCCAACCTTTTCGAGATGCTCGACGCCGAGCTGCTGCGGCAGCTGCCGCTGTTCGTGCCGCATGAGCGTGTCGCCGACGAGGCGCGGCGCCGCGGTGCGCGACAGGCGCGCGTCGCCGGCCCGGGAGACGATGAAATGCTCGCCGCGCTAGTGGCATACTTTCAGGCTCAATGACCGACGCCAGCGAGCAGAAGCAGCCGGCAGCATCGCGACGGTGGCGTATCGCGCTGCTCGCGATGACCCTGGTCGCGGCGCTCGCCACGCTCTTCTGGTGGGACGTGCGCCAGCGCCTGAGCGGCACGCAGGAGGAGATCGCGAGCCGGCTGCGCGCAGCCGAGGCAACCGCCCGCGAAGCGAGCTCGGTGGCGCGCGGGGCGCAGGATTCGCTGCTCGCCTCGCAGGCGAGGATCGCCGCGCTCGAGGCGCGCCTGGCCGAGTCGCAGAGCCAGCAGCTCGCCCTCGAGGCGCTGTACGCGGACCTGTCGCGCAACCGCGATGAGTGGCAGCTGGCCGAGATCGAGCAGGTCCTGGCCATCGCCTCGCAGCAGCTGCAGCTCGCCGGCAACGTGCGGGCGGCGCTGCTCGCGCTGCAGCTCGCCGAGGCGCGCCTGGCGCGCACCGACCGGCCGCAGTTCGTGCCGATCAAGCGCGCGGTAGCGCGCGACATCGAGCGCCTGAAGGCGCTGCCGGCGATCGACATGGCCGCCATGAGCATGCGCCTGGACAGCCTGGTGGCGGGCGTGGACGCGCTGCCACTCGCCTTCGAGGAACGCGGCGAAAGGCCCGCCGCGCAGAAGGGCGCGCCGAGCGCCGCCGAGCAGGGCTTCTGGGCCCGCCTGGGCGCGGAGGTATGGGGCGAGCTGCGTCAGCTGGTGGTGGTGCGGCAGATGGGCTCGCCGGAGCAGCCGCTGCTGCCGCCGCCGCAGGCGTACTTCCTGCGCGAGAACCTGCGGCTGCGCCTGCTCAACGCGCGCATATCGCTGCTCACGCGCGACGAGGCGGGCTACCGCGAGGACCTGCGCGCCGCGCAGGCGTGGATCCGGCGCTACTTCGACCCACGCTCCAAGCAGACCGTCGATGCGCTGGCGCAGCTCAAAGGCCTGTCGTCGGCCTCGCTCAGCTTCGAGATGCCGAACATCTCGGAGAGCCTCGACGCGGTGCGCGGCTACAAGTCGCGCCGCGAGCGCAGCCCGTCGTGAAGTCCCTCGCCTGGCTGCTCGCGGTGTTCGCCGCGGCCGTGGCGCTGGTGATCCTCGGACGCGTCGATGCCGGCTACGCGCTGTTCGTCTATCCGCCGTACCGCGTCGAGATGTCGATGCTGTTCTTCGCCATCGCGCTGCTCGCCGCCTTCCTCGCGCTGTACGCGCTGGCCCGGGTGCTGTCGCACGCGATCGCGCTGCCTGCGTATGTGCGCGCTTTCCGCGCGCGGCGCAGGCGTGAGCGCGCCCACGCCGCGCTCGCCGCCGCGCTGCAGGCCTACTACGAGGGGCGCTATGCCAAGGCCGAGAAGGAGGCCGCCGAAGCGTTCGAAGGCGGGCCGGCCGCCGGAGTGGCGGCGCTGCTTGCCGCGCGCGCCTCGCATCAGATGCGCGACTTCGAGCGCCGCGATCGCTGGCTGGAGCGCGCCGAGGGCGCGGGCGAGGGCACGCAGGCGGCGCGCCTGGTGAGCCGCGCCGAGCTTGCGCTGGAGGAGCGTGACTACGGCGCGGCGCGCGACGCGCTGCGCAGCCTGCACGGCGTCGGCCCCAAGCACATCGCCGCCAGCCGCATGCTGCTGCGCGCCGAGCGCGGCAACGGCGACTGGGACGAGGTGCTGAGGCTCTCGACCCAGCTCGCCAAGCGCGACGCCATCGCGCCGGCGCTGGCGGAGGAATACAAGGTGCAGGCTACCGTCGAGCTGCTGCGCCGCGCTTCTGCCGATGTCTCGACGCTCGAGCGCCGCTGGCGCAGCGTGCCGGAGGGCGATCGCACGCAGCCGCGCATCGCGGCGGCTGCGGCGCAGCAGGCCACCAAGCTGGGCCGGGCGCGGATGGCGCGCGAGATCGTCGAGGCGGCGCTCGACGCCGAGTGGTCGCCGCAGCTGGCGTCGCTGTACGGCCAGCTGCCCGAGCGCATGGACGGCGAGAGCCGCATCGAGGAGGCGCACCGCCGCATCGAGCGCGGCGAGCGCTGGCTGCTGGAGCACGAGCGCGACGCGCAGTTGCTCGCCACGCTCGGGCGCCTTTGCGCGCAGGCCGAGCTGTGGGGCAAGGCGCGCAGCTTCCTCGAGGCAAGCCTGTCGTTCGAGGACGGCCGCTCGGCGCACCTCGACCTCGCGCGCCTCGCCGAGCGTCTCGGCGTGCCGGCAGACGCGCAGCAGCACTACCGCCGCGCGGCCGAGCTGCCCTAGGAATTCGGGGTCAGAGTAAGAATTCTGCGGAATCGCTGTCAGCGATTCCCTGGCGGAATTCTTACTCTGACCCCGAATTCAGCTCTTGGCTTCGTAGCGGGCGAGCCGCTCGAGCTTCGGCGCGATCAGTTTCTGCCAGTCCTCCGGATTGCGCACGTACAGTCCCGACATGATGAACAGGTAGGTCTTGCTGCCATCGCGCAGGGTGAACAGGTTGCCGATCGGCTGCCCGTCCTTCAGCAGCAGGGCGAGCTTGCCGACCTTGATCCCCGGCACCTCGCTCTCCTGCACGCCGTTCTTCCTGAAGGCGACTAGCAGGCCGATTTTCTCGGCGGTCTCCGCCAGCACGGCATCCGAGGTAGTGCGCCCGACGGTGGCGCTGACGTGCATGTAGAGCGGCCGCGGCGCGCCCGAGGCGGTCTCGAACTTGTAGGTCAGCTCGTACGCGCCATCGAGCTGCTTGGTCTTGCTGAAGCTCTCGCGCGCTTCCGCGTCGGGGTAGCCCACGCCGAACACCGACAGGTCGGCGACCCGCACGAACAGCGCCTTGTCCGTTTCGGTCAGCGGCTCCTGCGCCTGGCAGGCGGCGAGCGCGACGCAGGCGAGGAGGCACAGGGCGGTGCGGCGGGCTTGCTGCATGGCTAGATCCAATCGCGTGGTTTGAGGAAGTCGGCGTACAGCTTGTCTTCGGGCGAGCCCGGCTCCGGCTTCCAATCGTAGCGCCAGTTGGCCGCAGGGGGAAACGACATCAGGATCGACTCGGTGCGCCCGCCCGATTGCAGGCCGAACAGCGTGCCGCGGTCGTAGACCAGGTTGAACTCGATGTAGCGGCCGCGCCGGTAGGCCTGGAACGAGCGTTCGCGCTCGCCGAAATTCATGTCCCTTCGCCGCTCGAGGATCGGCGCGTAGGCCGTGACGAAATGATCGCCGACCGAGCGCACCAGCGCGAAGGATTTGTCGAAGCCGCCGTCGGCAAGGTCGTCGAAGAAGATGCCGCCGATGCCGCGCGGCTCGCCGCGGTGCTTGAGGTAGAAGTACTCGTCGCACCAGCGCTTGAAGCGCGGGTAATAGTCCGCTCCAGCCTGGTCGAGCGCCTTCTTGCAGATGGCGTGGAAGTGCCGCGCGTCCTTCTCGAAGCCGTAGTAGGGCGTCAGGTCCATGCCGCCGCCGAACCACCAGGCCGCGCTCTCCTCCTGCGTGGTGAAGTACCTCACGTTGAGGTGGACCGTAGGGCAGTACGGATTGCGCGGATGAAGCACCAGCGAAACGCCCATCGCTTCCCATGGCTGGCCGGCGAGCTGCGGGCGCGACGCGGTGGCGGACGGCGGCAGCTGGTTGCCCTGCACGTGGGAGAAGTTGACGCCGGCGCGCTCGAACAGGTTGCCGTCCTCGAGGATGCGCGTGACGCCGCCGCCGCCCTCGGGCCGCTGCCAGGAATCGCGGCGGAACGGCTTGCCGTCCAGCGCCTCCAGCGCGCCCACGATGCTCCCCTGCAGGGAAGCGAAGTATTCGTGGACGGCTCGGGTCTGGCTCACTTCTGCGTGACTGGCTTGAGCGCGCGGTGACCTATGTCCTTGCGGTACTGCATGCCGTCGAAGCGGATGCTCTCGATCGCCTCATAGGCGCGCGTGGCTGCGCTGCGCACCGAGTGGCCGAGCGCGGTGACGCACAGCACCCGCCCGCCGTTGGTGACCGGGGTCTTTCCCTCGAGCTTGGTGCCGGCGTGGAACACGCGGCAGTCCTCGGCCGCCTTGGGCAGGCCCTCGATGCGATCGCCCTTGCGCGGCTCGTCGGGATAGCCGTGCGCGGCGAGCACCACGCCGAGAGCGGCGCGCCGGTCCCACTCGGCTTCTATTTCGTTCAGTCTTCCATTCACGGCGCGCTCGAGCAGATCGAGCAAGTCGGACTTGAGGCGCAGGATGATCGGCTGCGTCTCCGGGTCGCCCAGGCGGCAGTTGAACTCGAGCGTCTTCGGGTTGCCCGCCGCGTCGATCATCAGCCCGGCGTAGAGGAAGCCGGTGTAGGGCACACCGTCCTTCGCCATGCCCTGCACCGCCGGCAGGATGATCTCGCGCATCACGCGCGAGTGGATCTTCGGCGTCACCACCGGCGCCGGCGAGTAGGCCCCCATGCCGCCGGTGTTCGGCCCCTGGTCGCCGTCCCGCAGGCGCTTGTGGTCCTGGCTGGTGGCGAGGGGCAGCACATTGGTGCCGTCGCACATGACGATGAAGCTGGCTTCCTCGCCGTCGAGGAACTCCTCGATCACCACGCGCGCGCCCGCGACGCCGAACCTGTTCTGCGTGAGCATCGCGTCGATGGCGTCCGTAGCCTCCTGCACGCTCGTCGCCACCACCACGCCCTTGCCGGCGGCGAGGCCGTCGGCCTTGACCACGATCGGCGCACCGCGCTTGGCGACGAACGCCTTCGCTTCCGTGGCGTCGGTGAACGTGCGGTGCAGCGCGGTCGGCAGCTTGTGGCGCACCATGAACGACTTGGCGAAGTCCTTCGATGCCTCGAGCTGCGCGGCGGCGCGCGTCGGGCCGAAGATCTTCAGGCCGGCGGCCTGGAACGCGTCGACCACGCCCGCCGACAGCGGCGCCTCCGGCCCGACCACGGTGAGATAGATGTCGTTGTTCCTCGCGAACGCGACCAGGTCCTCGATCCCCGTCAGATCGAGGTTCTCCAGCCCGTCCTCCGCCGCGGTGCCGGCGTTGCCCGGCGCGACGTAGACCTTCTGCACGCGCTTGCCCTGCGCCAGCTTCCAGGCCAGCGCGTGCTCGCGTCCTCCGCCACCGATGACCAGTAGTTTCATATCAGTGCCGGAAGTGCCTCACGCCGGTAAGAACCATCGCAACGCCGTGCTCGTCCGCGGCCGCGACCACCTCATCGTCGCGCACGCTACCGCCGGGCTGGATCACCGCCGCCGCACCCGCTTTTACCACCACATCCAGCCCGTCGCGGAACGGGAAGAAGGCGTCGGAGGCGACTACCGAGCCGGCCAGCTTCAGCCCGGCATTTTCCGCCTTGATCGAGGCAATGCGCGCGCTGTCGATCCGGCTCATCTGCCCCGCGCCGACGCCGAGCGTGGCGCCGCCGGAGCAGAATACGATGGCGTTCGACTTCACATACTGCGCCACGCGCCAGGCGAAGAGCAGGTCGCTCCACTGCGACTCCGTGGGTTGCTTCCTGGTTGCTACCCGCAGCGCTTTGCGCTCCACGGGATGAAAATCAGTGGTCTGCACGAGCATGCCGCCGCCGACGCGCTTGTAGTCGTGAGCCTGAACCTCATGGGCGAGCGGTATCTCGAGTACTCGTACGTTCGTCTTCTTCGAGAAAATGTCCTTGACCGAAGGCTCGAGGCGAGGCGCGATGACGACTTCGGCGAATTGCTTGCCGACGGCTTCTGCGGTCGGAGCGTCGAGCGCACGATTAAAGGCGATGATGCCGCCGAACGCCGACGTAGGATCGGTCGCGAAGGCCTTGTTGTAGGCCTCGACAAGCGTCGCGCCGATCGCCGCGCCGCAGGGGTTGGCGTGCTTGACGATGACGCAGGCCGGCTCGGAGAAGCTCTTGACGCATTCCCAGGCCGCGTCGGCGTCGGCGATATTGTTGTAGGAGAGCTCCTTGCCCTGCACCTGCCGATAGCCCGCCAGGCTGCCGGGTACGGGCCGCTCGTCGCGGTAGAACGCGGCGCTCTGGTGCGGGTTCTCGCCGTAGCGCAGGTCCTGGATCTTGCCGAACTGCAGGCTGAGCGTGTCGGGGTACTCGCCACGCTTGCGTCCGGCATCGAGCGAGGAGAGGTAGTTGGCGATTGCGCCGTCGTAGGCGGAGGTGTGGGCGAAGACCTTCTTCGCCAGCGCGAAGCGCGTCGCGTCGGAGACGCCGCCGGCGGAGCGGATCTCGTCCCGGACGCGCGCGTAGTCGGCCGGGTCGACGACCACGGCGACCCCGGCGTGGTTCTTCGCCGCGGCGCGCAGCATGGCGGGACCGCCTATGTCGATGTTCTCCACCGCGTCCTCGAAGCGGCAATCGGGGTCGGCGACGGTCGCCTGGAACGGGTACAGGTTGACGACCAGCAGATCGATGGTGGCGATGCCGGCGCCGCGCAGGGCATTCATGTGGGCCGCATCGTCGCGCCGCGCGAGCAGGCCGCCGTGGATCTTCGGGTGCAGCGTCTTGACGCGGCCGTCGAGCATCTCGGGGAAGCCGGTGTGCGCCGAGACCTCGGTGACGGCGACGCCTTCCTTGGCGAGCAGCTGCGCGGTGCCGCCGGTGGAGATGATCTGCACGCCGAGCGCGGCGAGCGCCCGGGCGAATTCAACGACCCCGGACTTGTCCGAGACGCTGATCAGGGCCCGCTGGATTTTCCCCACTAATCGGGCGCTAACCCTTGATGCGGAGCTGCTGCATCTTGCTGCGCAGCGTGTTGCGGTTGATGCCGAGCATCTCGGCGGCGAGGGTCTGGTTGCCCTTGGCCTGGCCGAGCACCGTTTCGATCATCGGCTTCTCGATGTTTTTCAGCACCATCTCGTAGATCGAGGTCGGCTTCTCGCCATCCATGTCCTTGAAGTAGCGCTCGAGCGAGCGCTTGACGCAGTCGGCGAGCTCGTTGCTTCGGCTCATGCGGCGAGTTTAGCGAAATAGTCGTTCACTGCGCGGTATTGCGCGTCGGCGTCCTCGATGCGCACCACCTGCCTGCGGAAATCCTCGCCGCCGGGCAGACCGCGCACCGTCCAGCCGATGTGCTTGCGCGCCACGCGGGCGCCCTGCTCGGCGCCGTACAGGTCGTACAGACCGGTGAGGTGCTCGGCGAGGAGCGCACCGATTTCGGGCGTCTGCGGCTGCGGCAGGGCCTCGCCGGACTCGAGGTAGCGGGCGATGGAGCGGAACAGCCAGGGTCGGCCCTGCGCGGCGCGGCCGACCATGATGCCGTCGGCGCCGGTCAGCTCGAGCACCCGCTTCGCGTCCTCGGGCGACTCGACGTCGCCGTTGGCGATCACCGGGATGCGCACGCGCGACTTCACCTCGGCGATGGTGTCGTACTCGGCGCGGCCCCCGAACATGCAGGCGCGGCTGCGGCCGTGGATCGCCAGGGCCTGGATGCCGGCATCCTCGGCCAGGCGCGCGACGCGCACCGCATTGCGCCGCTCGCGCGCCGGTCCGGTGCGGATCTTGAGCGTCACCGGCACGCCGGCCGCCGCGACCACCGCCTGCAGGATGCGCGCGACCAGCGCTTCGTCCTCGAGCAGGGCCGAGCCGGCCTGCACGTTGCAGACCTTTTTCGCCGGGCAGCCCATGTTGATGTCGATGATGTCGGCTCCCAGGCCGGCGTTGTAGCGCGCCGCCTCGGCGAGCATCGCCGGTTCGCCGCCCGCGATCTGCACCGAGATCGGCCCCGCCTCGCCGGCATGGTCCTGGCGCAGCCGCGTCTTGCGCGACTCGCGCAGCTCGGGACGCGACGAGATCATCTCGGATACCGCCATCGCGGCGCCCATGCGCCGCGCGATGCGCCGGAAGGGACGATCGGTGATGCCGGCCATCGGAGCGACAAACAAGCCGTTGCGCAGCTGATGGGCGCCGATCTTCATGGGGAACGGCGATTTTATATCGATTCTCTACGGCAGCGCGGACGGACCGTAAATCATGCGCCGTGCGAAGAAGCGCCGCGGCCCCGGCAGCACGTCCAGCGCGGTCAGCGCCACGCCGCGGGCGGCGCGCGACAGGCGGCTCGACCCGGTAAATCCCCTTGCCATCCAATCCGTGACGCGAATCGTTGCGGCGGCGTCGAGGCGGCGGCGCGCGGCGTAGCGTGCGAGCAACGCCGCATCGCCCGGGTCTTGCGCGTCCTGCCACATCTGCGCTAGCTCCCACGCATCACGCAGGCCGAGGTTGAGCCCCTGGCCGGCGACCGGGTGCAGGGTCTGCGCGGCGTTGCCGATGTACACCGCGCGCGCCTCGACGCGCGCCTCGCGCACGCGCAGCGCGAGCGGCTGCACGCTGCGCGCCTCGACCGCGACCGGGCGGCCTGGGCGGCGACCCGCGGCCGCGGCGAGCGCGGCCAGGAACGCGGCGTCGGGCGCATCGGCGAGCGCGCGGGCGCGCGCCGGGCTCGCGCTCCAGACCACGGCATAGCGGCCCGCCAGCGGAAGAAGCGCGAGCGGGCCCTCGGCTGTGAAGCGCTCGAACGCGGCTGCCCGGGGCGCGGGCTCGGTCCTGACCAGCGCAACCACGGCATCCTGCGAATATCGGATTTCCTCTGCATCCCGCGCCACGCCTTCGGCGTGCACGGTGCAGCTGGCCGATGTGGCTTCTTCCGTGGTGAAAAACGGCGCTGCTTGGGCCCGCAGGGCAGCCGCCAGGGCGGAATAGTCCAGCACGTAGCCCAGATGCGGCACGCCGGCGTCGGCCGCATCCATCTGCGTGCGGCCGAAGCCGCCGGCCTGGGACACGAGGATCGTCTCGATCGGCGTGACCGGGAGGTCGCGCCACACGCCGATGCGCTCCAGGATCAGCCGGCTGGCGTAGGACAGGGTGATCGGGCGGAAGCCGGCAGGGCCCGATTTTTTTTCAACGATTCCTATTCTTAAATTCAACTCCGCCAGGGCCAGCGCCAGCGCGCAGCCGACCGGACCGGCACCCCGGATCAGGACATCAACCGCGGCCGCGGGCATCGCGCATCAGCGCTTCGATGTCGTCGACCGTCTTGGGTGCCTCGGCCGTGAGTACCTCGCAGCCGTCCGCGGCCACGGCCACATCGTCTTCGATGCGCACGCCCAGGTTGTGCAGCGCCTTCGGAATGTCGTCTGCCGCGCGCACGTAGAGGCCGGGCTCGACGGTAAGCGTCATGCCCGGGGCGAGCGAGCGCCACTTGCCGGCGCGCTTGTACTCGCCGGCGTCATGCACGTCGAGTCCGAGCCAGTGGCCGGTGCGGTGCATGTAGAAGCGCTTGTAGGTTTCCTTCTCCAGCACCGCATCGAGGGAGCCGGAGAGCAGCTTCAGGTCGAGCATGCCCTGCGCCAGCACGCGCACCGCGGCGTCGTGCGGGTCGTTCCAGGCGTTGCCCGGCTTCACCGCCGCAATCGCTGCCAGCTGCGCTGCCAGCACTACCTCATAGAGGCTGCGCTGGGCGCCGCTGAATCGCCCGCCGACCGGGAAGGTGCGCGTCAGGTCGGCGGCGTAGCCGTCGAGCTCGCAGCCGGCGTCGATCAGGAGCAGGTCGCCGTCGCGCAGCGGCGCGTCGTTGGACACGTAATGCAGCACGCACGCGTTTGCGCCGCCGGCGACGATCGGCCAGTAGGCCGGAAACTGCGCGCCGTTGCGCCGGAACTCGTACAACAGCTCGGCTTCGATCTCGTATTCGTTCCTGCCCGGGCGCGCCTGCTGCATCGCGCGCCGGTGCGCCGCGGCGGTGATGCGCGCCGCGCGGCGCATCACGGCGAGCTCCTGCGCGTCCTTCACCAGGCGCATTTCGTCGACCAGGCTCCTCACGTCCTGCACGCGGTCGGGCGCGGCGATGCCGGCGCGCGACTTGGCGCGCACCGCGTTCAGCCAGCCCATCGCGCGCGCGTCCCAGCCGGCGTCGGCGCCGACCGGGTAGAACAGCGCCGGCTGGTCCTCGAGCAGCTCTGCGAGCGCCGCGTCGAGCTCCTCGATCGGGTGCGCCTCGTCGAAGCCGAAGCGCTCGCGCGCGGCGGCCGGCCCGTAGCGAAAGCCGTCCCAGATCTCGCGCTCGAGGTTCTTCTCGCGGCAGAAAAGCAGCGTCCGAGGTCGCATGTTCGACTCTGTGCCGGCGACGATGACCAGCGCAGCTTCCGGCTCCGCAAAGCCGCTCAGGTAATAGAAGTGGCTGTCGAAGCGGTAGGGATAGTGGGTGTCGCGATTGCGTATGCGCTCGGGTGCGGTGGGCACGACGGCCACGCCGGCGCCGATCGCCTTCGCCAGCCGCTCGCGGCGGCTGCGGTGAATGGCTGGAGTGTCAGTTAGGTTCATCGTGATGCCAGCAAAGTCCTGAGTTCGGCCAGGCGATCGGCGGTGCCGACGTCGGTCCACACGCCGCGGAACAACTCGCCCGACAACCTGCCTTCACCCGCTGCCTGGCGCAGCAGCGGCCCGAGCGGAGCCTTGTCGCCGGGGCGCACGCCGCCGACCAGCGCCGGCGACACGACCGCGACGCCAGCGTAAGTGTAGCGCGGCGCGGCGCCGTTGCCGACCATGCCCGCGTCGAGGGTGAAGTCGCCCTGCGGGTGATGCGCGGGATTGGGCACCAGGACGATGTGCGCCAGATTGGTCCCCAGGGAAACGTCCTTCAGGCCGGAGAGGTCGTATTCGCAATAGATGTCGGAGTTGACCAGCAGGAACGCGGCGTCGCCGAGCAGGGCGCGCGCTTTCGCGATGCCGCCCGCGGTCTCGAGCGGCTCGGCCTCGCGCGACCACGCGATGCGCATGCCGTAGCGCGCGCCGTCGCCGACGTGCGCGAGGACCTGCTCGGCGAGGTGCGCGACGTTGATCACCGCTTCGCGGCAGCCGGCGGCCGCCAGGTGCTCCAGATGCCAGTCGATGAGCGCCTTGCCGCCGGCCTCGACCAGCGGCTTGGGCATGCGCTCGGTGAGCGGCCGCAGCCGCTCGCCGCGGCCGGCGGCGAGGATCATCGCCTTCATGCCGGCTGCAGCTCGTCGAGCAGCCGCGCGAGCGGCCCCAGTTCCCTGTATCTTTTGGAGACTGAAAGAGCGTAGTCGACGAAGCGCGGCGTGTCGGCGAGGTACTTCGGCTTGCCGTCGCGGTAGTTGAGCCGCGCGAAGATGCCGAGCACCTTGAGGTGGCGCTGCAGCCCCATCCACTCGAAGGCGCGCCAGAACTCGCCGAAATCGGCGTCGACCGGAAGTTTCGCCAGCTTTGCCTTCTCCCAATACCGCACGGTCCAGTCCAGCACCTGTTCTTCCTCCCAGCTGATGAACGCGTCGCGCATCAGGCAGACGGGGTCGTACGTAATCGGGCCGAATACCGCGTCCTGGAAATCGAGCACGCCGGGGTTGGGCTCGCACACCATGAGGTTGCGCGGCATGTAGTCGCGGTGAACGTACACGGCGGGTTGGGCCAGTGCGCTTTTTATCAGCAGCTGGAATATTTCGTCCAGAGCGGAGTTCTGAGGAGCAGAGAGCTCGACCTTGAGATGTCGCGCAACGTACCACTCCGGAAACAGACCCACTTCGCGCCGCAGGAGCGCCTCGTCGTATGCCGGCAGTTCCCCGGGGCGGCTCGCGAGCTGCCAGCGCACCAAGGCGCCGGTCGCGTCGGCGAAGAGGCGCGCGGCGTTCTGCGCGTTCAGCTCTTGCAGATAGCTGCGCATGCCCAGGTCGGTGAGCAGGAGAAAACCCTGCGCAAGATCCTGCGCCTCGACCGTGGGGGCGTGCACGCCCGCCTCGCGCAGCAGTCGCGCCACGTGCACGAACGGCCGGCAATCCTCTTTTTCCGGCGGTGCGTCCATCGCGATCAGGCTGCCGCCGTCTTCCAGCGCGACGCGGAAATAGCGTCGAAAGCTGGCATCCTCGGAAGCGGGGGTGAGGGAGAAGCGTTTACCGGGCAACTGGGCCGCCAGCCAACGCTCGAGGTCAGCGCCTCGTTTGTCGCCGTGTATCATTGAAAATTCTAACATCAACAGAAAGACTTACGGCCGCTCCATGCCGTTTCGCCTTGCGGCGCTGATGTTCCGCCTCCCAGCAATTTGCGCCGCGCTAGCAGTCGCCACTGGCGTTGCAGCACAGGGCACGTTGCCGGCGCCGGGAGTCACCACCATCGATGCCGAAGTCATCGAGGGCGTGAGCGACCTCGAGGTCACCGCGCGCGGCAACGCCGAGATCCGGCGCGACGATACGGTGATCTTCGGCGACGTGCTGCGCTACAACCGCGAGCTCGGCCGCGCCGAGGGCGAGGGCGGCGTGCGCATGCAGAGCGGCGCCGACCGCTTCTACGGACCGCGCCTGCAGTACAACACGCTCGACGGCACCGGCGTGTTCGAGGAACCCACCTTCCTCCTGCAGCGCGAGCGGGAGGCGCGCGGCGGCGCCGAGCGGCTCGAGTTCCTCGGCAAGGACAAGTTCCGCTTCTTCGGCGCGCACTACACCACTTGCCGGCCGGGGCAGGAGGACTGGGTGCTGTCGGCGAAGGAGCTCGAGCTCGACTTCGAGACCGAGGAAGGCCGCGCCACCAGCCCGCGCCTGCACTTCTTCGACGTGCCGATCCTCGGCGCGCCCTCGGCCTCGTTTCCGCTCAACAACCGGCGCCGCAGCGGCGTGCTCGCGCCCTACTACTCGCAGAGCAGCCAGCGCGGCTTCGAGCTGGGCATGCCGTTCTACTGGAACATCGCGCCCGAGTACGACGCCACCATCACGCCGGTGACCATGAGCCGGCGCGGCACGCAGCTGAAGAACCAGTTCCGCTACCTCAACTCGGCGTTCACCGGCGATCTGCGCCTCGAGTACCTGCCCGACGACAAGGAGTTCGGCGGCTCGCGCGAAGGCGTGTCGCTCCAGCATGCGCAAACCTTCTTCAGTTCCAGCCAGCCCGGCGCCCTGGTCGGCACCAGCCTGACCGGAAACATCGACTACAACCGCGTGTCCGACGACCGCTATTTCGTCGACCTGGCGAGCCAGGTGAGGCAGGTGACGATCGGCAACCTGCCGCAGGACGCCTACCTTACCTACACCTCCAGCTTCGCTGGCGCGCCGATCACTGCGCAGGCGCGCGTGCAGCAGTTCCAGACCCTGCAGGATCCCCTCGCGCCGATCGTGGCGCCCTATCACCGCCTGCCGCAGCTCACCTTCAACGGCAGCTACGGCAACCTCGGCGGCTTCCTCGACGCCGCGCTGCCGGCCGAGTACGTCCGCTTCCAGCATCCGACCCTGGTCGAAGGCGAGCGCTCGACGCTCAACCCCAGCTTCGCCACGCCGGTGCTCGCGCCCGGCTGGTTCTTCATCCCCAAGGTCGGGTTGCGCTACGTCGACTACCACCTGACCGAGAACCTCATGCCGGGGCAGGCGCAATCGCCGAGCGCCTCCATCCCCTGGTTCAGCGCCGACGCCGGACTGGTATTCGAGCGGCCGGTCGACATCTTCGGCCAGAGCCGCACGCAGACGCTCGAGCCGCGGCTGTTCTATGTCTACGTGCCCTATCGCAACCAGGATGCGATGCCGATCTTCGACACTACGGTCGCCGATCTCAACTACTCGCAGTTGTTCAGCGAAAACCGTTTCGTCGGCGGCGATCGCTTCGGCGACGCGAAGCAGGTGACCTTCGCGCTCACCTCGCGGCTGCTGCAGTCGAACGGGCAGGAGGGTGTGCGCGCGACGATCGCGCAGCGCCACTACTTCCAGGACGAGCGCGTGGGCCTGACGCCGACTTCGCAGCTGCGCACGACGAGCGACTCCGATCTGCTGGCCTCGCTCGGTGGGCGACCGTCGCGCGCCTGGGCCTTCGACGTGACCACCCAGTGGGGCCAGCAGCAGCAGCGCACCGAGCGCTTCTCCATGGCCGGGCGCTACACCCCCGAGCCGGGCAAGGTGCTCAACGCGAGCTACCGCTTTACGCGCGGCACTGAAACCGTGGCCGGGGTGAGCCAGGTCGATGTGTCGGGGCAATGGCCGGTGAGCGCCGGCTGGTACGCCGTGGGGCGGTACAATTACTCGCTGCTGGACGGGAAACTGCTCGACGGCCTTGCCGGCTTCGAGCGCAACGCGGGCTGCTGGGTATTCCGCGCGGTGGTGCAGAAGGTCCAGGCGGCGCAACAAGTGACTTCGACCGGACTCTTCTTCCAGCTGGAATTCAATGGCGTGGGCCAGGTGGGCACCAACGACGTGGTGCAACTGCTGTCGCGCAACGTGGCCGGCTACTCGGTGACCAATCCGCGCGACGACTCGCTGAGGCCGCCCAGCCTGCAGCCCAAGCTGCCTTTCGAACAGGTCTTCTGATGATGAGCCGCATCCTCCTTCTGGTTGTGCTCGCCTGGCTGCCCTCGGCCTGGGCGCAGAGGAGCCTGCTCGTCGACCGCATCGTCGCGGTGGTCAACAAGGAGGTGATTACCGCCTCCGAGCTGAACGAGGCGATCGGCGCGGCCGAGCGCCACCTGCGCCGCCGCGGCACGCCGCCGCCGGAGCGCGAGCTGCTCGAGCGGCAGATGCTCGAGCGCCTGATCCTCGACAAGGCGCAGCTGCAGATGGCGCGCGAGACCGGCATCCGCGTCGACGAGGTGCAGCTCGACCGCGCGGTGCAGCGCATCGCCGAGCAGAACCGCATGACCCTGGCGGAATTCCGCGCCGCGCTGGAGCGCGACAACGTGGCTTTCGCGGCCTACCGCGAGGACCTGCGCGAGCAGATCGTCCTGTCGCGGCTGCGCGAGCGCGAGGTGAACGACAAGATCCAGGTGAGCGACGGCGAGATCGACCTGTTCCTTACCGAGGCGAAGGCCACGGCCGAGCGCGTCGAGTACAACCTGTCGCACATCCTGCTGCGCATCCCAGAGCAGGCGAGCCCCGAGCGCATCGAGGCCGCGCGCAGCCGCGCCGAGAAAGTGATGATCGAGGCGCGCGCCGGCGGCGATTTCGCGCGCCTCGCGGCCAGCTACTCCGACGCCTCCGATGCCCTGCAGGGCGGCACGATCGGCTGGCGCGCGCAGGACCGGCTGCCCGACCTGTTCGCCAACGCGCTCGCCAAGCTCAAGCCCGGCGACGTCAGCGACCTGCTGAGGAGCCCGGCCGGCTTCCACATCCTCAAGCTGGTCGACCGCAGGGGCGCCAGCACGTCGGCCGCGCCGGTGCAGCAGACCCGGCTGCGCCACATCCTGATCCGCACCAGCGACTCGGTGTCGGAGGCCGACGCGCGCCGGCGCCTGCTGAACCTGCGCGAGCGCATCGTCGGCGGCGGCGTCGACTTTGCCGAGATGGCGCGGGTGCATTCCGATGACGGCACGGCGGGGCGCGGCGGCGAGCTCGACTGGATCTACGGCGGCGACACGGTGCCCGATTTCGAGCGCGCCTACGCCGGGCTCAAGATCGGCGAGGTGAGCGAGCCGGTGCGCACGCCTTTCGGCTACCACCTGATCCAGGTGCTGGAGCGGCGCTCGGCAGACGTATCGAGCGAGCGCCGCAGGCTGCAGGCGCGCCAGGCGCTGCGCGAGCGCAAGTCCGACGACGCCTACCAGGAATGGCTGCGCCAGCTGCGCGACCAGACCTACGTCGAGCTCAAGCTGGAGGAACGATAAAGCCGCCGGTCATCGCGCTGACCTCCGGCGAGCCCGCCGGCATCGGCCCGGAGCTGTGCGTGCAGATTGCGAAGAAGCGGCTTGGCGCACGCATCGTGGTCATCGGCGACCGCGCGCTGCTGAAGGGCTGCCCGCACGTCGAGCATGTCGCGCTCGCGCAGCCGCGCAAGCCCGGCCGCCTCGATCCCGCCAACGCCCCCTATGTGCTCGCCGTGCTCGACCGCGCGATCAACGGGTGCCTCTCCGGCGAGTTCGACGCGATGGTGACGGCGCCGGTGCAGAAGAGCGTCATCAACGATGCCGGCATCGCGTTCACGGGGCACACCGAGTACCTCGCCGAAAAGGCGCGCGCACCGCACGTCGTCATGATGCTGGTCGGCGGCGGCCTGCGCGTGGCGCTCGCAACGACGCACCTGGCGCTGGCGGAGGTCCCCGGGGCGATCAGAAAGGCCGATCTCCTGCAGACGCTCCGCGTCCTCGACTCCGATCTGAAGCGCCGCTTCCGCATCAAGCGGCCGCGCATCCTGGTCGCCGGCCTCAATCCCCACAGCGGAGAAGGCGGGCACTTCGGACGCGAGGACCTCGAGGTGATCGCGCCCGCGGTGAGCGAGGCGGTGGCGGCGGGGATCGCAGCGAGCGGCCCGCTCCCGGCCGACACGTTGTTCACCCCGGCGCGGCTGAAGAACGCCGACTGCGCGCTCGCCATGTACCACGACCAGGGCCTGCCGGTGCTGAAGTACGCGAGCTTCGGCCGCGGCGTCAACGTCACCCTCGGCCTGCCGTTCGTGCGCACCTCGGTCGACCACGGCACGGCGCTCGACCTGGCCGGCAAGGGCAAGGCCGACCCCGGCAGCCTGATCGAGGCGCTCAAGCTTGCCATCGAACTTGCACCGTCCGGCCGATAAGAAGCCGCACGTAGCACGGCGGCGCTTCGGCCAGCACTTTCTCCACGATCCGAGGATCCTGGAGAGGATCGTCGATGCGATAGAACCTGCGCAAGGCGACTTCGTGGTCGAGATCGGCCCCGGCGAGGGTGCGCTCACCAGGCGTCTTCTGCAGAGAACCTCGAAGCTCGAAGCGATCGAGATCGACCGCGATCTCGCGGCCAGGCTGACCGAAGAGAAGATCAAGGTGCACGTGGGCGACGCCCTCGAGTTCGACTACGGCGTCTTCCCGCCCGGCATGCGCATCGTCGGCAACCTGCCGTACAACATCTCGACGCCGCTGCTGTTCCACCTCGCGCGCTTCGCCGAGCGGGTGCGCGACATGCACTTCATGCTGCAGCTCGAAGTGGTCGAGCGCATGGTGGCGGCGCCTTCGACCCCCGAATACGGCCGGCTATCGGTCGCTCTGCAGGCGCGCTTCCGAATGAAGAAGCTATTCAATGTTTCGAAGGGCGCGTTCCGGCCGCCGCCGAAGGTCGAGTCGGCGGTGGTGCGCCTCGAGCCGCTGCCGCAAATATTGCACCTCGATGAAGACCTCCTGCGCCGGGCGTTCTCGGCCAGGCGCAAGACGCTGCGCAACGCGCTGCCGGGGATCGACTTCGCGGCGCTGGGCATCGACTCCGGCCTGCGGCCAGAGAACCTGTCGCCGCAGGACTATGCGCGCCTTTCGGCTAGCGGCGGCTCTCGATGAGCTCGATCTTGTAGCCGTCGGGGTCCTCGACAAAGGCGATCACCGAGGTGCCGCCCTTCACCGGGCCGGGCTCGCGCGTCACCTTGCCGCCGCCGGCGCGCACCTTCTCGCACAGCGTCTTGATGTCCGGCGCCTCGATCGCCACGTGGCCGTAGGCGCCGCCGAGCTCGTAGCGCTCGACGCCGTAGTTGTAGGTCAGCTCGAGCACCGCCGAGCGTTCCTCGGTGTCGTAGCCGACAAAGGCGAGCGAGTATTTCTGCTCCGGGCGCTCGGTGGTGCGCAGCAGCTTCATGCCGAGCAACTCGGTATAGAACTTGACCGAGCGGCTCATGTCGCCGACGCGCAGCATGGTGTGCAGGATTCTCATGGGTTCTCCTAACAAAGTGCCTTCTGCTGTTCCTCGATCCAGGCTTCGGCGAGGCGGTTGATGGTCGCGGGGTCGCGGCCCGCCGGGTCGATCGTCGGCCCGATGCGCACGGTGATCGTGCCCGCGCGTTTGAGGAAACCGTAGCGCGGCCAGAGCAGCCCGGCGTTGTGCGCCACCGGCACGACCGGCGCGCCGGACGCCGCGGCGAGCCAGGCGCCGCCAGGCTGATAGGCGCGGCGCTCGCCCGGCTTGACGCGCGTGCCCTCCGGGAACACCACCACCCAGAAGCCCTGCGCCAGGCGCTTCGCGCCCTTTCTCGCCACCGCGCGCAGCGCCGGCAGCCCGCGCCTGCGGTCGATCGCGATCGGGCTCATCAGCGCGAGGCCCCAGCCGAAGAACGGCAGCCAGAGCAGCTCGCGCTTGAGCACGTGCACCTGGGGCGGGAAGATCGTCTGGAAGGCCATCGTTTCCCAGGCCGACTGGTGCTTGGCGAGGATCACCGCCGGCCGCTGCGGCAGGTGCTCGCGGCCCTCGACGCGCCAGCGGATTCCCAGGATCAGCTTCGCCAGCACGATGACCAGGCGCGACCAGCCTGAAATGATCCGGTAGCGTGTCATGCGCGGCAGCGGGAAGGTGGCGAGCGCGAGCAGGGCGTAGGGCGGGGTGACCAGGATCAGCGCGAGCACGAAGAGGCTCGAGCGGACGAGTGTCATGAGATGCGGTTCATGGCGCCAGGTGCTCGGCGAACGCAGCCAGGTCCTCGAACACCGCGGTGCCGGGCGGCAGCTTGCCCTCCTTCTGCGTCTTCTTCCCCTTGCCGGTGAGCACCAGCACCGGCTTCACCCCGGCGGCGGCCGCCGCCTCGAGGTCGCGCAGCGCGTCGCCGACCATGTAGACGCTTTCGAGCGACACGTTGAAGCGGCTCGCGATCTCGAGCAGCATGCCCGGCTTGGGCTTCCTGCACTCGCAAGCCGAGTCGGCGGCGTGCGGGCAGAAGAAGAACGCGTCGATGCGCCCGCCGACCTGCGCCACCGCGCGTTGCAGGTGGTTGTGGATCGCGATCAGCGTCGCGGTGTCGAACAGGCCGCGCGCGATGCCCGACTGGTTGGTTGCTACCGCGATGCGATAGTCGGCCTGCGTCAGACGCGCGATCGCCTCCAGGCTGCCGTCGAGCGGCCGCCATTCGTCCAGCGACTTCACGAAATTGTCGCTGTCGTGGTTGATGGTGCCGTCGCGATCGAGGATGATGAGTTTCATACCGCCAGCTTTGAGATATCGGCGACGCGGTTCATGGCCTTGCGCAGGTCGCTGAGCAGCGCCAGCCGATTCTGCCGCAGCGCCTTGTCCTCCGCCATCACCATCACCTTGTCGAAGAACGCGTCCACCGGCGCCTTCAGCACCGCGAAGGTCTTCAGGTAGCCGGCATAGTCGCCGCGCTCGAACAGCTGGTTCGCGCTGCCCGAAGCCTTTTGCAACGCGTCGAACAGGGCCAGTTCCTGCGTTTCCTTCAGCGCCTTGCGGTCCACGTTAGCAAAGGACTCGCCCTTCTCTCCGGCCTGCCTGAGTATGTTTGCAACCCGTTTGTTGGCGGCGGCGAGGCTCTCGGCTTCCGGCAGCGCTTGGAACGCCTTTACCGCCTCGAGCTGCTTGGGAACCACATGGAGGTGCACCGGGTTCTGGCTTAGAACTGCTTCCACTTGCAACGAAGAGAATCCTTGGTCCTTCAGGTAGCCCGCAAAGCGCTCAAGCATGAATCCCTGTAGGTCGGTATGAGCATCACCGATCTTGCCGTTGTAAGTGGCGATCGCCGAATTGACCAAGTCATGCAGTGACAACTCTAGCTTCCTCTCGACGAGGATGCGAACGGCGCCGAGTGCGGCACGCCGAAGCCCGAACGGATCCTTCTCGCCGGTAGGCTGCTGCCCAATGCCGAACATTCCGGCGAGCGTATCTAGTTTGTCTGCGAGCGCCACGGCGCACGCGACACTTCCCTCAGGCAACCGATCTCCGGCGAAGCGCGGCCGGTAGTGCTGCTCGATCGCGTCCGCGACCGCGGCGGGCTCGCCGTCGTGCAGCGCGTAGTAGCGCCCCATCACGCCCTGCAGCTCCGGGAACTCGCCGACCATGCCGGTGAGCAGATCGGCCTTTGCCAGCCAGGCGGCGCGCTCGGCGGCCGCGGCGTCGGCCTTCAGCTCGCGCGCGATCTTGCCCGCCAGCAGCTGCACGCGCTGCACGCGCTCGAGCTGGCTGCCGAGCTTGTTGTGATAGACGACCTTGCCGAGCTGCGGCACGCGCGTCTCCAGGCGCAGCTTGCGATCCTGGTTGTAGAAGAAGCGCGCGTCCTCGAGCCGCGGCCGCACTACGCGCTCGTTGCCGCCGACGATGTGGCGCGGGTCAGCGACCTGCATGTTGGAGACGATGAGGAACCTGGGCAGCAGCTTGCCGCCGGCGTCGAACAGCGGGAAGTACTTCTGGTTCTGCCGCATGGTGAGGATCAGGCATTCCTGCGGCACTTCGAGATACGCCTGGTCGAAGGTTCCGACGTAGACGCAAGGCAATTCGACCAGGGCCGTGACCTCGTCGAGCAGCGCCTTGTATTCGCCCAGGCTGGCATTCTGGCGCTTCATCTCGGCCTGCAGCTGCCTGTCGATTTCCGCTTTTCGATCGGCGAAATCGGCATGCACCATTCCGTCCGTGCGCAGCTTCGGCTCGTATTCCTCAGCGCTCGCCAGCGCGATGTCGCTCTTTCCCAGGAAGCGATGACCCTTGGTGCTCCTGCCCGATGCGAGGCCGAGAACCTTTCCCTCGATCAGCCGGCTGCCGTGGAGCATCACAAGGCCGTGCACCGGCCTCACGAACTGCGCATCGCCATCGCCCCAGCGCATCATCTTTGGCACCGGCAACGCCTTGATTGCCGACGCGACGCATTCGGGCAGCATCTCAGCCAGCGCCCTTCCCGGGGTCTTCACCTGGGCGACATAGACCTCGCCTTTCGGCGTCTGCTGCTTTTTCAGGGCGTCCGGCGCCACGCCGCTCTTTTTCGCGAAGCCGGCTACCGCCTGTGGCGGCGCACTGGTCGAGGGTCCCTGCACTTCACGCGCGCTGTCAGGCGATCGCTCCTGCACGTTGCTGATCAGCATCGCCAGACGCCGCGGCGTGGCGAGCGGGCGCACAGCAGCCTTGTCCGCGAGGAAGCCGGCTTTCTGCAGATCTGCGAAGACCTTGCCCGCAAAGACGTCGGCAAGCTCCTTCAAGGCCTTGGGAGGGAGTTCCTCGGTGAGCAGCTCGATGAGCAGCGTGCCTTGCATTTACTGCTTCTTCATCGGGAAGCCGAGGCGCTCGCGCGACTCGTAGTACGCCTGCGCGACGGCCTTGGCGAGGTTGCGCACGCGGCCGATGTAGGCGGCGCGCTCGGTGACCGAGATCGCGCCGCGCGCGTCGAGCAGGTTGAAGGTGTGCGAGGACTTGAGGACCATCTCGTAGGCGGGCAGCGTGCACTGCGCTTCGATCAGGCGCTTGGCCTCGGCCTCAAATTCACCGAAGTGGCGAAACAGCAGTTCCGTGTTGGAAAGCTCGAAGTTGTAGCGCGACTGCTCGACTTCGTTCTGGTGATAGACGTCCCGGTACGTTACGCCGGGCGCCCACGCAAGATCGAAGATGCTGTCTTTGCCCTGCAGGTACATCGCCAGGCGCTCGAGGCCGTAGGTGATCTCGCCGAGCACCGGCTTGCAGTCGAGGCCGCCGACCTGCTGGAAGTAGGTGAACTGCGTCACCTCCATGCCGTCGAGCCATACTTCCCAGCCCAGGCCCCAGGCGCCGAGCGTGGGCGACTCCCAGTCGTCCTCGACGAAGCGGATGTCGTGCTCCTTGGGATTGACGCCGAGGTCCTGCAGCGACTCGAGGTAGAGCTCCTGGATATTGGCGGGCGAGGGCTTGAGCACCACCTGGTACTGGTAATAGTGCTGCAGGCGGTTCGGGTTCTCGCCATAGCGGCCGTCCTTCGGCCGGCGCGAGGGCTGCACGTACGCCGCTTTCCACGGCTCGGGGCCGATGGCGCGCAGGAAGGTCGCGGTGTGGAAGGTGCCGGCGCCGACTTCCATGTCGTAGGGCTGCAGCAGCACGCAGCCCTGGCGGTCCCAGAACGCGTTCAGCTTGAGGATCAGCTGCTGGAAGGTCGGCATGAAAGCCCGGGATTCTACCGGCGCTGCCTGCGCCAGGCGACGAGCGCGGCGCAGGCGAGCAGCACGAGCGACGCGACGATCGCCGGCCAGTCGCCGAGGCGCATGTACGGCGTCGCGCCACCATAGCCCTGCACCGAGACCTCGAGGCGCCCGGTGGTGTACTGCGGCAGGCGTGCGAGCACCGCGCCGTCGCGGTCGATGGCGGCGGTGACGCCGGTGTTGGTGGCGGCGAGGTGCGCGCGCCCGGTCTCCGCGGCGCGCAGCCGCGCGATCTGCAGGTGCTGCGCCGGCGCGAGCGAATCGCCGAACCAGGCGACGTTGGAGACGTTGACCAGCAGGGTGGCGTTCGCCGCGCCGGCTCCGATCGCGTCGCCGAACGCGTCCTCATAGCAGACGTTTATCGCCACGCGCTGGCCGGCGACGGCGAGCGGCGGCTGGTCGGTCGCGCCGCGCGCGAAGCTCCCCAGGGGAATCGTCAGCAGGCGGTTAATCCAGCCGAACAGCGGCGGGATGAACTCGCCGAAGGGCACCAGGTGCGTCTTGTGGTACAGCTGGCGCGGCGCGACGCCCAGGCTGACGACGCTGTTGTAGAAGTCGCCTTCGGCGCCGCGATAGGGAACGCCGACCAGCAGGTCGCCGTTGTTGCGCCGCGCCGCCGCCTCGAGGCGCGCGAGGTAGGCCGGCTCGATCTGGTGGAGGAACCTCGGCAGCGCGGTCTCGGGAAGGATGACGAGCTGCGCGCTGGTCTCCTCGGCGAGCCTGGCATAGGTCTCCAGCGTGAGCGCATAGCGATCGGGGCGGAACTTGAGCTCCTGGCTGACGTTTCCCTGCAGCAGCGCGACGCGCACCGGCGCGCCAACGGGGCTGGTCCACTCGACTTGGCGCAGCCCTTCCCCGGCGGCGAGCAGCAGCACGACCGGGGCGAGGATCAGCGGCTTTCGCGCACGCGCGAGCCACCACAGCAGTCCCGCGAGCGAAAGGGTGACGAACGACATGCCGAATACGCCGGCGAGCGGCGCGTAGCCCTGCAGCGGCCAGCCGGTCGAGGCGTAGCCGGCGGAAAGCCACGGAAAGCCGGTCAGCACCCAGCTGCGCAGCCACTCGCCGAGCACCCATGCCGCCGGGATCAGCAGGCAGGCGCGCACGGCCGCGCCCGCCGGCACCCGTGCCTGCAGCCATCCGGCGGCGCCGGTAAACGCGGCGAGCAGCGCGCAGAAGAGAAAGGTGGCGAGCGCGGCGAGCGGCGGCGCCATGCCGCCGAACTGCGACAGGCTGATGTATACCCACGACACGCCGGCGCCGAAGAGGCCCATGCCGAAAAGGAACGCGACCCAGAACGCGCGCCGCGGGCCGGCATCGATCAGCAGGTGGATCAGCCAGGCAAAGCTCAGCAGCGCGATCGGGAAGAAGCCGGTCGGCGCGAAGGCCAGCACCGCCATGGCGCCGGCCGCGAAAGCGAAAAAATAAATGGGGGTCTGTCCCCATTTACTTTCCATCTATGCCTTGGGCTTGTCGACGATGAGCGTGTAGACGCGGCGGCTGTCGGCGCGCAGCACCTGGAAGCGCAGGCCATCGATGATGTGCACCTCGCCGCGCCGCGGCAGCCGGCCGAGGTGCTTGATGAGCAGGCCGCCGATGGTGTCGCTCGCCTCGTCCTCGAAGCGGGTGCTGAAATGGGCGTTGAAGTCCGCGATCTGGGTGATCGCCTTGACGCGGAAGCGGCCGCCGGCCTCGGGCAGGATGTTGTCGGCGGCCTCGTCGAAGTCGTACTCGTCCTCGATGTCGCCGACGATCTGCTCGAGCACGTCCTCGATGGTCACCAGGCCAGCCACGCCGCCGTACTCGTCGACCACGATCGCCATGTGGTTGCGGCTGGCGCGGAACTCGCGCAGCAGGACGTTCAGGCGCTTCGCCTCGGGCACGAACACCGCCGGGCGCAGCATCTCGCGCACGTTGAATTCCTCCTCGCCGGCGTAGTGACGAAGAAGATCCTTGGCCAGCAAGACGCCGATCACGTCGTCCTTGTTCTGGTCGATCACCGGGAAGCGCGAGTGCGCGGTGGCCATCACCTGCGGGATGAAGGTCTCGACCGGCTCGTTGATGTCGATGAAGTCGACCTGGGCGCGCGGGATCATGATGTCGCGCACTGCCATCTCCGAGACGGTGAGCGCGCCCTCGATGATCGACATCGCGTCGGCGTCGAGCAGGTTCCTGGTGTACGCCGAGCGCAGCAGCTGGGCGAGCTGCTCGCGATCACCCGGCTCGCGCAGGATGAGCGACGACAGGCGCTCGAGCAGGCTGGGCCGGGACGGGTCGTTCATCGGCGAGAGGCGGATTTTACCGCGTAGGGGTCGGGAAAGCCGAGGCGGCGCAGCAGGCGCACCTCGCGCGCTTCCATGCGCAGCGCATCCCTTTTCTTTTCATGGTCGTAGCCGCGCAAGTGAAGAATCCCGTGCACCACCAGGTGCGCGTAGTGCGCCGCAACGCTCTTGCCCTGCGCGCGTGCCTCGCGGGCGACTACCGGGTGGCAAAGCACCACGTCGCCGCGTCCGTCGCCATATGGAAAGGACAGCACGTTGGTCGGATTGCCCTTCCCTCTGTATTTCTTGTTGAGAGCGCGGCCTTCGCGCGCGCCGACGATTCTCAAGGTTACCCCTGAAGCGCCCATTGCCCAGGACCGCAGGGCCGCAGGGCTGGGAAGCCCCCGCCGCGGCATCGCGAACTGCACCTCGACGCTCATACGATTTCGTCGCGACCTGTTCGCGACGTTAGTCTTCTTTGGAGGCTTTTTCGTACGCATCGATGATGCGCGCCACCAGCGGGTGGCGCACCACGTCCTGCGCGCCGAACTCGGTGAAGGCGATGCCGCGCACGCCGTCGAGGATGCGGCGCGACTCGATCAGTCCGCTTTTCTGCCCGCGCCCGAGATCGATCTGCGTGACGTCGCCGTTGACCACCGCGCGGGTGCCGAAGCCGATGCGCGTGAGGAACATCTTCATCTGCTCGGGCGTGGTGTTCTGCGCCTCGTCGAGGATGACGAAGGAGTGGTTGAGCGTGCGGCCGCGCATGTAGGCGAGCGGCGCCAGCTCGATGGTGCCGCGCTCGAGCAGCTTGCCGGTCTTCTCGAATCCCATCAGGTCGTAGAGCGCGTCGTACAGCGGCCGCAGGTACGGGTCGACCTTCTGCGCCAGGTCGCCGGGCAGGAAGCCGAGGCGCTCGCCGGCCTCGACCGCGGGGCGCACCAGCACGATGCGCTTCACCTTGTCGCGCTCGAGC
>Ga0137436_1000059_pt1 | contig 37518 bp, 37 predicted proteins | sample EasRivERMGT119_2_FD_102328 | JGI IMG/M metagenome (GOLD analysis project Ga0137436, IMG submission 102328) | Soil microbial communities from meander-bound floodplain in the East River, Colorado, USA - East River MetaG ERMGT119_2 | ecosystem: Environmental > Terrestrial > Soil > Floodplain ...
GATGTATTTTTTCGCGTTGTCCCAGGCGCCTCCGCCCGTGGTCATCGAGATGGCGACGAACAGGCCGGTGACGATGGTGCCCATCAGCACGCCGCCCAGCGCCTGCGGCCCGAGCGCGAGGCCCACGACGACCGGCACCAGCACCGGCAGGAGCGAGGGAATCATCATTTCCTTGATCGCGGCGCGCGTCAGCATGTCCACCGCGACGCCGTATTCGGGCTTCGCCGTGCCCTCCATGATGCCGGGGATTTCCTTGAACTGGCGGCGTACTTCGATCACCACCGAGCCCGCGGCGCGGCCGACCGCTTCCATCGCCATCGCGCCGAAGAGGTAAGGCACCATGCCGCCGATGAACAGGCCGATGATCACCATGTGGTTGGACAGATCGAAGGAAACGACCTTGCCCGCGCCTTCGAGCGCGTGGGTGTAGTCGGCGAACAGCACCAGCGCGGCGAGACCCGCCGAGCCGATCGCATAACCCTTGGTCACCGCCTTGGTGGTGTTGCCCACCGCGTCCAGCGGATCGGTGATGGCGCGTACCGAGTCGGGGAGATCGGCCATCTCGGCGATGCCGCCGGCGTTGTCGGTGATCGGCCCGTAGGCGTCGAGCGCGACGATGATGCCGGCCATCGAAAGCATCGAGGTGGCGGCGATGGCGATGCCGTACAGGCCCGCCAGCGCGTAGGCAACGAAGATCGCGACGCACACCGCGATCACCGGCCAGGCGGTCGCGCGCATCGACACGCCCAGGCCCGCGATGATGTTGGTGCCGTGGCCGGTGGTCGAGGCTTCTGCGATATGCCGCACCGGCTTGTACTGCGTGCCGGTGTAGTACTCGGTGATCCACACCAGGAAGCCGGTGAGCGCGAGGCCCACCACCGCGGCGCCGTACAGGTGCCACACCGTGATCAGCTTGCTGCCGCCGAGCATCTCGAAGGGCACGGCCTTGAGGATGTCACCCATCATCAACCCGGTGATCGGGTAGAAGGCGATGAGCGCGAGGCCGCCCGCCCAGATAAGGCCCCGGTAGAGCGCCGCCATGACGTTCTTGTCGCCCGCTTTCGTCTTGACGAACCAGATGCCGACGATCGAGGCGACGATCGCGAAGCCGCCGATCACGAGCGGGTAGATCACCGCAGCCGGGCTCTTCACCACCAGGGCGCCGAGGATCATGGTGGCGATGATCGTCACCGCATAGGTTTCGAACAGGTCCGCGGCCATGCCGGCGCAGTCGCCGACGTTGTCACCGACGTTGTCGGCGATCACCGCAGGGTTGCGCGGGTCGTCCTCGGGAATGCCGGCCTCGACCTTGCCCACGAGGTCGGCGCCGACATCCGCGCCCTTGGTGAAGATGCCCCCGCCCAGCCGCGCGAAGATCGAGATGAGCGAGCCGCCGAAGGCCAGACCGATCAGGGGCTTGAGGATGTGATCGAGCGCGCTCTTGTCATGCGCGTTGGAATACAGCAGCGCGAAATAGCCCGCCACGCCGAGCAGCCCCAGGCCGACCACGAGCAGCCCGGTGATCGCGCCGCCCTTGAACGCGACGTTGAGCGCCTCCTGCAGGCCGGTGCGCGCGGCTTCCGCGGTGCGCACGTTGGCGCGCACCGAGATGTTCATGCCGATGATGCCCGAGAGGCCCGAGAACAGCGCCCCGATGGCGAAACCCCAGGCCGTGGCCCAGCCCAGTTTCGGGATCAAGCCGATGACGAGGAAAAGCACCGCGCCGACGACCGCGATGGTCAGGTACTGGCGCTTGAGGTAGGCGGTCGCGCCTTCGCGCACCGCCGCCGCGATCTCCTGCATGCGCGCGTTGCCCGCGGGCAGCGAAACGATCCACCGCGATTGCAGCAGGCCGTAGACGATCGCGACGATCGCGCAGCCGATGGCGAACCAGAGACCTCCGCTCATAAATTTCTCCCCTGATAAGGCCCTTGTCCCAGGCCTGAATGGATGAAAGGCGCGGAATTATAGCAGCAGCGAAGAAGCTAAAGCGCGAAAGCGGGAAGCTTCTTGGGAACAGCTGCGTTCTTGAGCTTCACGTAGTCGGGCAACCCGTTCTTGTAAGGCGGCGGCGCCTCGCCCTGGATGAGCGGCGAGAGATAGGTGCGGCATTTGGGCGTGATGTGGAACCCGTCCGCGGTGATGAAATCGCGCGGCATCATCTTTTCCTTGTTGGCGATGTCGGCGAGGTTCGCGACGGCGATGCGCCAGCGATAGGGCTTGTTCGACACCCGCTCGATGATCGGCATCACCGCGTTCCTCCCGGCAAGGGCGAGCTTTACCGCGGCCACGCCGAGCTTGTAAGATTGCTCGACGTCCACTTTGGATGCGATATGGCGGGCGGAGCGCTGCAGGTAGTCGGCGAGCGCCCAGTGATATTTGTACTTCAGACGGTCCTTGACGAGCTTGGCGATGATTTCGCCGGCGCCACCGAGCTGCGAATGGCCGAAAGCATCCTTCAGACCGGTCTCGGAGAGGAATTTCCCCTCGCTGTTGCGCAGGCCCTCCGACACGGCGATCGCGCAGTACCCGTCGCGTTCCACGACTTTCTTGACCCGGTCGAGAAATTTTGCCTCGTCGAACTGGATCTCGGGGAAAAGGAGTATTTGCGGCGCGTCGCCCTCCCGGTCGGCGGCGAGCCCGCAGGCGGCGGTGATCCATCCGGCGTGCCGGCCCATCACTTCCATGACGAAGACCTTTGTCGAAGTCTTCGACATCGAGGCGACGTCGAAACCCGCCTCGCGGATCGAGGTCGCAACGTATTTCGCGACCGACCCGAAGCCGGGACAGTTGTCGGTGATCGCCAGATCGTTGTCGACGGTCTTGGGAATGCCTACGCAGATAAGCGGGTATCCGAGCTTTTCTCCGACTTGCGAAATCTTCCAGGCGGTGTCCGCGGAATCGTTGCCGCCGTTGTAGAAGAAGTAGCCGATGTCGTGGGCGCGGAGAACCTCGATCAGGCGCTCGTAATGTGCCCGGTTTTCCTCGATGCCTTTCAGCTTGTAGCGGCATGAGCCGAACGCGCCGCCCGGCGTGGTCTTGAGCCTCGAGATCGCCGATGCGGGCTCGCGGCTGGTGTCGATCAGGTCCTCGGTGAGCGCGCCGATGATGCCGTCGCGGCCGGCGTAGACCTTTCCGATCTTGTTCTTGTACTTGCGCGCGGTCTCGATCACGCCTGCGGCGCTCGCGTTGATGACGGCGGTCACCCCGCCCGATTGGGCATAGAACGCATTTCTTGGCTTCATGGCATCGCGTGTCCGTTACTTGAGCGCGGCGAACGCCCGATCGCGGATCTCCGCGACCGAGCCGACGCCCGAGATTTTCCGATACTTCGGCGCGCGTGCGTCACCCTGCGCAGCCCAATTCGAATAGTAGTCCACGAGCGGCCGCGTTTGCTTCCGGTAGACCTCGAGCCGCTGCCTGACCGTCTCCTCCCTGTCGTCGTCGCGCTGAATCAGCGGCTCGCCCGTAACGTCGTCCCTACCCACACTCTTCGGCGGATTGAATTTGACATGGTAGACGCGTCCCGAGGAGGGATGGACCCGGCGCCCGCTCATCCGTTCAATGATCTCATCCTCGGCCACGTCGATCTCGAGCACAAAGTCGAGATCGACACCGGACTCACGCATCGCCCCCGCCTGGGGAATAGTGCGCGGAAAACCGTCGAACAGGTAGCCGTTCTTGCAATCCAGGTGCTTCAGCCGTTCCTTTACCAGCCCGATGATGATGTCGTCGGAAACGAGCTGCCCCGCGTCCATGACCTTCTTTGCCGCAAGCCCGAGTGGCGTTTCCGCTTTTACCGCAGCACGCAGCATGTCGCCCGTTGAGATTTGCGGAACGCGGAAGTGATCCCGAATGAAGCCAGCTTGGGTGCCCTTGCCTGCCCCGGGAGGTCCGAGAAGAATCAGTCTCATCAATGTCCTCAGGGATGGTCGCGTGGTGCCTGCAAGACGAAGCGACCTTACCGTTTATGACCCGTGCGGTCAAACAGCGACCGCGCGCGTTCCAGGTCCTCTGACGTGTCGACACCGGGAAGCGGCGCATCCTGTCGCACTGTAACGGCGATGGCGTAGCCGTGCCAGAGCGCGCGCAACTGCTCGAGCGCCTCGAACTCCTCAAGCGGCGAGCGTTCGAGCCGGGGATAGGTACGCAGGAAATCGGCGCGATAGGCATAGGTACCGATGTGCCGGTAGCAAGGAAGCCCCTGAGGAAAAGCTCGTGCAGAAGCTGCGAAGGCATCCCGGGCCCAGGGCACCGGCGCCCGGCTGAAATAGCGTGCCAATCCGGCACGGTCCAGGACAACCTTGACAACGTTGGGATTGAACAGCTCGCCCATGTCCCGGATCGGGTGGCAGGCCGTGGCCATCGCCGCTTCCGGCGTATCCGCAAGCAGGGCCGCCACCGCACGTATCAGCCCCGGCTCGATCATCGGCTCGTCGCCCTGCACATTCACGACCAGACTGTCCGCCGCAAGCCCGAGGCGCTCGACAACCTCCGCGATCCGATCGGTGCCGGTGGCATGGTCGCTGCGGGTCATGACGGCCCGATGGCCGTGCCGTTGTACGGCCGCTGCGATGTCGGCATGGTCGGTGGCGACGTACACCTCGCGCGCGCCGCTTTCACGCGCCCGCTCGGCTACTCGCACGACCATGGGCTTGCCCCCGATATCCGCGAGCGCCTTCCCCGGGAGCCGGCTGGACGCAAAACGCGCCGGGATGATGGCGGTGAAGGACATGCCGGAGAAAGAGAAGGCGTTCGCCTCCCCGTTCATTCGCTTACTTCTTCCCCGGGGGGCAGCTTTCTCGCCTCTTCCTCGAGCATGACAGGGATGTCGTCCCGGATCGGAAACGCGAGTCGGTCGGCCTTGCAGACGAACTCCGCTTGCGCCCTGCGATAGAGGAGCGGTCCCTTGCAGATCGGACACACCAGAATGTCAAGCAGCCGCGCGTCCATGAATTCGTTCCAGTATGAGTTCCGCCAGGGCGGGATCGAGTTCGGCATCGACGCGCACCGCGATCAGATCGCGACGGCCGAAGTGCCGGCATTTTACCGCATCCTTCTCGGTCATCAGCACGAAATCACAGTCGGCAAACTCGAGTTCCGCGCCCCGATACTTGTGGTGATCCGGAAACGCGTGGGCCGAGAACGCGAGCCCCATACGCGAAAGCCCCGCGAAAAACCGCTCGGGATTGCCGATTCCGGCGACTGCGTGCAGCTTCTTTCCGGAAAGCTCGGACCACGTCAAAGTTGCCGCAGGCGCATCAACCCGGTACAGACCCGCAGGCTTGAGCCGCATGCGAAACGCGCCAGGCCTAGGTTCGGCGCCGTTCACCACCGTCGCATCCACGCGGCGACCGGCAGGCTCGCGCAAAGGACCGGCAGGGAGCAGCAAGCCGTTGCCAAGACCGCGCTCATCCTCGACTGCGATTTCGAAATCTCGTTTCAGGCGGTAATGCTGCAATCCGTCGTCGCAGAGAATCACGTCGCAGCGGGCATGGGCTGCGAGCAGCGCGCTCGCGGCGGCGGGGCGATCTGCGCCGATCCACACCGGGCATCCCGAACGCTCGGCCAGCAGCAAAGGCTCATCGCCGACCAGCGCGGCATCGTCTCCCGCGCTCACCGCGCGAGGTCCACGTTCGGTCCCGCCGTGCCCCCGGCTGAGAATTCCGGGGCGTAGCCCCTTCGCGCGCAAAGCTTCGACAAGCGCGAGGATCAGCGGGGTTTTCCCTGTGCCCCCGACCGTCAGGTTGCCGACGACGATCACCGGAACGTGAAGTCGCACCGAGGGCAGCGCGCCTATGCGAAAGAGCAGGCGGCGCAGAGCTACCAGCAGACGAAAAACAAGGCTGATCGGAAACAACAGAGCCGACACCGGGCTCAGCCGGTACCAGTGGCGCGCGGCAAAGCCAGCGGCAAGGAAGGTGGGCCGGGCGGCCTCCATACGGGCGCGCGCTGCGCGCTACTTCGTTGACTGCTCCACCGCGAACACCACCTGGCCATAGCCCGCCTGGCGCGCCGCGTCCATGACGCGGATTACCGACTGATGGGTGGCATTGTTGTCGGCGTTGATGACCACGATCGCCTCCTTCATGCCCGCGCCGGCGCGACGGAGTTCTTCGGCAAGGCTCGCGACGTCCTGGAACTGGAACGGCTTGCGCTGCAGCAGATATTGCCCGCCGGCGCTGATAACCACGTTGATCTCGTTGGATCGCTCCAACTTCTTTTCCGCGTCGGCGCTCGGCAGATGGATCTTCAGCTCCGCGAATCTGGAATAGGTCGTAGTCAACATCAGGAAGATGATGATCACGAGCAGCACGTCGATCATCGGAATCAGGTTGATTTCCGGATCTTCCTTCCGCGTACGGGCGAACCTCATGCCTGAGTATGCGGCGGCGGCTGGAATTCCAAACGACGTTCTCCGTGGACCACGTCGACCAGTTTCGCCGCCTGTTGCTCCATCTCGACCACGAAACCTTCGACCCTGCCGCGGAAGTGGCGGAAGAAAATCATGGCCGGAATGGCGATCACCAGGCCGAATCCCGTGTTGTACAGCGCCACGGAAATGCCGTGGGCCAGTTCCTGGGGGTTGGATCCGCTGGGCGACTGCGAGCCGAAGATCTCGATCATGCCGACCACGGTGCCGAACAAGCCCATCAGCGGGCTGATCGTGGCAATGGTCCCGAGCGTCGTCAAAAAGCGCTCCAGTTCGTGCGCCACCGCGCTGCCGGCCTCTTCGATCGCGTCCTTCATGACGTAGCGCGAACTCTTGTGGTTGCGAAGACCCGAAGCCAGTACCTGGCCGAGCGGAGAGTCCTGCGAGAGCTTTTCAAGCATGTCCTCGCTCACTCCTTGCCTCTGGTATGCAGCGAGCACCTTCTCCAGCAAGCCGTCCGGAATAATCTTCTCCTTGCGAAGGATCATGAACCTTTCGATGATGAGCGCGACTGCGATGACCGACACGGCGAGAAGGAAATAGATCGGCCAGCCGGCAGCGTGAATGATGGCAAACAACAGCGTTCTCCGGGTCAAAAAACGCGGACACTGTAGCCTGCGACTGCGGATTCGGCAAGGCAAAGAATTTCAAGCAGATGCGCCTTTGGCACTCAAGGCACTCAAAAAAATTCAGAAGCCGGAGCGCTGCTTGCCGCCCACGCAAAGCGAGCAACTCGGCACTAGCCTTTATCCACAAATACTGTGGATAAGGTTGTGCATACTCGTCAAATAGCACACGTAAGTGAATCGCGCAAAAGGGTTTTTCCACTCTTGATGAAAACTTGAACTTCCATTTTTCACTTTACTGCTCAAAGAGTTACAAGCAGGTTCTCGGCCTTTGTCTGAGCCGCTCATAGGGGGCTGCCTCGGCGGAGCGCCCGTTGTGGATAGGTTACAATCGGCACATGCTCGGAGAACAAGGACTGGCGCGGGTTTCCACGCATTCCCCCTCGGAAATTCTCACCGTTTCAGCCCTCACTCGTAGCGTCCGGGATCTGCTTGAGCATTGCTATCCGCTGCTTTGGGTCGCCGGCGAGATATCCAACTTCACCGTGGCCAAGTCGGGGCACGCTTATTTCGTTCTGAAGGACGAGCACGCCCAGGTGCGATGCGTCATGTTCCGGCATCGACAACAGAATCTAGAGTGGACACCGCGCGACGGAATGCAAATCGAGGCGCAGGTCCTGGTGAGCTTGTACGAGCCGCGCGGCGATTTCCAGCTCAATGTCGAAACCATGCGGCGCGCAGGGCTCGGCGCCCTGTTCGAGGCTTTCCTGAAGCTCCGCGACAAGCTCGAAAAAGAGGGCTTGTTCAAAACCGAAACGAAACGGTCCCTGCCTTCCTTGCCGCGCGCGATCGGCGTGATCACCTCGCGGGAGGCCGCGGCGCTTCGGGACGTGTTGACCACGCTCGATCGGCGTAACCCGTCCATCGAAGTAGTCGTCTTTCCCGTGCAAGTCCAGGGTGAAGGGGCGGCGGAGAAGATCGCCGCAGCGCTTGAAGTGGCCGGCCGGCGCGGAGAGTGCGACGTTGTGCTCCTCGTGCGCGGCGGCGGCAGCATCGAGGACTTGTGGGCTTTCAACGAAGAGATCGTGGCGCGCGCGATACGCGCATGTCCGATTCCGGTGGTCACCGGCATCGGCCACGAAACCGACTTCACGATCGCCGACTTCGTCGCCGACCGGCGCGCACCCACGCCGACCGCCGCAGCCGAGCTGGTCAGTCCCGGACGCGCAGGGCTGCTCGAGGGCATTTCCAGGCTGACGGCAAGCCTCGCCCTGCGCGTCCGCCAGGACCTCGAGAGACGCATGCTGCACGTCGATCACCTTGCGCGCAGGCTGGTTCACCCCGACGCGAGACTGCGGGCCCAGAGCGAGATGCTCGGCCAGTTCCGTTTGAGACTCGGGCAAGCTGCCAGCCGAATCTCCTCCGAGCGTCGTTGGGAAGTCGTTCGGCTCATGCAGCGGGCCCAGGCAGGGCTCCCCAATACCGACAAGCTTCTGGCGACCTCGCTTCAGTTGGTCGCTCGGCTGCGTGCTGCAACGCATGCAACGCTCGAACGCGCGGGCTCGGCTTGCGCCCGCCGGATCGCCAATCTGTCGCACCTGGATCCGGCGGCCGTGCTGGAGAGGGGCTACAGCGTCGTCCGGGACGGCTCGGGCCGGATCGTGCTGCGCGGCGCGAATCTTGCTGCCGGGGACCTCCTCGATATCACGTTTGCGGAGGGCGGCGCCGACGCACGCGTCGAGCGCTCACGCTAGGAATCGAGGTCGCAGAGGCTGCCGCTTGCAATCGGGCTCGCTTGGACAGAGAATACCGCGGGGCGCGCGGCTGCTGCCCTGATCATCGGGAGAAAGACCATGAAGAATCCGCTCGATTCACTCTGGGGGACGATCATATGCGGTTTGATTCTGACCCTGATCCTGCACAACATCGTCCGATACACACTGGGAGGCTGACATGGACTGGGTACCTGCAATATCCCGCTGGATCCACCTCCTCGCGGGAGTGATGTGGATCGGCCTGCTGTACTACTTCAACTTCGTCAATGTTGCCGCGGCGAAAGCGGCGGCGGCCGACGGCACAGCGGCGGGCATTTCCAAGCACGTCATGCCCCGTGCGCTGTTGTATTTCCGCTGGGCGGCGGTTGTGACCTGGCTCGCCGGCGCGGCACTGCTCGGCTCCAACTTCGGCGCCGCGTTCCTCTTGCAGAAATCGCACCTTCCCATCGGCATCGGCGCCTGGCTCGGCACCATCATGCTGATAAACGTCTGGTGGCTGATCTGGCCCAATCAGAAGAAAATTCTCGGCATAGTACCGGCGACCGACGAGGAAAAGAACAAGGGGCGGCGCGTGGCCTTCCTCGCATCGCGCACCAATACCATGTTCTCCATCCCGATGCTGTACTTCATGGCCGCGGGGGCGCATAGCGCTCTGTACTTCGGATAGACAGAGCTCAATGGAAAAGCCGGCTGGGCACGCTGCCAGCCGGCTTTTTTTGCATCACCCGCTTAGCGCGCGGCGGGAGCCTTGTCGAGCCCCTGGATTGTCGTGCCGGACTTGATGCCTTTTGTCGCGAACCAGCCCCCGGGCATTTCCAATGCGAACTTCGCTGGAGCCGTCGCGCAATGCGAAACTTCGGTTTGCGGCTGCATGTCCGAAATGCTGACGATCTTTCCTTTTTCGTCGATGAAGGCCACCGAGAGCGGGATCAATGTATTCCTCATCCACATGCATTGCCGTTCAGCCTGAGGAAATACGAAAAACATCCCCTCGTTAGGACCGAGATACTTGCGAAACATCAGCCCCTGGGCCCGCGTCTCGAAGGTGTAAGCGACCTCGGCGCGAATCAGGTGGATGCCGGCCGAAAGCTCCAGGGTCGGCAACTGTGCGAGGGCGACGTTCGCCGCAATCCACGCGGTGAAACCGAGGGACGCAAAGAACTTCTTTTTCATGCTGGAGGCTATATTCGATAAAAATAAAAAAGGCAGGGAACGGAGCCCTGCCCGGGTCTCGTCGAGAGACAAGCTACTTCTTCATTTCGTCCTTCTTGGGATCTTTCTTGGCGTCCTTCTTGGCGTCCTTCTTGGCGGGCTTCTTGGCGGGCTTCTTGTCGGCCTTCTTCGCTTCAGACTTCTTGTCGTCCTTCATCGGCTGGGCGCCGGCGTGTGACGCGGCAAGAGCCGCGCCGCTCGGAATAGCGAACGCTGCTGCGACCAGGATAGAGATCAGCTTCCTCATATTTTTCCTCTCCGTGAAAGTAAGGATCAGGTTGTAACCGGTCCTTGCTTCGGAACCAGTCCCTCCCACTAACGCCCTGCGCTCCCCGAGGTTGACAAGCGTGTCAGTGTCGCAGTGCTTTTCCAACGGCGATCCAGGTCGGGCCATCTATTTTTATATTCAAAATCAACTAGCTACCGATCTTCACATCCTCCCCGCGTTGACGGAAGCTCACGCTCGGGGCACGCGGGGGAGCCCGCGCAATTGGCTGTAATACCGCCCAATTAAGAGCGGAACGCCCGTTGTTTTTCGCGGCCGTAAGGGTCGCACCGCCGATCCCTTTCAAAGCGAGACTGCAGGAGCTTCCCGTGGGCAAGATCAAAGTCAAGAATCCGATCGTCGAGATGGGCGGTGATGAAATGACGCGGATCGTCTGGAAGACGATCCGCGAGAGATTGATTCTTCCTTATCGCGAAACTCAAGCGGCGCACGCACTGACGCAAGCACGCGTGGCAACGGAAGAAGACCACCACGCGAAGACCTTTTCCGTTTCCGAGGACAAAACCAGCCGGACCCCGGGTTTCCCGGGGCGAAAACGAGGGGGGACTTGCGACCGCGGGCGGCTACGCCGCCCGCGCGAGCCGCTAGCTTGCGGCCTGGATGTTCGAAGCCTGCTTGCCTTTCGGGCCTTGCGTGACTTCGAACTGGACTTTCTGTCCTTCCTTGAGCGTCTTGAATCCGCTCATCTGAATCGCGGAGAAGTGCGCGAACAAATCCTCGCCTCCGTCGTCCGGGGTTATAAAGCCATAACCCTTGGCATCATTGAACCACTTAACCGTACCTGTTGGCATAGGGCCTTCCTGAATTTTAGAACCGGGAAACTTTTCCCAACTATGCCTGTACTTCGACGCAGCAGAGGGATATGAGCCTGCAGACCGCATGGAGGACAAACACAGGGAAGCCTTTTACGCGCTTTGAGGGACGGCGTCAAGTGCCTCAGAGAGCGTCAACCCTTTGTTCTGCCGACACGTTTGGAGGTTGCATGGCGTAGCGACAGCGATTACATTATCAACGATGTGCCAACACTGAATGGAGGCGTTCCGACTGGCAGGGTGTGCATGAGGCTCGTGACTTTTCCACTCGCGGCAGGTCCGAGCGGTTTGACGGGTGGAAGCTTCTGGCATAAGTTAAGTAAGGTATGGCAACCCGCATGCGAGAAGGCGCTCTACTCGAGGCCAAGAAAGCCAAGCTCAAGCCTCCTCCCCTGTTCAAGGTCATCCTTTTGAACGACGACTATACCCCGATGGAATTCGTCGTCATCGTGCTGCAGAGGTTCTTTTCCATGACGCGTGAAAAGGCGACTCAGGTCATGTTCAAAGTCCATCGAGAGGGCATGGGCATTTGCGGGGTCTACCCCAAGGATGTCGCCACGACCAAGGTCGAGCAGGTTCGCGGCTACGCACGCAAGCACCAGCACCCGCTACAATGCGTGATGGAAGAAACGTGATAACAAGGGCGCTCAAGCCCCTCGCTAATCTGATGAGGACCGGGGACGAAAGATGATCGCGCAGGAACTCGAAGTCAGTCTCCACATGGCGTTCGTCGAGGCGCGCCAGAAGCGGCATGAGTTCATCACCGTCGAGCACCTGCTGCTCGCGCTGCTGGACAATCCGACGGCCGCGGAAGTGCTGCGCGCCTGCGCTGCCAACATCGAGGAACTGAGGAAAGCGCTCGGAGACTTCATCGCCGCTCACACCCCCACGGTCGCTGGCACCGAGGAAATCGATACCCAGCCGACGCTCGGTTTCCAGCGTGTCATCCAGCGCGCAATCCTGCACGTCCAGTCCTCGGGCAAGAAGGAAGTGACCGGCGCCAACGTGCTGGTCGCGATCTTCGGCGAGAAGGACTCGCACGCCGTGTATTTCCTGCACCAGCAGGGCGTCACGCGCCTCGACGTGGTGAACTACATCTCGCACGGCATCACCAAGACACCGGCTTCCAAGGAGGCGAAGGGCGGCGGCGAAGCCGAACAGGAAACCGCGGGCGACGAGCAGCAATCCGGCGGCGCTCTCGAGACGTATACGCTCAATCTCAACGCCCAGGCGCTGGTGGGCAAAATCGATCCGCTGATCGGCCGCGATCGCGAGATCGAGCGCGTCATTCAGACGCTGTGCCGCAGGCGCAAGAACAATCCCCTCCTGGTGGGCGAAGCGGGCGTGGGCAAAACAGCGATCGCCGAAGGGCTCGCGCGCCGTATCGTCGAGGGCCAGGTTCCGGAGATCCTGGCGCGCTGCCAGGTGTACGCACTCGACATGGGCGCGCTCCTCGCCGGCACCAAGTATCGCGGCGACTTCGAGCAGCGCCTGAAGGCGGTGCTGAAGCAGCTCGTCGACAATCCGAACGCGATACTCTTCATCGACGAGATCCACACCCTGATCGGCGCAGGCGCTGCCTCGGGCGGGACGCTCGACGCCTCCAACCTGCTCAAGCCGGCGCTCTCGACCGGCGCGCTGAAATGCATCGGTGCGACCACCTACAACGAGTACCGTGGCGTGTTTGAAAAGGACCATGCGCTCTCCCGCCGCTTTCAGAAAATCGACGTGACCGAGCCCTCCGTCGAGGAGACGGTGCAGATCCTGCGCGGCCTGAAATCGCGCTTCGAAGCGCACCACGGCATCAAGTACAGCGGCAACGCGCTCACCAGCGCGGCCGAGCTTTCGGCGCGCTACATCAACGACCGCCACCTTCCCGACAAGGCGATCGACGTGATCGATGAGGCCGGCGCCGCTCAGAAAATCCTGCCAAAGTCCAAGCAGAAGAAGGTCGTCGGCAAAACCGAGATCGAGGAGATCATCTCCAAGATTGCGCGCATCCCCCCGGCCTCGGTATCGCAGGACGACCGCGCGGCACTCAAGAACCTCGGCCGCGACTTGAACGCCGTCGTATTCGGCCAGGATCAGGCCATCGAAGCGCTGGTGTCGGCGATCCGCACTGCGCGCTCGGGCCTTGCGAATCCGCAGAAGCCGATCGGAGCCTTCCTTTTCTCAGGTCCCACCGGTGTCGGAAAAACCGAAGTCGCGCGCCAGCTTGCGTACTGCATGGGAATCGAATTGCACCGCTTCGACATGTCCGAATACATGGAGCGGCACGCGGTGTCGCGCCTCATCGGTGCCCCTCCAGGTTACGTGGGCTTCGACCAGGGCGGCCTTCTGACCGAAGCGATCACCAAGAAGCCGTACGCGGTGCTGCTCCTCGATGAGATCGAGAAGGCGCACCCGGACATCTTCAACATCCTGCTTCAGGTGATGGACCACGGCACGCTCACCGACAACAACGGCAGGAAGGCCGATTTCAGGAACATCATCATCGTCATGACGACCAACGCCGGGGCCGAAGCGCTCAACCGGCCGGTGATGGGATTCACCGCGAAGAAAGAACAGGGTGATGAAAGCGCCGAGATCAAGCGGCTGTTTTCTCCGGAGTTCAGGAATCGATTGGATGCGACCATCTCGTTCAGGTCCCTCGATTACGACATCATCCTGCGCGTGGTGGACAAGTTCCTGATGCAGCTCGAGGCTCAGCTGCACGAGAAGAAGGTCGATGCGGTATTTACCGACGCGCTGCGCGAGCACCTCGCCAAGCACGGCTTCGATCCGCTGATGGGAGCGCGCCCGATGTCGCGGCTCATCCAGGACACGATTCGCCGCGCGCTTGCCGATGAGCTGCTCTTCGGCAAGCTTGCCAACGGCGGGAAAGTCACGGTAGATATCGAGGCGGGCAAGATCACGCTCAAGTTCTTCGAAGAAAAAGTGCCCGAGGTGGCTCCGGAAGCATAAGCATTCTCTAATGAAGCCGACAAAGGCCGCCGCGGGCGGCCTTTGTCTTTTTTGCGGGCGTGCCCCTTGACAGGCTAACGGGCCAGAAGGAAACTCGAAACCAGAAGGAGAAAAAACTCTCCGAGGAGGCCTGTCATGATCCGCGTACTGCTTTTCGCCGCATTTGCTTCGGCTGCGGCAGTTTTCGCCTCGCCCGCGTCAGCTCAGGGTACCGATCCTAACCTCGGCCGCAATCTCGCCGCTGCCTGCGCCAACTGTCACGGGACAAACGGAACGAGCCAGCAGGGCATGCCGAACCTGGCCGGCCAGCAGCGGGCCTATCTCGTGCAGCAGATGCAGGACTTCAGAGCCGGCAAGCGACCCGCGACCATCATGCACCAGATCGCGAAGGGCTACACCGACGAGCAGATCGACGCGCTCTCGGCGTATTTTTCGGCGCAAAAGGGCAGATAGGAGGCGACCATGAGTCGAATCAGCCGACGCGAATTCCTGAAAGCTTCCGGCGCCGCGGCCGCCACCTCGCTTCTGTCCGGCTGCCTGACTCAGCCGAGCGTCCCATCCAAACCGATCGGGCGCGTGATCGTCATCGGCGGCGGCTTCGGGGGTGCAACCGCCGCAAAGTACCTGCGCATGTGGAGCGAAGGCACAATCGAGGTGTTCTTGATCGAGCGCAATGCCGAGTTCATTTCCTGCCCCACGTCGAATCTCGTCCTTGGGGGGACCAAGACGATGGGTGACATTACGCGCAGCTACGCCAGGCTCCGCGAATACGGCGTGCAGGTGCTGCGCGACGAAGCCACCGCCATCAACGTCGAGAAGAAACGGGTGTCCCTCAAGCGCATCGAGGACCTGCCCTACGACCGGCTGATCGTGTCACCCGCTGTGGATTTCATGCACGAGCAGATCGAAGGCTACAACACCGAGGCGCAGAAGACCGTCCTGCACGCCTGGAAAGCCGGCCCCGAGACGGTCGCGCTGCGGCAGCAGCTCGAGGCGATGCGCGACGGCGGCGTCTACGTCCTGGCGATTCCCCGCTCGCCCTACCGCTGCCCGCCGGGACCCTACGAGCGCGCCTGCCAGGTGGCGTTCTATTTCAAGCAGGCCAAGCCGCGCTCCAAGGTGATCATCCTGGACGCGAACGAGGACGTCGTGTCAAAGCCGGGCCTGTTCAAGGCGGCGTGGAACGAGCTCTACAAGGGCATGATCGAGTACCGCGGCAACAGCGAAGTCAAGACGGTCGACGCGGGCGCGATGACGGTCAAGACCGATTTCGACACGATCAAGGGCGACGTGCTGAACGTGCTGCCGCCCATGCGCGCCGGCGACATCGCGCGCTCCGCAGGCCTCCTTGCGCCGAACACGCGCTGGTGCGGCGTGGACTGGCTCAGCATGGAATCGACGGCGCACAAGGGCATCCACGTGCTGGGCGATGCGACGCTCTCGGCGCCGGCGATGCCCAAGTCCGGTCACATGGCGAACAACCACGGCAAGCTCGCAGCAGCCGCGATCATCGAGCTCATGAACGGGCGGGCGCCCAGTCCGCAGCCGGTCATCGCCAACACCTGCTACAGCTTCGTGAGCGACAAGGAGGTGATCCATGTCGCCTCGGTGCACCGCTACGATCCTGCGCAGAAAACTCTGACCGTGGTGCCGGGGGCAAGCGGCGTCTCGTCGGGCCGCAGCGAGATCGAGGGCGGCTACGGCTGGGCGTGGGCAGAGAATATCTGGAGCGACATGCTGGGCTAAGCCCAGCATGTCGCTCTACCAGCGTAAGTTACGAACGGGGGAAGAGGGAGTACCCTCTTCCCCCGTTGCCCCCAACGCCCCCCATCTTCCGAGTTTCTGACACGCTAGCCGGGTAACGGCACGCGCACTTTGCGCTCGAGCCAGCGCTTGCGGCTTGCTTCCGAGAATCCTCCGGGTCTGAAACCGAGCGCGCTCGAGCGACGCCAGAACAGCGTCTTCAGCATGTCGTCGTCCAGATCCGAAACGGACAGGCGGCGGATCGCGCCGCCTTCGAGCGCCGCGATCGCGAGGCCATCACGGAAGAGCACGCGATTGGGCGCGATGGCCGTGACCCGGCCCTGCGGAGTCACGATGCCGACCAGATTGAGCGGATCGGCGCCGGAGACCGCGATGAACTCCCCGCTTTTTTCGAGCTTGCGAACCGCACGCAGCCGGCCCACCGCGTCGGGCAGCCCAAACTGCTCGCCGCCGAAGCCCGAGACGAATCGCCCGCCGCGGATCTCGCCGCGGGCCTCGAGCCTCCGAAAACTCCTCGCCAGCTCGCGCCAGGTCGGCAGGCATGCCTCACGCGCGAGCAGCGCGCGGAATACGATGCCGTAGCGGCGGAGCAAGGTCCGCGCGATTTGCTCGACGCGCCTCTCGTCGTCGACGGCCCCCTCTCCCCTGAGAAGCGCCCAGCGTCCGGCGGTGTCCACTTCATACGCCCTCCGGCCGCGGCGCCGGCGAGCGCGCTTCTCGGAAGGCGCGAGCAGCGCTCGCAGGCCGCTGAAGCTGTCTGCGGTGGCCAGCCCTGAACCCGCCAGCTCGCCGAGCGAGCGCTCGATCTGCGTTCGCAGCAGGCCGGTCGCGGATACGAGCTCATGGAAGAAGCATGCGCCACGAGTCTGCAGCGCCCCGAGCACGGCACGCGCCTCCGAAGACAGTCCGCACGATTCGGACTCACCCGGGGCGCCCCACAATCCTGAGTGCTGCCGCAGCATCAGCGCGATCGGCGAGCTTCGAAGCGGGGACTTTCCCGAACCGTTTGTGGGCGAGATCCGCCCCCAGGCAACGCGTCCCGAAAGGCAGAGGCGATCGACGAGATCAGGTTCATAGTCCTGCACGCGCGCAGCGAGCACCTCGTGCTCCCATGCGCCGGCCGGAACTTCGTAGCCGTCGAGTTGTTCGATTACAGCGGCGAGACCTTCGACGCCTTTCACCTGCTGCTCACCCGCGACGTGCTGCCAGTGCAACAGGAACCGCATGAAGTCGGCAGCGCCGACCGGCTCGATCTCTGCGCGCAGCCGGTTGAGTGTGTATCGGTGAATACGCGCGAGCAACCTCCGGTCGCACCACTCGAGCGGGCCGGTGCCTGAGGTCGCCGTGAAACGGCCGCGGAGCACCCTGCCTTCGACTTCGAGCGCAAGCAGCGCGCCGTCGATGAGCGCGGTATCGGCAAGCCCGAGCGAATCGGCGAGCCCGCGCGCTGCCACCGGCCCGAGCACCTCGGTTCGCCCGCGAACCAGCTCTCGCGCCGCGTCCTCGCGCGTCCATGATTTGCGCAGGCGCTCGGGGATCGCCGGTATCGTGGATTGAGGAATGATCGCGTTCAGCTCATCGAAGCGCTCGATCGAGATCCAGAATCCGTCAGCGTCGAACGTCCGTTCGGAAGCTACCAATTCATCGAAGAGCACGCGCCAGCTCGGCGACGCTTCTTCTGCACGAATGAACCCGGCGAGCAGCAAGGCATCGTGCAGCTCGTCGGCGGTGTTCGCGGCGGGCCACGCCTCTTCGCGCACGCGCTCGATCGCCGCCGGGTCGAGCGCGCCCAGATCCTCCGCGCTCCTCGGCTGGGTCGCTCGCCGCGTATAGACAGCGCGCGTGCGCCGCTCCTCGAGCGGCGCGTCGTCGAGAAAGGTATAGACGGCCGAATTCAGTATCTCGTGGCAGAACACCGAAGGTTCGGGCGTGTCCTTCGCGAGGCACCTGATTTCGCCCGCGAACACGCGCTCCAGAAACCGCACAAGCTGCGGAAGGTTCATCGCCTCTTCGAGACAATCACGGACGGTCTGATTGACCAGGGGATGGTCGGGCAGCTCGCGCGCACCCTGGATGTTGTCGAGGCACGCTGCGGCATCCGGAAAAATCGCAGCGAGCAGCTCCTCGGCGATCATGCGCTGGATCTGAGCGGGCAGGCGTGCGCCGTTGCGATTTCGCGGCACCGCAAGCGCGAGGGTCGTCGTCCAGCGCCAGCGCGTCTGGAAAATCGGTGAGTCGAGCACGGCCTGGACGAGCGTCTCACGCACGGTTTTCGGGTTCAAATAGCGGAACACATCGGCAAGCGGAAAGGAATGCATCGGTCCGAGCGACAGGACGAGCGCTTCTTCGGTCGCCGCCGCCTGCAGCTCGAAGTTGAAGCTCTGGCAGAATTTCTTTCTGAGCGCGAGGCCCCAGGCGCGGTTGATACGGCTGCCGAGGGGTGCGTGCAGCACGAGTTGCATCCCGCCCGCTTCGTCGAAGAAGCGCTCGAGCACGATCGTTTCGGCGGTGGGTACGACGCCCAGCGCTCGCTTGCCTTCGGCGAGATAGGCCGCTACCTGCTCGGCGGCCGGGCGAGAGAGCGCGTACTCCTCGATCAGCCACCCGGTCACGGCATCGAGCTCGTCCGGCATGTGCGGCCGATCGGGCCCGGGGAGCCTCGCGTCGGCATCCCCACGCAATTTCGAGACCGCCGCACTCATCTCGTCGCTTCGCGCGGGCGCCTCGCCCAGCCAGAACGGCATCGAAGGCGGCTGCCCTTGGGCGTCGGCGACGCGCACGACGCCATTCCCGATCTGCAGGATGCGCCAGGACGTGTTGCCCAGCTGGAAGATGTCGCCCGGCAGCGATTCGATCGCGAAATCCTCGTTCAGCGTGCCAATGAATTGACCCTCCGGCTCGAGCTTCACGCGGTAGTCGAACACCTCCGGGATCGCGCCGCCCGACATGATTGCGATCATGCGCGAGCCGCGCCGCTCGCGCAGCTTCTGGTGCACGGCGTCGTAGTGCACGAGCGCCGCACGCTGGCCGCGCTTGGTCGCGTACCCGTGCGCGAGCATGGCGACGACCTCGTCGAACTCGGCCTTTTCCAGACCGCGATATGGGTAGGCTCGACGAAAGAGCCCGAACAACGCGTTCTCTTCCCACTCTTGCGTGGCGGCCTCGGCGACGATCTGCTGCGCGAGTACGTCCAGGGGTTTGGCGGGAATGAGCACGCGGTCGAGCTCACCTTCTTTCACCGCGCGCAGCATCGCTGCGCACTCGATCAAGTCGTCGCGCGTGAGCGGGAAAAGCCGGCCTTTCGGCAGTCCCGCCACCGTGTGTCCGGACCGGCCGACTCGCTGCAAGAGCGTGGCGATTCGGTTCGGCGAGGAAATCTGGCACACCAGATCGACGTGACCGATGTCGATGCCGAGCTCGAGCGATGCGGTAGCCACCAGCACTTTGAGCCGGCCTTCGCGAAGCCTGGCTTCTGCCTCCAGCCGCGCTTCCTTGGCGAGGCTCCCATGATGCGCGGCGACGTGCTCGGCACCCAGACGCTCACTCAATTGAAACGCCATGCGCTCGGCCAGGCGCCGCGTGTTCACGAAGACGAGCGTAGTACGGTGCGACTCGATCAGCTCGACCAGCCGCCCATAGATTTCCTGCCACACTTCTGTGGACATCACCGCCTCGAGCGGCGAACCTGGCATTTCCAGTTGAAGGTCGATGTTCCGCTTGTGGCCGCGGTCGATGATGGTGCACTCGACCTTGTCCGCGCCAACCAGGAACCGTGCGACCTCCCCGATCGGTTTCTGCGTTGCGGACAGTCCGACGCGCTGCAGGCGCCTGCCGCATATGTGATCGAGGCGCTCGAGCGACAACGCCAGATGCGCTCCCCGCCGCGATTCGAGGAGCGCGTGGATCTCGTCCACGATCACCACGCGCGCGGTCTTGAGCATCTGGCGCGAACGCTCGGCGGTGAGCAAGAGATACAGCGACTCGGGAGTCGTCACCAGGATATGCGGCGGCTTACGCAGCATCGCAGCGCGCTCGGCTTGCGGCGTATCGCCGCTTCTCACCGCGGCCGTGATTCGAGCGGGCGGGAAGCCCATCTCCTCGGCGATGCGGCGCATCTCGCGGCGCGGCTCGGCGAGGTTCTTGTGGATGTCCGCGGACAGCGCCTTGAGCGGCGAGACATAGACGACGCGAACCTCGTCCGCCAGTTCCCCCCGCTCAAGGCTCTCGCGCAGCAGCCGGTCGATGGAAGTGAGAAATGCGGCGAGCGTCTTGCCCGAGCCGGTCGGCGCGGCGATCAGCGCGTGGCCGCCCGCGCGGATTGCACGCCAGCCCTCCAGCTGCGCCTCCGTGGGCGGCAACACGCACCCGCTGCCGGACTCGCGGAAACGGGTCTCCCACCAGCGCCGGATGATCGGATGGAAATCTTGGGGAAGCATGGCCTGCACTGAATATACGCTCAGTTCGGTACGGGGCGTAGAGGGTAACGGGCTTTCCCTCTCCCCGTTCGTAACGTGGCCTCTTTTACGACTTTCCCGTACTTCCGAAGCCGCCCGCGCCGCGCTGGCTGATGCTGAACTCTTCAACTACGTTCAGCTTCACCTGCACCACCGGCACGACCACGAGTTGGGCGATGCGGTCCATGGGGTTGATGGTGAAGGCTTCCTTCGACCGGTTCCACACCGAAATCATCACTTGCCCCTGATAGTCGGAGTCGATCAGGCCGACTGAGTTTCCGAGCACGATGCCGTGCTTGTGACCGAGGCCCGATCTCGGCAGCACAACCGCTGCAAGTCCAGAATCGGCGAGATGAATGGCGATACCGCTTGGCACGAGCTCAGCGGCACCGGGGGCGAGGGTGAGCGGCTTGTGAACGCAGGCTCTGAGGTCGAGGCCGGCAGCGCCCCCCGTAGCATACTGCGGCAATGAGTCGAGCAGCCGCGGATCGAGGATTTTTACGTCGAGTGTCTTCAAGCGAAGAACGGCCTAGCGCCGCGGCAGCATCTTCGCAATGTGCGCAACCAGTTGTCGCGCCAGCACGATCTTGGAGGCGCGCGCGAGCTCGTGCAGGCCGTCATCGTCGAAGAGCGTGAGCGCGTTGGTGTCCTTGCCGAACGTATCCTGCGCGAGGTTCGCGGCGAGCAGCGGGATTCCTTTTTTCTTGCGCTTGGCTTGCGCGTTCGCCTTCAGATCTTCGGTCTCTGCGGCGAAACCGACGCAGAACGGTCCTTTCGGCAGTGCCGCGACCTCGCCGAGGATGTCGGGGTTGGGGGCGAGCTCCACGTTGAGGTTGCCGTTGCCGCGCTTGATCTTGTGCGGCTTGGGATCGACCGGATGATAATCGGCGACCGCGGCGACGGCGATGAACACATCGGCCTTCTCCGCCCGCGCCATCACTTCCTGATGCATCTCGCGTGCGGTCATGACATCCACGCGGTTGACGCCGGCCGGCGCCGCGAGCGCAGTCACGCCCGAGACAAGCGTCACTTCAGCACCCGCCTCCGCAGCAGCCTGGGCCACGGCGTACCCCATTTTTCCCGAGCTTTGGTTGGTGAGCCCTCGAACGGTGTCGATCGGTTCGTACGTGGGGCCCGCGGTCACGAGCACTTTCGTTCCGGAGAGCGCCTTGGGAACGAGGGCTGCTGCGACTTCGGCAAAGATCTCCCCGGGTTCGAGCATCCGCCCCAGACCGACTTCGCCGCACGCCTGATCCCCCGCAGCCGGGCCGAGAATCTGGACGCCGTCGTCGCGAAGGCGTTCGAGGTTGCGCTGCGTCGCCGCGTTCTCCCACATCTCGACGTTCATCGCGGGCGCCACCATCAGGCGACAGCGGCGCGCGAGGCACAATGCCGAGAGCAGGTCGTCGGCGAGGCCATTTGCGACCTTCGCCATGAAATCGGCGCTCGCCGGCGCAACAACAATCACATCTCTGTCCCGCGAAAGCTCGATGTGGCCCATGTTGTCGGGCACGCGCGCATCCCACATATCGGTGAAGACGGGCTTGTTCGAAAGCGCCTGCAGCGTCACGGGCGTCACGAAACGGCAAGCAGCTTCGGTCATGACGACGCGCACGTCGGCGCCGGCCTTGATGAAAAGGCGCGTCAGCTCGGCCGCCTTGTAGGCGGCGATTCCGCCGGTGATCCCGAGCAGAATGCCCTTTCCGGAAATATCGGTCATCGCGATTCGGCCTGAAGCGTTAAGCTGCAAAACGAGGATTTTAAGCGAATTCCATGGCCATTACAGACTGGCCCCTTCAGGAACGTCCACGCGAACGGCTGCTTGCGCTCGGCGCCGCCTCGCTCGCCGACGCGGAGTTGCTCGCGATCCTGCTTCGTACCGGCATCAAGGGAATGAGCGCGGTCGACCTCGCACGCCAGCTGCTCGGGCGCTTCGGCTCCGTCGGCGGCCTGCTCGGTGCCGGATGCACGAACCTTGCGGAGACCCCGGGTCTGGGGAGCGCCAAGCTCGCGCAGCTCCAGGCGGCCCTCGAACTGGCGCGCCGTGCGCTCAAGGAGGACATCTCCTCGCGGGATGCGCTGTCGTCGCCGCGAGCAGTGCGCGATTATCTGCGCCTTACGCTGGCCGGGCGCGAGCAAGAGGTATTCGTAGTGCTGCTCCTCGACGCGCAGCATCGCGTCATCGCCTGCGAGGAGCTGTTCCACGGCACGCTGACCCAGACGAGCGTTTACCCGCGCGAGGTGGTGAAGTGCTCGCTCAAGCACAACGCGGCGGCCGTGATTTTCGCGCATAACCACCCCTCCGGCGTCGCTGAGCCGAGCCATGCCGACGAGATTCTCACGCGCTCGCTGAAAAGCGCGCTCGCCCTGGTCGATATTCAGGTGCTCGACCATTTCATCGTCGCCGGCAGCCGCACGATGTCCTTCGCCGAACGCGGGCTGCTGTGACGATCCTCGGCGGATCCTTCGCTGCGTTTGACTTTGAGCTTGAACGCATGCCCTGTTTCGACCTATAATGCGCCCCTTTCCCGCGGAGCATTCCATGGCGCGCGTCTGCCAGATAACGGGCAAGAAACCCCAGGTGGGACACCACGTTTCCCACGCCAACAACAAGACCATACGCCGGTTCTACCCGAACCTGCAGTACCGCCGTTTCTGGGTGGAAAGCGAAAAGCGCTGGGTGAGGCTTCGCATTTCCAACGCCGGCGTGCGCATCATCGACAAGAAGGGCATCGACGCGGTGCTCAAAGAGCTGCGCGAGCGCGGCGAGATCTAGCCTGAGGAATCAGCACCATGCGCGAAAAGATCAAGCTCGAATCCACGGCCGGCACCGGCCATTTCTACACCACCACCAAGAACAAGCGCAGCACGCCCGACAAGATCGAGATGAAGAAGTACGACCCCAGGGCGCGCAGGCACGTCATCTACAAGGAAACCAAGATCAAATAAAGCCGGACGGCTGACGCCGCCGGTTTATTTCCGCGCGTTGGAACGGACGCAAAGCGCCGTTCAACGCGCGGGCAAGAAAAAGCCCGCTCTCGCGGGCTTTTTCTTGTTCGATCCTGCTTGTCCTCCCGGTGCCTCAGCCGCCCCGCTTATAGACAATTTTCTTCGCCCCTCCGTCGCAAGTGCCGACGACTTTGCCGTCCTCGGCTTGATCCTTGTCAACGATGGTCAGCGTAAAGTCTTTCACGCCGTTGTTCTTGATCTTGGCCTCGATCTCGGATTTGAGTTCCTCGCACGGTTTCACCTGCGCTAAGGCCGGCAAAGCAATCAGCATGGATGCAACAATCGCAATAAGGCTCTTCATTTCATACCCCCTTTCCTGGCTTCCCTTGTTAAAAAGCCTCCCGAAACGCAACAGTTCCATATGCTACCCGGAAGCGGGCTCGAGTGCTGTTTCACCTAAGGACCGGGACGTAATCCAAACAGTGGCAGCACGTCCGGGTCTTTCTTTCATTAGGAGACTAAAGCCGGTCGGCTGAAATCCGTGAAAAAAACCCGCCGGCGGCGGGTTTTCTGGATTTCCGCTTGCGCGGCGGACCACGAACTAGGCGTAGCAGCGCAGCCTGCGCGAGAACTCCACCAGCGGGTGGATGCCGCTCGCTTCGGCGCGGTGGCACCAGTCCTGCAGCTGCCGAACGAGCTGCTCGCGGGAGGCGCTGGAGCGCTCCCACAGCGAAGCGAGCTCCGAACGCATCGAGTAGACGGTGTGGAGCGCGCGCGACTTCGCCAATCCCTGCTTGAGGTTCGCGCGCTCGGTTTCGCCCAGCGATTTTTCGTCGCGGTGCAGCCAGTGCTTCAGGCTCTTCAGAACGTGCGCGTCGTGTGGGGCGAGCCGGCGCAGCTTGCCGAGTTCCTCGGCGTAGGTGCGCTTGAGCGACTTGGCGTATTTCGCGAGCACGTCGTAGCGGTGCGTGATCACGGCCTGCAGCGTCTCGGAATCCACCGCGGGCTTCGCCTCGGTGAAGCGCGGCGTCGGCGCCACTTTCTTCACCTGCGCCAGGCCCAGCGCCTCGAGCATGCGGATGTACATCCAGCCGATGTCGAACTCGTACCACTTGTTGGAAAGCTTCGCCGAGGTCGCGAAGGCGTGGTGGTTGTTGTGCAGCTCCTCGCCGCCGATGAAGAAGGCCCAGGGCACGATGTTGGTGCTCGCGTCCTCGGTCGACCAGTTGCGGTAGCCCCAGAAGTGGCCGATGCCGTTGATGACGCCCGCCGCCCAGAACGGGATCCAGGCGACCTGTGTGATGAGGATCAGCACGCCCGGGACGATGCCGAACAGCATGACGTTGGCGGCGCCCATCAGGGTGATGCCGAGTATCGAGAAGCGGGAGTAGATGTTGCGCTCGAGCCAGTCGTCGGGCGTGCCGTGGCCGTAGCGGTCTATCGTCTCGCGGTTGTAGGATTCCTTGACGTACAGGAACACGCCGCCCCAGAGCACGCGATTGATCCCGACCTGCTGCGGGCTGTGCGGGTCTTCAGGGGTTTCGCATTTGGCGTGGTGCTTACGATGAATCGCGGCCCACTCCTTGGTCACCATGCCGGTCGTCATCCACAGCCACAGGCGGAAGAAGTGGCTCGCCAGCGGATGCAGATCGAGCGCGCGGTGCGCCTGGTAGCGATGCAGGAACACCGTCACGCTGACGATGGTGATGTGGGTAAGACCGAGAGCGGCGAGGACGTAGCCCCACCACGGCAGGTCGAAAAAGCCTGAAAACAGGATGCTGGATTCCATCAAACTCCCCTCCGTTGAGGTTCAGGCGATTTTACGTGAATCCGCACAAAGGGCAAGGACATAATCCCTGATAGGCAGTCAGGGATTTCCTGATCCTATTCATGTCCTTGCAAGCTGGCAAATTCACAGGGAATTTTGTTCCGCGACGTGATATTTTCGCGCGGGATATACATTGAAAATGGTCGTGCGCGAAAGCGTGATCGTGCGCGAAAGCCGTGGTTCCTGCTTCACGTGGCACGCTCGAGCACTGCGGCGAAGAAGCCGTCGGTGCCATGCCGGTGCGGCCAAAGCTCAAGATACTCTTCTACGTGGAGCCGGATGCCGCCTTTTTCAAGCACTTCGCCCGCCGGCCGCAGTGTGAATTGGGCATTGCGCAGGAAGTCCTCGACAATCCCTCGGTTTTCTTCCTCGAGGATGCTGCAAGTGGCATAAACGAGCCGCCCGCCAGGCTTCACGAGCCGCGCGGCCGCGGCGAGAATAGATTTCTGCTTTTCCACGAGCTCCGCGACATCCTCGGGCGTCTGGCGCCATTTCATGTCGGGATTGCGCCGCAGCGTCCCGAGGCCGCTGCAGGGCGCGTCCACCAGCACGCGGTCGATCTTGCCCGCCAAGCGCTTCACGCGCGCGTCGTTCACGCCCTCGATCCGCTGCGGGTGCACGTTTGACAGTCCCGAGCGCGCAAGTCGGGGCTTGAGCCCCGCGAGCCGCTTCGGGGAGATGTCGAACGCGTAGAGGCGCCCGGTCGAGCGCATGAGCGCCCCGAGGGCGAGCGTCTTGCCGCCCGCGCCGGCGCAGAAATCCACCACCATCTCGCCGCGCTTGGGCGCGACCAGATGGCAGACCAATTGGCTCCCTTCGTCCTGCACCTCGATGCCGCCTTCCAGAAACAGCGGATGCCGGTTGATCGCGGGCTTCTCCTGGAACCTGATCCCTTCGGGCGAGTACGGCGTTGCGGCGGCGCGAAGCCCGTCGGCCGCGAGCCGATCGAGCGCCGCTTCGCGCGAGATCTTCAGCGGATTCACGCGCAGATCGAGCGGCGCGTTCTGCAGCAGGCCCTTCGCCAGCGCGAGCAGCGCGCTTTCGTCGTAGCGGGCGCGCAGGCGCTCGATCGCCCAATCGGGAAGCTCGCACTCGACCTCGAAGGGCTGCGGCGCGGCCGCTTCGCGCTTGACCGAGGCGAGCCACTCGGCCTCGTCGCCGCGCAGCCAGGGGTCGAGCTCGCGCAGGTTCGCGCCGAGGAGCGCGGTCCAGGTCGCGAGCGCAAGACGCCGCGGGCTCTGCGTCGCCGCGACGCGATCGAGAAGCCGCCGGCGCCTGAGCGCCGCGTATACCGAATCGGCGATCGTGGCGCGGTCGCGCTGGCCGATTTTCGGATGGCTGTGGAAAAACGCCGAGAGCGTCGCATCCGCAGGTTGCTCGAGGGGCAGCACGGCCGCGAAGGCCGCCGTGCAAGCATCGAGCAGCGGACGCGAGAAGCGCGTCACTTGCCGATGCGCGTGATGATCTGGTCGGCGCGCGTGCCGTCCGCGTCCACGATCAAGACGCGCACCGGCAGGAAATCGCGCTCGGCGGCGAACCAGATGTCGGTTGCCTTGTCGTCGGGACCGTCGCGCAATTTCGCGATGTGCAGCGTCTGGAATTCGCCCGCGGGCGTGGCGAGCTTTTCGTTGCCGACGACGGTAAAACGAAACGGCGTGAGGCCCCGGCCGTCGGCGCGCGTCACGTCGTATTCCTTGCCCTTGGGCGGAACGAATGCAAAGCTGTAGGCGAGGCTCAAGGGGTCCTGCGCTGTCGCCGGCATCTTGAGCGTCTCCGACTTCCCGTTTTTCTCCTGCGTCACCGAGCGCGCGTCCCAGTCAAATTTCGCCGATACCGCCCAGCTGCTGCCCCGCTCGTCACGGAATTCATCGGGACGCAACCCTTGCGGTGTGATGCGGCCGCGGCTCGTGCGCTTCAAGACCCCGAACAACGCGAGGATCCCCCTCCCCCTCGCCTCGGAGGTGATCGCGTAAGTGCGGCCGTCGTGCTCGAGTGTCTCCGACACGTCTATAACCAAGCTGTTGCGTTTCAACTCGTAGGTCAGCGCGATGCGTTCCGGCGGCGCCGCCTGGACCGCGGAGGCCCACAGGGCGAGCGCCGCAATCCCTGCTTGGCGGAGCGGAGTCGAGATCATTCGTCGGCAAGCAGAGCTTGAACGGCGTCGGACCCGTTAACGCGCACGATGCCGTTCTCGACCGCGAGTCGACCCTCGACAAACCAACGTATCGCGAGAGGATAGACCCGGTGTTCCTGGTGCAGCACCCGCGCGGCGAGCGTCCTTTCGGTGTCCCCGGCGTGTACCGGTACCGCCGCCTGCGCGATGATCGGGCCGTGATCGACCTGCGGCGTGACGAAGTGCACCGTGCAGCCGTGGAGCTTTACGCCCTCCTGGAGGGCGCGCCGGTGCGTGTGCAGCCCGGGAAACGCCGGCAGCAGCGACGGATGGATGTTGACCATCCGACCCGAATAGTGCCGCACGAAATCGCCGCCGAGGACGCGCATGAAGCCGGCGAGCGCGACGAGGTCGGGCGAATGCCGCTCGATCGCCGCCTCGAGCGCGGCGTCGAATGCCTCGCGCGAGGAAAACTCGCGCTCATCGACCACCTTTGCGGGGATACCCGAGTGCGCAGCGAATTTCAGGCCAGCGGCGTCGGCACGGTTGCTGATCACGGCGGAGACTTTCGCGGTGAGCCCCGCGCCCACGATCGCCTCCATGTTGCTGCCGCGGCCGGAGATGAGGATCACGACCGATTTCATGGCGCTATTCTAGCGCGGCGCTCTCGAAGTCCGACGGGCGTGTGGCCGCAGAGCACCGCGCAGGGCTTTGCGGTCGAAGCCCTTGCGGGGCCGGTGCTTGAGATTGTCGGCCGCCGATTTACTTCTGCCGGGGGCCTTTTGGCCCCAATTTTGCTATTCTCCATCTATGGGCCTTCTTGAACCGGCGCGCCCTTGAAGTTTGACGACGCCGTGCTCAAAATCCAACAGACCCGTCGTCGAGCCAACACCGGATGGAGTACAGTGGCGTTTGACGATTACTATTTCAATGGAGCTTTTTTTGTCCCCAGGAGCCAGCTCATGTCCATCCATAAATGTCCGATCATATACTCGGCTGCCGCTGCAGCGCTTTTTTGGGCCGGCGGCGCCGTCGCCCAGGTCGGGGTGACGGCAGACAAGATCATCATCGGGCAATCTGCCGGCTTCACCGGATCGGTAGCCGGGACGGTCAAGGAACTCACCGCGGGGGCCAAAGCGTATTTCGACGCGGTGAACGCCAAGGGCGGCGTGCATGGCCGCAAGATCGTGCTCGAATCCATGGATGACGGGTTCGACCCGAAAAGAACCCCCGAAGTCATCCAGAAACTGATCGAAGAGAAAAAGGTGTTTGCCCTGTTCCTTTCCCGCGGCACGCCGACGAACGAGGCGGCGTTGCCCGTCATCGAGAAATACAAGGTGCCGCTGATCGGCCCCTCGACCGGGGCCATGTCGATGTACGAGCCGCCGCGCAAGTATCTTTTTCCGGTGCGCGCCAGCTACCGCTCCGAGACGTTCAAGATCGTCGATCAGCTGGTCAGCATGGGGATCGCAAAGATCGCGGTGGTGTACACCGACGATTCATTCGGCAAGGACGGCCTGACAGGGGTGCAGCAGGCCATGAAAGAAAAAAATATAGTGCCCGTCGCCGTCGCGGGCTACCCGCGCGGAACCATAAAAGTCGAGGAGGCGGTCGCAACAATCGCAAAAACTGAACCGCAGGCGGTGATCATGACTGTCCTGGCCGACGCGGGCGTCGCATTCGTCAAGCAGATGAAGAAGACCGGCCAAAGCCCGCTGTTCCTGACCCTCTCGAACAACAGCTCGAACGCCTTCATCAAGAACCTCGGAGCAGACGGGCCCGGCGTTGCCGTCAGCCAGGTATCGCCCTACCCTTTCTCAGCCACTGTACCGATCGTCAAGGAATTCCAAGACGCCATTAGCCAAAGCAAGGACGTAGCTGCTTCCTATGCCTCCATGGAGGGGTTCATCGCCGCAAAGGTTCTGGTCGAGGGCTTGAAGCGCGCCGGCCCGAAACCGACGCGGGAGAAGCTGGTTACGGCTCTGGAATCCATGAATCGTTTCGACTTGGGCGGCATCGACGTCACCTATGGGCCGGGAACCCGGACGGGCACGCGCTATATCGACATCACCATAGTCAGCAAGGCCGGCGTGTTCATACGCTAACGGGCGAAGCAGATTTCAGCATGGCAGGTTGCCGCGCGTTGCGTGCGCGGGTGCCTGATCAAGCGCCGGCGCGCGGGAATCCCGGCAGCGGCTGCAGGCCGTCGGCTTCGAACAGTTCCTGCAACTGGGCGGCGGCTTCCTTGGAAGTCTGGATGAGCTGCGCCTCGTCGTGCTGGACCGCGTACTGCGCTTCGAGCCGCTGCTCGTCGTGCTGCTTGAACAGGCTCACGGCGCGTTCGGAGGCGGCGATGCCGAAACCCAGGGAAAGCAGCGTGTGCCGCGCCATGTCCAGGCTCGCCGGAAAGGTTTCGCGCCAGATGAGCTTGACGCCGAGGTCGCGCAGCCGGAAAAGATGAACGCGGTTGCGCGCGCGGGCGAGGATCGGAACCTGCGGGAAATGCCTGCGCACGACCGCGGCGGTCTTCACCGAGGCCTCGACGTCGTCGATGGCGAGCACGAAGAGCTTGGCCTCGCCCGTTTTCGCCGCCTCGAGCAGCTCCACGCGCGAAGCATCTCCATAATAGACCTTGCTGCCGAAGCGCCTCACGAAATCCACCTGCTGGTAGCTCACTTCGAGCGCGGTGAACGGCACGCTGCACATGCGCAGCACGCGCGAAACGATCTGCCCTACGCGCCCGTAACCGGCGATGATGACCGGGTTGCCGGGCCCGGCGATCGTGTCGAACTCGGGGGCGCTGTGACGCTCAAGCCAGCGGACGAGAAATCGATCGTGCAGCTGGAACACGAGCGGCGAGAGCAGCATCGAGACCGTCACGACCACCACGAGGAGCTGGGCCGTGCCGGCTTCGAATATGCCGAGCGCGCCTGCCACAGCGAAAAGGACAAAGGCAAATTCTCCGCCTTGCGAAACCGCGACTGCCAATCGCTGTGCGGTTTCGTTCGGCGCGCGGCCGATTCTCGCGATCGCGTACATCACGGCAAACTTCGCGATCATGAGTCCCGCGGCGAGCCCGAACACCGTGAGCGGCCGGTTCCACACGAGCGCGAGGTTGGCGCTCATGCCCACCGCGATGAAGAAAAGCCCGAGGAGCAGACTCTTGAAAGGCTCGATATCCGCTTCCAGCTCGTGGCGAAACTCGGAGTCGGCAAGCAATACTCCGGCGAGGAAGGCGCCGAGCGAAGCGGACAGGCCGATCTTCTCCATGATGAGCGCGGCACCTACCACGAGCAACAACGCCGCCGCGGTAAATACCTCGCGTCCGCCGTAGCTCGCGACGGCCTTGAGCACGGGGCGAACCACGAGGCGGCTTGCCGCGATGACTACGGCGATGACCCCCAGGGCTTTCGCCGCCGAAGTCCACCCGCCTGCGGCGTGCGCTCCGGAGTCGCTCAAGAGCGGGAGCAGGGCAAGCAGCGGAATGACCGCGAGATCTTGGAACAAAAGCACCGCGAATGCCTCGCGTCCATGGCGCGTGGCGAGCTGCTTGCGCTCCGCGAGAGACGCGAGCACGAGCGCGGTGGAGGACATCGCCAGCCCGAAACCGGCCACCAGCGCGGCCTGCCACGAGAGGCCGAACGCGAGCCCCAGGGCGGAGAGCGCCGCACCGGTCGCAAGCACCTGCGTGCCGCCGAGGCCGAACACCGGACGGCGCAGCACCCAGAGGCGGCTCGGCTGCAGCTCGAGGCCCACCAGGAAAAGCAGGAGCACCACGCCGAATTCGGCGAACTGCAGCGTGGATTCGACCTCCCCGATGATGCCCAGGCCCCAGGGACCGATCAGCATGCCGGCGCCGAGATAGCCGAGCACAGCACCGAGCTTCAGGCGCTGGAAGAGCGGCACGAGCAGCACCGCGGTGAGAAGAAAAACGGCAGCCTGTTCGAGGAGATGCATTGGCAGGATCCGGGGGACGGGAATGCGCCGCATTATGCGCGAGCGGCGCGGCGCGCGGGACAGGATGCCCGGAAGCCGTCTCTTGCTATCTCGCAGGCATTCCCGCGACCACTGTCAGCATACCGACCGAGCCCAGATCGTAGCCGTCCACGGCGAAGGACATCGGTTCGTCATCGCCTTGAAGCGAGGCAACGTAGAGGAGCGGAAGATAATGCTCGGGCGTCGGCACCGACAAGCGCGCGTCCTCGCCGAGGCGCTCGAAATCGACGAGCACGCGGTGATCGTGGGAGGCGAGCGCATCGCGAATCTTCTCGTTGAAGCGCACCGCCCAATCGAACGGCGCTCCCCCTGCTCGCTTCATGAGGCGCAGGTTGTGCACCACGTTGCCGCTGCCGGCGACGAGCACGCCTTCATCGCGCAGCGGCGCAAGCCGCCTGCCGGTTTCGTAATGGAATTGCGGCGTCTGAGTACCGTCGATGCTCAGTTGGACGACCGGGATCTCCGCACCCGGGTAAGCATGTTTCAGGACTGACCAGGTGCCATGATCGAGCCCCCAGGACTCGTCCAGCCGCACGTCCACGGGCGAAAGCAGCTCGCGCACCCTGGCGGCGAGTCGGGGGTCGCCCGGCGCCGGATATTGAACGTCGAACAGCGCCTGCGGGAAGCCGTAGAAATCGTGGATGGTTTTCGGTTTGCTCATTGCCGTCACCGCAGTCCCCTCCGTATACCAATGCGCGGAGACGCAAAGGATGGCCTTGGGCTTCGGGATCGAATTGCCGAGCCGCCGCCAGGACTCCGTGTACTGGTTGCGCTCCAGCGTATTCATCGGGCTGCCGTGGCCGAAGAACACGACCGGCATTCTGGAACCGTTGCGCTGCATTTGCGTGCGTTTACGCGAGATCGAACAGCAGGACCTCGGCGTCCTTCCCTTTTTCCAGCACGATCTCGGCGGTGTCGACGGCCTTCAGTGCGTCGCCCGCTTCGAGCGGCTGGCCGTTCGCCGCAAGCCTCCCGCGCGCCAGGTGCACAAACGCACGCCGACCGGGTTGCAATTTGTGGACGGCGCGCTCCGCACCGTCCAGAAGCCCCGCGTACACAAAGGCGTCCTGGTGGATCGTCACGGATCCCTCGCGACCGTCGGGCGAGGCGACCAGACGCAGCCGCCCGCGCTTGGACGCCGCGTCGAAATGCTTCTGCTCATAGCTCGGCGGGATGCCGGCAACGTTGGGCTCGATCCAGATCTGGAGAAAGTGCGTCACGTCCTGGGCATGATTGAACTCGCTGTGCAGCACGCCCTTCCCCGCGCTCATGCGCTGCACGTCCCCCGGCACGATGGTCGAGCCGGTTCCCATGCTGTCCTTGTGGGCAAGCGCGCCTTCCAGCACGTAGCTGATGATCTCCATGTCGCGGTGGCCGTGAGTGCCGAAACCCGTGCCCGGCTGGATCCGGTCCTCGTTGATCACCCTGAGATGGCCGAATCCCATGTGCTCGGCGTCGTGGTAGTCGGCGAAGGAGAAGCTGTGGTAGGAACGCAACCAGCCGTGGTCGGCGCGGCCGCGGTCCCTGCCTTTGCGGATTTCGATCATTGCGGGCTTCCGTGTCGATGGGATATGGGGTTGCGCCGGCAGTTCATCAAGGGGTGATGATCTTCATGTTGAATGCCCGCTCGACGAGCCAGATTCCGGCGACCGCCGCGATGGCGATGGACCCCCCGACGAAGACCAGGCGCCGGTAGAACCAGCTCGCGCGCAGCGCGTACGCGACCGGCAGGAACGCGCTAACGATCGCGAGCTGGCCGACCTCCACGCCGAGATTGAAGCCGACGAGCGCGATGAGCAACGCACCCTGGGGCAGTCCGAGGTCTCTCAGAACGCTGGCGAAACCGAAGCCGTGAATCAGCCCGAACGCGAAGGCGACCATCCAGCGCCGCCCATGCACCACGGGAAAGACGTTGTTCAGCGCGGCGAGCACGACCGAGGTTGCAATCGCGGATTCCACGAGTCGCGAGGGCAGCGAAATCGCCCCCAGCGCCGCGAGGCTCAGCGTGATCGAATGAGCCACTGTGAACGAAGTGACGATCTTGAACACGTCCCAGAACGCCGTGGGAAACCGCGCGACCGCCTGCCAGCGTCCCCCTTCGAACACCAGCACCGCGGGCAGGAGCAGCGACAGCAGGAACAGGATATGGTCGAAGCCGATCCAGATATGCCATACGCCTTCACGGCCGTAATCGACGAACTGGGTGAGCGCCGAGATCTTCGCCAGCTCGAAGCTTTGGGTCGCCCGCTCCGGACCGAAGATCGCGGTACGCGTCCCCGTACCGTGCTCGAGGCGCAGCAGTCCCCGGTGCTGCGGATCGAGGTCGGCGAAGAGGGTGTAGCTGATTTCGAGCGTCGTCACTTCATCCAGGCAGGTTGCCGCAAAGCGCATCACCGAATAGGCGCCGTCGCTGTGGTCGTCGACGAGAAATTCACCTGAGCGGGCGGGACAGTCGGCGCCCCCCGAGCGTAGCTTCAATCTCGCGAGAGCATAGGCAGCGATATCCGCGTGATGCGCCTTCACCTCGCCCCAGGTGATATTGCCGTCTCCGCTGTCGTCCAGGCCGATCGCAAAATCGAGGTCGCGCAAGGCGATGTCCCATTGCCCGCTCAGGTTCGAACCCTCTACGCGGACCGCGAGGTAGCTGTCGCTCGGCTTGTGCGCGTGCGCGAGCGCGGCCGCAAGCAGGAGCAGCAACGCGAGCAGCGTTCTCATCGCTTGAGCGCTTTCAGTTCTTTCGCGGTGCGGCGGAGCCCGGGTTCCTCATACCCCGAGCGCTCGAGCCAGCCGAGGGCCTCCTGCGCAGCCGCCGGGTCTTTCATCGCGAGCGCCGCCTCGAGCAGAATGCGCGCATCGCGCGGCTCGCGTTGCAGTTTCCAATTTTCCCGCGCCAGCGCGAGCGCCTTTTCCTTGTTGCCGAGAAGAGTGAGGTTGAAGCGCGCCTCCTCCTGCTGATGCAGCTTGTCGCCGCGCAACGCCGCGGCGTCGAACCGGGATCTGAGCGTCTCGATGTGCTCGCGCGCCTTCGGCGCCTTCAGTGCCTGCTCGGCCAGGGCAAGACGGAGAAGCAAGATGTCCGACTTGACCCAGTCGACGAGCAGCGGGAGGACTTCCTCGGGACGTCCCTGGTCGAGCAGAAAGTCCGCGTAGGCTGCGAGCAGAAACTGGTCGTTGATCGGTTCAAAGTACGCTGCACGGAAATGCTCCTCGGCCTGCTTCACATCGCCCTGCCGTAGCGACATCTCGGCAAGGCGCGTCAGCACCCAGACCGTCACTTCGGACGGGGCGTTCGGGTTCCTGGCAAGCGCCGCGGAAAGCGCGCGATGCGCGGCGGCGGCCTTGCCCGTGGTGCCATCGAGGTAAGCCGTGCAGCCGACGGCGTAGAGCTCGGATTCGAGCTTCTGCAGGGCCAGACAATCTTCCCGTGCCCCCTCGTAGTCGGCCTGCACCATGTGGATCGCGGCGCGCCAGGACCAGGCGCGTGCGTTCTCGGGGTCTTCGCGCACGGCCGCTTCGAGGTCCCGCAGTGCACCGGAGAAATCGTGGCTGTATTGCTTGAGGATCGCGCGCATCACGAGAACGTCCGGCGGCGGGACGGGCAGGTCCCACCAGGGTTTGAGCGCCGCTTGCGCGTAGCCCACGTAGCGGGGATCGCCTTCCGCGCTGGCGAGCGCGAAATAGCGCTCGGCGAGCCGGACCGCCGTGTCCCGTTTACGCGGATTGGCGGTCAGCTCGGCACGCAACTGGCGCAGCTCGCGAGCGACCGGGTCGCCCGGCCTCACGGGCAATCGCTCGAGCACCGTGGCGTCGTCCGTGGGCACGTAGGGTGCGGCGCACGCCGCGACCGCGAACGACGCGAGCGCCAGAGCGCGCAGGAGATCAGTGACCGTGCCGATGGTGAATGTCCGGAAAGTGCGCATGGCTGTGGCTGAGGGGATCATGCCCGTGAGTATGCGAGTGCGGCTCGGCGCCGTCCCACGCAAGATCGTGCTCATGGCGATGATGCTCGTCATGCACGTGAGGGTGAATATGCGTCAGCGCCTCGTGTCGGTGCAGGTGCCGGTGGCGCTCGGTGAGATGCAGCACCACGCCGGCTGCCATCAAGACCGCTGCGACCCAGAACAACGCGTCCGGCGCCTCGCCAAGCAGCGCAAACGACGCGGTGGCACCGATAAAAGGCGCGGTTGAAAAATAAGCACCGGTCCGCGCGGTGCCGAGCTGCCGCAACGCCTCGACGAAAAGAGCAAGGCTTACCCCATAGCCGAGCAGACCGACCAGAGCGGCAGCAGCGGCAACCTCCGGTGCCGGCAGCGCCGCTCCAAAGGCCGCCGCCACGCAAAGGTTGAAGGTTCCGGCCGCCAGCCCTTTGATGGCGGCGATCTTGGCGGAGTCCCCGGCGGAAATCTTGCGCGTGAGGTTGTTGTCGAGCGCCCAGCACAAGCAGGCACCCGCCACCGCGAGCGCGGGCCAGGAGGTCCCGATCTCCCCCGGTCGCCAGCCGAGAATCACGCCGCCACAGACGATCAGGGACATCCCCAGCATCAAGCGTCTGTCGAAATTCTCGCGAAACACGAACCAGGCCAGGAGGGCGGTGAACACGCTTTCGAGGTTCAAAAGCAGCGAAACCGACGAGGCGGAGCTCGCGGCAAGGGCGAACATCAGAAGCGCGGGGCCAAATACCCCTCCCGAGATGACGGCGCCGGCGAGCCACTTGTAGTCACCTGCCGCGAATCGGGACCGCTCGGCCGCGGGCCAAATCAAGCCGCGCACGGCAAGCCACAGGACTAGCCCCACTCCCGACCCCGCATAGAGAAGGCCGGCAAGCATGACCGGCCCGGTTTCTCCGACGAGGAGCTTGGCAATCGGGGTGCTTGCCCCGAAGAGGGCCGCGCCCAGCAGGGCATAGGCGATGCCTGTGTTCACTTGCCGGTCCGTGCAAGGGGCAGGGTAGCCGGGGAGTCCCGCCGTGCAGCCCGGCCCCCGTCCGAAGAATCCTTCGCACTTTCAACGATATATGCTAGGATGCCGGGCGGTTGACCGGTTTCCGGCGACCGGATCATTCTAATAACGCTCAAGAGGAGGCATTGAATGAAGAAGCTCATGTCGCTGTTGGTAGCCGCGGTCTTCGCGGTGTCGAGTGGCTTTGCCGTCGCGGCGTCCCATGCCGGCGCGCCGATGAAGAAGGACGAAATGAAGAAGGGCGAAAGCAAAGACGGAAAGAAGGCCGCGAAGAAGACCGATAAGAAAGCTGCGAAGAAGGACGGCGCGAAGAAGGACGATAAGAAACCCGCGAAGAAGGACGATAAGAAGTAAGCTTTCGTATCCGCTAGAAAAGGCAGGGCAGTCTTTCCCTGCCTTTTTTATTTCCCCTGAGCGCGGCACGGCACCTCGCCGAAGCCTGCGGCAGTCTCGCCCGTCAGGCCTTGGCTTGCGTACCGGATTCCCGATCGGCGATTTCTTTATGCACACCCGCCATGTCGAGCTCCCTGCCTTGGGTAATGACCTGCTCGAGCGCCGAACCCGGAAGCGCGCCTGCCTGAGAGAAGAGAATCACCTTCTCGCGGAAAAACATCAGGGTCGGGATGGAGCGGATGTTGAACGAGGCGGCCAGTTCCTGCTCGTCCTCGGTGTTCACTTTCCCAAACACGATGTCGGTGTGCTTTTCCGAAGTAGCCTCGAATACCGGCGCGAAACCCTTGCACGGCCCGCACCAGGGCGCCCAGAAATCGACGAGGACCATGTCGTTGCCGTTCACGACTTGCTCGAAATTGTCCTGGGTCAACGCGACCGTTGCCATGCGGGAATCTCCGGAACTCGACGAAACACGAGTATAGCAGGGGCGTATGTGCCCCGAGCCTAACGCAGCGCCTTCAGAAAATCCGCAATCGAGCGCCAGTATTCGGGCTCACCGGCGATGCTGTCGTGATCGGAGCGCGGAACGTCAAGCCAGGTCTTCGTGCCGCGCCAGGCCTCGAACAGCGTGCGCGAGCGCGCGGCCGGAATGACCCGGTCTTCAGTCGCAACAAGGCACAAGAGCGGCGCCTCGATCTGCGGCGCGCGGGAAAGCGAATCGAAGCGATGCCGGAGCATGAGCGACACGGGCAGAAAAGGATAGTGGCCCTTTGCCACTGCGACGATGCTGTCGTAGGGCGATACGAGTATGACGCCCCGCAAGGAGCGGTGCGCCGCCAGGTGAACCGCAACACCGCTGCCCAGACTGCGGCCCATCGCGACGATACGTCCGGGATTCACGTCGCGACGCCGCTTTGCATAGTCGTGGATCGCCAGTCCGTCCTCAAGGAGCTCGTTTTCCCCGGGTTTGCCTTCGCTCTCCCCGTAACCGCGAAAGTTCACGAGCAGCAGTGA
>Ga0137436_1000060_pt1 | contig 36636 bp, 37 predicted proteins | sample EasRivERMGT119_2_FD_102328 | JGI IMG/M metagenome (GOLD analysis project Ga0137436, IMG submission 102328) | Soil microbial communities from meander-bound floodplain in the East River, Colorado, USA - East River MetaG ERMGT119_2 | ecosystem: Environmental > Terrestrial > Soil > Floodplain ...
AAGACTCGGATCTTGAACGCGTCGAGTACATTGCACCAGCGGTCAATGATCTTCAGCCAGTTCTTGTCGCTGGTTATGAAGCCTCCGACAACGCAATGCGCGGCGCTCTCAGGCGGCAGATCGTCTAGGAACGCGCTCACCATAGCCAGGTCCTTTGGCCCGCCCATCGCCATGAGCAGCCGGAGATGTTGGAGCCACCGTCTGTCGGCGGCCACTATGCACCCGGGCGCGCTTCGTGGTTGTCGTCCCAAATGACGATCACGCTTTGGACCGACCTACCGTCGCTGTAATGGATGGTTCGCATCGTCTCTCCGTCCCCTTTCGGGTGAGTGTCGGTCGGCTTGGGTGCCGACACGTGGAATGTACGTGATGGCGCAATAGCTGGTCAAGAGGAAATTCGAGCGACGCGCTACGCCTCACTCGGCATCACTTGGACATCACTTGGCAATTATAATAGTTGGCTTGGCAAAGCCCTATGGTACTACGTACCATTTAGGGGGCGTTGCCAAGTGGCTTGGCAGCACTTGGACAACATCACTCGGACACTACATGGATGCTCGGGATCGCTGGAAGACGCGATCCCTTCGCGGCATTCGGACTTGATCGGAGGGAGGTCGAGCGGGGGGCGGCCAGTTCGGTAGGGTCGAGAGCGCCCCTTACGGGGCCGACCCCCGAATGGCCGCCTGAGGGGAGGAGGGGCGCCCTGCCCTGGAGCCAACAGGGCCGCGTGAGGGCGCGAACGACGGCCCGGGCGTGCCCGGGCCTGGGTAGCGGGTGGATCGCCTCGTCACGGGCATCCTGCGAATCCCTATGGTTACGGCGTGCGACAGAAGCGAATGGGCCGCGCTCGCCTCAAAGCTGATGGAATTATCGTTCGGGCCATCTAGACACATGTGTCTAGATTTCCACGCGCCATCTTGACACACCGCGGCGCGTCGTGTAAATAGCTGGTTTGTGGAACCGGCCGCATCCAGTGCTCAGGCGAGTGCTCAGGCGCACCCCGATGGGGAGGGTTTAGGGGGCAGTAGGGGGCGGCTCACGCCAGAGCAATTCCGCGAGCGCATCCAGCTAACAGCGCAACAGGCCGATCAGCTTGACGAGCTCTGCGAGGGCAAGGGCGGCCGCAACTCCATGGCGTTCCTCGCTGCGCTCAAGCTCAAGATGGAGTACGCCTACCCTAAGCCCAAGCAGGAGACCGAGTTAAGCGGCAGCGTGACCATCACGGTCAACAGCCCCATCCCCACGCGCGCCGCTTACCTGCGCGCCGAGGCGGAAGCACAACATGTAGTGGAAGGCGACCAACCAAAAGGGTTGATAACACGCCAACGTCCGATAATTGACAATTACGTAGACAACACAACCCCTGGTGTTGCGCCATCACCCGACGAGCCTGGCGAAAACGGGGAACAGCGATGAGGGCGCGCAGCCGCCACGCGTGGGGTCAGTGGGGTCAGTGCGCACCAGCCAGCGCGAGTGGGTCCCCTTTCGAGCGCGGGGGTGGGGGAAGAATTCGCGCGCGACGTGACGGCCCCGGGGGACCTCCCCACCTAGTTTTTTCCTCTCCCCAGCCTTGCCGACAGGTGTCGGCACGATCCGACGTTCCACGTGAAACGGAGTTCTAGATGCCGATTCCGACTGCACAGCTCGAGGCGCAGCAGGCGATTATCGCGACGCAGATGGCGGTGGTGGCGCTTGCGGTTGTGACGTACGAGACGGCCGCGGCGCTCCAGGTTTCGGATCCTTCGGCGCCCCATCTCGCGGCTCAAGAGGCGGCGCTGGCTGATCTCGTGTTGCAGCGTTCGATCGCGGCCGGGATGGTGGCGGTGCTTCCCCAGATTTTGCTGGAGACGCCTGGGTACTGCGGGCCCACGCAGGCTGGTTTTATTTCCGATCTGGTTTATCAGGTGGCCTACGCCCTTTCCCCGATCGCTTCGTAATGCCGCTCCCGACGTCCGGGATGATTCTGGCGCGCGCCGAGGCTGAGGCGGCGTTGGAGGCGCTCGAGGCGGCGATCGCGCTTGAGGACGCGGACTTGATCGTCGAGACCAGGCGCGACTACGGGCTCAAGGTCGCGCGCGAGTCGGAGGTGGTCGTCGATTTCGAGGATTACCAGCCGGCCACCAGGGCGCAGTTCTGGCATGACATCGTCTTCAGCCTCGCGCTCGCGATCATTCGCGGGGTCCACAAGAAGCGCGTTTTCAATTTCAGTGAGGCGTGGCAGTTCGCCCAAACGGGCGGCACGGCCAGCATCGAGGAAGGGTCATCGCTCTACTTGAAGTTGACGGGGGACGGCACGGATCCGACTGGCCCCGCCTCGGGGATTGCGCTCAACGACGAGGCGAGCGACAACGAGGCGCTTGGCTTGGTGGGGCTGACCTATTCGGTCTTCGCGACGGTGGACGGGAGCAACGCCGTCGAGGGCACGCCGCTGCGATTTGTGATCTCCACGGGCGTCGCGACGGTCGCGGAGTTCCAGGTGAAGAGGTCGGAGGTATCGCCGGGCTACCAGCACGTCCTGCTCGGGTCGTTCGTGAATCCAGAGTGGGATCCGTCGCTTCTCCTGGCTGGGTTCGAATTGCAGAACCAGGGCGCTGTCATGGATCCCTCCGGCGCGAACGCGACGGGCACTTGGCTCGTGAACCGCCTCGAAGTGAGGCTGGTGCTGTAGTGCCGGAACTCAAGGTGGACATCGACTACGTGCCGCGCCCTTGGTCGCGCGCGGTGCATGAGGGGATCGCAACGCACAGGTTTTCTGTGATCGTGGCGCATCGCGGGAGCGGGAAGACCTACCTGGTTGCTCACATGCTCGCTGCGGAGGCGCTTTCGCACGTAGGGGGTGACGGGCGCTTCCTGTTCATCTCGCCGTTTCTGAAGCAGGCTCGCGACGTCGTCTGGGGCTATCTCAAGAGCGCGACGCGCAATGTGCCTGGCGTCGAGTATCAGGAGTCGCTGCTCCAGGTTCGCCTTCCGAACGGGGCCAGGATCTCGCTGTTCGGGGCGGACAACCCCGACGCGCTGCGCGGCATGCACCCCCACGGCGTTGTGATGGACGAGGTCAAGGACATGCGCCCCGAGGTCTGGGGCGAGATCGTCCGGCCGATGCTCACGAACCACCAGGCTTGGTGCGTGTTCATCGGGACGGCCAAGGGCATCAACCTGCTTTCAAAGCTGTACTACGACGGCGTCGCCGACCCGACCTGGTACACGGCGGTCTTCCCCGCGACCGAGACCGACGTGCTGCCTGAGAAGGAGATCGAGCTGGCGCGTCAGTCGATGACGGAGCGGCAGTTCGCCGCCGAGATGATGTGCGACTTCTCGGCCGGCTCGGACTCGACGCTGATCCCGCTCGACCTGGCGAGGAAGGCGGCGGGACGTCACCTTCGCCCTGACCAGTACCAGTTCGCCCCGCGACTGCTCGGCGTGGATCCAGCGCGCCTCGGAGATGATCGCTTCGCGATCGTGCGGCGGCAGGGCCTCGCGGCGTTCCCGCCCCTCGTCTCGAAGGGGAACGACACGCAGCGTGGGATCTCTTTGATCTACCGCGAGGCGGAGGAGTGGAACCCGCACGCCATCTTCATCGATCCCGGAGGCAACCCAGGGGTCTATGACGGGATCAAGAGGTCGAAGTGGCCGGTGTACCCGGTCGACTTCGGGTCGGGCGCATCGGACAAGCGCTTCCAGAACAAGCGCGCCGAAATCTGGTACCTGATGCGGGAGTGGTTGAAGGACGGCGGGTGTATCCCCAATCACCAGGCTCTCCTCGCCGACCTCTGCTCGGCCCAGTACGACTACCACAACGCCCGCGGCAAGTTCGCGCTCGAGTCGAAGGACGACATGCGCTCGCGTGGGCTGCCGTCCCCCGACATCGCCGACGCGCTCGCTACGACCTTCGCGTTCCCGATTGCGCCGCCGAAGATGGATTTCACGTCGCCGCGGACGCAGCGCCGGAACGACTACGACCCGCTTTCGGAGGCGTACCGATGAAACTGGAATTCCGCATCCCCATCCCTCCCCTGGCGCTGGGCGTCTCGTGGACCGCAAGCACGCTTCTCAACTACTGCCACGAGGTCGCAGACTCGGGAGGCAAGGTCGCGCTTGCGTCGATGCTGGAGGCGCTCGGCCCCATCGAGTTCCTCGCGATCTTCAGCGAGAAGGCCAAGGAGCTGAACGAGCGCTTCGACGCTCGCGGGCACGCCGCGCCACCGCGCATCGGAGCGAACTGATGCACGTCCCCAAGATCGCCCCCACGCCGCCACCTCCCGCCCCAGCTCCCTCGCAGCAAGACGAGGCCGTGCTCGCTGCGCGCGCGAACGAGCGGCGCCGCCAGCAGGCCCTCTACGGTCGGCGCTCCACGATCTTGACGGGCTCGGGGGTCGGCGCCTCGAACCTCTCCGCGCCGACGCTCCTGGGGGCGTGATGACGGAGTCTGACCGCCGCCGCCTTTCAAGGTCGCGCCGTGGAGCGCTAGACGCTGAGACCTTAGAGCGCATCGCCGATCTTGTGCGCGTGGTGAGGCGGAGAAAGGGCTGGACTGTCGAAGAGTTCGCTATGCGGGCTGGGATGCCGAAGTCTCAACTCAGCACCTTTGTAGGCGAGCGCCGCGGCGCCTCCGAGGGTGTCCTGGAGCGGGTACTCGCCGTGATTGAGTGCGCCCTTGAAGCCGAGCCGCTACTAAGCCTTGGTGATGTGCATATGACTCATGACTGGCTTGAGTCAGCCGTCGCCGCTAGTGAGTACATGTCTCCCCGCGATATTGCGGAAGAGCTAGTGAACAACTTGTTCGCACAAATGCGAGCCTCTCTCGCTGATCGTGTCGAAAGCGCGCTCAAGTCGCGCATGGAGACACGAGATGAGCCAACACAGGCTTTTCACTGATGAACAGGAACCGCGCTTCTCTCCAGCCTACCGCTCCCACCTCCAGTCGATCTATTGGTCGAAGCTCCGCGCTCAGGTGTTCCGCCTCGTCTTTCATCGCTGCCAATTCCCAGGGTGCGCGGCCAGGGCGACGGAGGTCCACCACCTCAACTACAACAGGCTCGGTCGTGAGCGGGTCGAGGACTGTGAGGCCCTTTGCCGTCTCCACCACGAGCGTCGCGAGCGAGACAAGGTCGAGGCTCGCAACCGCGCGGCCATGGAGACCTACATGCTCAAGAAGTACGGGGAGAACTGGCGAGACCGAATCCAGGAGCACGAGGCGTGGGAGGACTTTGAGTTCTGGTTGGAGCGTAAGGGCGTGCGGAGTTGGTAGTCCCGTTGTCCGCCTTATCGCGTGGGCCTCCTGATGGCCGACTCCACAGTCCAGGAAGCGCGCAAGGAGTACGAGGCCCTGCTCCAGGAGCGGGCCTGGTACGACGTGCTCTACCGGGACATCTCGGACTACTTCCAGCCGTGGCGCTCGCGCTTCCTCTCTTCGGATGCGGGGAAGCCGAAACGGAATGGGAAGAACGCGAGGAACCGCGCGCTCCTGTCCGTGCGTGTCGCGCGCGCCGGACTCATGGGCGGACTCACCCCGCAGGCTCGACCGTGGTTCGGTCTCACCACACCCGATCCCGACATGATGGACTACGGTCCGGTCAAGGAGTGGACCTACGACGTCCAGCTCCGAATGTTCGATCGCTTCGCCCGCACGAACATCTACGACACGCTTCACGAGACCTACGGCGACGACGTCACCTTCGGGATCTCTTCACTCAACGTGGAGGACGACGACCTCGACGTGCTGCGTGGCTACGTCGCGCCCATCGGAAGCTTCGTCATCGCGAACTCTCACCGGCTCGAGGTCGATACCTGGTTTCAACGCCGCACGATGACGGTCAGGCAGCTCGTGATGAAGTTCGGAGCGGAGAAGTGCAGCCAGAGGGTCAACAGCCTTTGGAACCAGCAGCAGCTTCACATCCCCATCGAGATCATTCACGCGATTCGCCCTCGCACCGAGCGCGAGTATGGAGACCTCTCGGCCAAGAACATGCCGTGGTCGTCGTGCCGGTTCGAGACCGAGGGGAACACAGAGAACAAGTACCTCTCGGAGTCGGGCTACCGCGAGTTCCCGGTCATGTGCTCACGCTGGGAGAAGACCGGCGAGGATTCCTACGGTAAGCCGCCGGCCGTCGATTGCCTGGGCGCCGCGCGCGGGCTCCAGAAGTTCGAGGACCGCCGCCTCCAGGCGCTCGACAAGCTCATCAACCCACCGATGAACGCCCCGACGTTCCTCCAGTCCGGGGGCGTCACGATCCTTCCCGGCGAGACCAACTACTACGAGGGCGGGCCACAGTCCAAGGTTGAGCCAGCCATCATCATCGACCCGCGGATGTTCGTCGAGGCCCGCGAGGAGCTGCACGACATCGAGAGCCAGATCGACGCTGCGATGTTCGTGGACCTGTTCCTCCTGATCGCGAATGACACGCGCTCGGGCATCACCGCAGAAGAGATCCGCGCGAAGAAGGAGGAGCGGCTCCTCCAGGTCGGCCCGACGATTCAGCGCATCATGCGGGAGAAACTGAAGCCGCTGATCGACCGCTCCTTTGCAATCATGCTGCGCCGTGGGGAGTTCCCGCCACCCCCTCCGGAACTCTCTGGCGTCAATCTCGGCGTCGAGTTCCTGGCTCCGCTCGCCGCGGCGCAACGTGCTGTCGCAACCGACAGCCTCGAGCGAACGATGGCGTTCGCGGTCAACAGCTCGAAATTCTTTCCTTCGATCCTCGACAACATCGACGACGACGCGGCGATACGGGAGTACGCGAAGGCCGTGGGGACGCCCCCGAAGATTCTGCGCGACCCCAAATTCGTGAAGCAGATCCGCGAGGATCGCCACAAGCAGGATCAGGTGCAGCAGATGGCCGAGATGGCGAAGCCGGCCAAGGATGCGATGACCGCCGCGAAGGTCGCGTCCGAGGCGACGCCACAGCCAGGGAGCGTGCTCGCGAATCTCGCGGCGAATGCTCCTCCTCCCACAGCCCCTCCGTCGTCTGTTCTGCCGCCCAACCTCTCGGTGGTCGGAGGTAGACCGTGAGCGAAGGCGCAGCGGCGAACCCGATCATCCGCCAACAGGCGCGCGACACCGTCAATGAGCGCCGGCGTCAGTGGATCGCCGACACGCTGTTCGTGCTCTCGCGGCCCGAGGGCCAGAGATTCCTCGCCGGGCTGATTGACGAGACCGGCTTTTACCGAGACGTCTTCAAGGCGGACGCTCGAGAGAGCGCGCGCGATGAAGGCCGGAAGTCTATCGGCCTGTTCATGCGCAGCGTCGCCATCGCGTGCGGCCGGAACTACTGGCATTCCATCGAAGCGGAAATCATCCGGCGCCGCACGGTGCCGACAAACAAGCCACAGGAGAAATCCGATGAGTGAGCAAGTTGTAGCACCAGCCCAGGTCGTCGCCCCTCCTGCGGCTCCATCCCCAGCGGTGGCAACGCCCACCCTCGTCGTACCGGCACAGCCGGCGACTCCCGGAGACCCGGCGAAAGCCATAGAGGCCCCCAAGGGAGCGCCTGACAAGTACGCAGAGTTCAAGGCAGATGGGCTTGCGTTGAATCCCGAGGCTGTCACGGCCTGGGACGCGGCCGCCAAGTCGATCGGACTCACGCAAGAGCAAAGAGACGCCGCCATCAAGTTCCAGACGGACTTCGTGAACAGCGAGAGCAAGGCGTGGGAAAAGCAGGCGGCGGCCGAGGAAGCGGCGAGGCCGGCTGCGATTGCGGCTGCCATCGCGAAAGATCCGGCGCTTGGCGGGCCGGATGCCGTCGCCAAGGCGGCCACGATGCAGCGCGCCGTCGAAGCGTTCGGCGGAGCGGAGTTCAAGGCGTTCCTCGATAAGCAGCACCCCGACACCTACCTCCAATTCGCTCGCTTCGCCTTGAAGGTGGGGCAAGCGATCAAGGAGGACTCGGTGGCGGGAACGCAGGGCAAGGCCGGTCCGCAAGAGAAGCGGGCGGCCGATGTCATGTTCGGTCCACAAGTCAAACCCGCGTCGTAGCGACGCTGAGGTCCTGAAATGGCAACTTTGGGAACAGGCTACGTAACCCTTCTCGATGTGGCGAAGAGGACGGACCCAGATGGGTCTCCTGCCATCATCGCGGAGATTCTGAGTCAATCGAACCAGTGCATCGCCGACATGCCGCAGACGGAGGGCAACCTCCCGACCGGAATGAGAGGCACGATCCGCACCGGCATCCCGGCTGGTATCTGGCGCAAGCTGTACGGCGGCGTCCCGAAGTCCAAGACCACCACCACACAGGTCGACGACTCGTGCGGCATGCTGGAGAACCGCTCGGAGCCCGACAAGGACCTGGTGGAGATGTACGCCGACCAGGCCGCGTTCCGGATGACCGAGGCGACCGGAATCATGGAGGGCATGGCGCAGACCTACGCGCAGACCCTCTTCTACGGCAACACCGACGTGAATCCAGAGAGGTTCATGGGTCTCTCTCCGCGCTACAGCGTTCGCGGCAGCGCCATGGGAGACAACATCATCTCGGCGCAGGCGGCGGCCGCTGGCTCGGCTCCGGCCGTCACGACCGGGCTGACCTCGGTCTGGCTGATCCAGTGGCACCCCCAGACGATCACGGGCATCTACCCGAAGGGATCCGTGGGCGGACTCCAGCACGAGCCGCTCGCGCTCGGCGATGCCTTCGACGCCAACGGGGATCGCTACAGGGCCTACATGGATCGCTTCCAGTGGAAGTGCGGTCTCCACGTGAAGGACTGGAGATACGCGGTCCGCATCGCCAACATCGACACGGTGGCGCTCGCCGCGCAGACCGGCACGCAGGCCGTCTCGACCTTCGCGGTCACGGAGCTGGTCGTGACGATGATCAAGGCGATGGAGCGCATCCCCACCTCGATGGGGACTCCGTACTTCTACATGAACCGCACCGTGAAGCAGGCCCTCAAGCTTCACGCCATGACGCGCCAGCAGAACGTCCTGAGCGTCGGCAACGCCGTCAAGGGGGTCGACTTCGACTTCCTCGGCATCCCGGTCCACAAGGTCGACCAGCTCATCAACGCCGAAGCTGGCGTGCAGTAAGGGGAACAGACATGATTCTCGACAAGCAAGAGGAATTCTCGGATTCGCAGTCCATCGCGCAGGCCGCCGGAAACGTGATCTCGACCAACGTCTACGACACCGGCCTGATCCAGTACCCCTTCGACGTCGCTCAGTCGCAGGCCAGCGGAGCAGCGCTGTCCGGCACGGTGTCGACGCGCGATCTTGGTATCGGCGAGCCGATCTGGCTCGTCGTCCAGATGGACGTCACCCTGGCCGGCGCCACCGCGACGCTCGTCGTGACGCTCGAGTCTTCGACGGTCGCCGCCCTGACGTCGCCCACGGTCCACCTGACCAGCGCGACCTTCACGGTCGGCAATGCGTTGCTGGCGGCCGGGCAAACGCTGTTCGCTGCCCTGCTTCCCAGCGGCGCCTACAAGCAGTTCCTTGGCGTCCGGTACACCACGGCCGTCGCGACGACCACGGCCGGGTCGATCTCGGCGTTCCTGGTCCGCAACATCCAGAAGAACGTCAGTTACCCCGCTCCCTACTTGGTTGGGTAACGGAGGAGCCCCATGAGGTACGTCGCCACCGAAACCGTCTTCGTGAACAACTGCATCGTCGAGAAGGGCGAGGAGTTCGAGTCGGATCAAAACCTTGGCCCAGCGGCCGTCCCCGTGGACGAGTACGTGCCGCAGGAGAGCGATGAGCCGGAAGACGACACACCCCAGACGTTCTACGAGGCGCAGACGCGACGCGGCAGGCCTCCGGGATCCAAGAACAAGCCGAAGTAACTTCCTGGGCCGGGAGCATCTCGCTCCCGGCCCAGCTTTCGAGGGCACCCCTTGGTCTCCAACGAAGTCGAAATTTGCAACATGGCGATCTCGAACTGCCGTAGTGACAAGTTCATCGAGTCGCTCGACGAAGGTTCGACCGAGGCCATGAACTGCAAGGTCTGGTACAGCGCTTCGCGCGACTTCGTGCTGCGCCGCGCGGACTGGCCCTTCGCTCGCAAGCGCGTGGCGCTCGTCCAGTCAGGCACCCCTCCGCCCGAGTGGGGCTACTCCTACGCGCTCCCGACCGACTGCATAGCCGTCAGACAAGTCGCGGACGGAGCCAGGGTCAGGACGCTCGACCAGCGCATCAAGTACGCGATTGAGAACGACGGCACCGGCAGCAACCGGGTGCTCCTGATGGACGAGACAGGCGCGACCCTCATCTACACGATGCGCGCCAAGGACGTCGTGATTTACCCGCCCGAGTTCGTCGAGGCTCTGGCCTGGCGCCTCGCCGCCAATATTTGCCGACCGCTCGACAAGACGGCCGACCTGTGCGCCCAGATCCTCCAGTATTCCGACCGCCTCATCGAGCGCGCGGCGGCCATGTCGTACAACGAGAACAAGCCCGACCGAGAGCCCAAGTCCGACCTGTTCACCTCCAGGCTTGACTCCTGATGGGGAGTCCGCTGCGCCGCTCCTCGTTCGTGGGCGGCGAGGTCTCGCCTCCGGTTCACGCGCGCGTGGACTTGCAGGCGTATGCGTCGTGGCTGAAGACGTGCCGTAACTTCATCGTCGTTCCGCAGGGCGGCGTCAAAAATCGTCCCGGCTCGCAGCTCTCTACAGAGACGAAATTCAGCCAGCGCGTCACGCTCGTTCCGTTCGTGTTCAACCAGGACGAGGCGTACATCCTGGAGTTCGGCGACAACTACGTGCGTTTCATCAGGAACGGCGCGCAGGTCGTTGACGAGCTGGCGGCGCCTTACGAGATAGCGACGCCTCACCTCCAGGATGAGGCCCGAGAGTTCAAGGGGCGCACCGCGCAGTCGGCCGACGTCCTTTTCATCCCGCACCACAACCACCGGCCCGTCGAGCTGCAACGCCGCGCCGAGACAGACTGGACGATCGCGGACATCGTGATCGCGCCCGATATCGAGAAACCGGAAGACTGGCTGGTGGTCAACACGGCGACTGGTGACGCGTTCAACCCGCTCAAGTCGTGGTGGTACGTCATTACGGCCGTCAACGCGCTCACGGGCGGCGAGTCCTACGCCTCTGTAGCCAAGAACGCGACCATCAACCTGTCTTCGGTTCACCCCACGACGATCACGCTGCTGACGCCCGTGCCCGGCGCCTCCGGCTACAACATTTACCGCGGGCGCAACTTCGGCGTCTACGGGTACATCGGGACCATGGTCGGCGACACGTTCTACGACGACGGACAGGTCCCGGACTACACGCTCACGCCGCTCTCTGACCCGGCATCGTTGAGCACGATCCCGACGCTCCAGACGCCTTCGATCCGCGACATGGACGCCGCCCCATTCCAGAACCCGAACTTCTCGATACGCTGGTACTATGCGGTGTCGGCGTTCGGTGGAAGCGGGGAGTCCTACGCCTCGAACGATTGGGACCGCACCGGCGTGCTGGCCGGCATCAATCCGAGCCCCAGCTACCACGTCACCGTAAACATCGCGGCAGCGATCGTCGGGGCGGTTGGCTACAACGTGTACCGCGGCACCAGCAAGACGAACCTGGGCTTCATCGGCACGACCGCTACGCTCACGTTCATTGATACCGGAGTAACCCCGGACTACACTCAGCAGCCCACCTTCCCGCTTCCTTACCAGGCCCCGGGAGCACCCCCGACACTGTTCGACGCGCCGGGAACGTTCCCCTCGGTCGCAGCCTTCATGGACCAGCGGCTCATCTTGGCTGGCTCGGACGACAAGCCAGACACCCTTTTCGGGTCGCGCGCCGGGAACTACCGGAACTTCGGGGCGTCTTCCCCGGCGGGCGATGACGACGCTTTCGAGTTCACGCTCGCCGCCCTGACGGTGGATCGTATCCGCGGTCTCGTCCACTCGCGCGTCTTGATGGCGTTCACAGGATCTTCGGAGTGGGCGATCAAGGGGACGCGCGACGCGGCTCTTGGCCCATCGTCCGTGGACGCGAAGGCTCACGCCCACTACGGTTCGGGCGACCTGGCTCCGCTCGCCGTTGGCGGGAGAGTGCTGTTCGCGCAGCGCGAAGGCGGCTCGGTCAGGGAGTTTCGGTTCGACTTCCAGCTCGACGGCTACACCGCAGAAGACGATCGTTCCGTCCTGGCGAAGCACATGCTCGAGGGCCACTCTATCGTGGATTGGGCCTACGCGAAGGGGCCGGATTCGGTCGTGTGGCTAGTCCGCGACGATGGCGTGCTGCTCGGGATGACCTACCTGCCGCAGCACGACGTGATCGCCTGGCACCGCCACGAGACGGACGGCCTCGTCGAGTCGGTCGCCTGCATCCCGGAGGGCGACGAGACGGCCGTGTACGTGGCGGTCAAGCGCTCCGTGCAGGACATCGACCGCCGCTTCGTCGAGCGTTTCTCGTCCCGCCAGATCGAGGACATTAGTGAGGCCGTCTTCCTCGACTGCTCTCTCACCTACCGAGGCCCTGATCGCACGAATTTCTTCCTCCAGCTCACCAACGAAACCGGCTGGGAGGCTGATGATACGGCCACGCTCCAGATCGTCGGCCCTGATGACGGCAGTTGGGTCGCTGGCTCGCAGCTCGTCATGACGGACTCGGACGGCAGGCGCTATCGAGCGACGCTCACGGCCGACATGGCTGGCAGCTACGTGATCGTCCGCTTCGAGCAACCGATCCCTGTCGGCCTGCGTGGTGGGTTTGTCTCCGGTTACGGCGGGCAGTCTTGGACACGGGCGCTCAAGAGCTTCCAGCTCCAGCACCTCATCGGGAAGGTCGTGAGTGCGCTCGTGGACGGGAACGTCGTGGACGGCCTCGTGGTGGACGCGAACGGGATCGTGGAGTTACCCAATCCTGGTGTCGTCGTCACGATCGGCCTGCCCTATACGTCCGAGATCGAGACGCTCGACATTAACCTAGACGGGCGCTCGCTCCAGACCGTCAAGAAGGTCGTCGGGAAGGTGTGGTTCGAGGTCAACGCTTCGCGCGGCCTGTGGGTCGGCGAGGACGCCTCGCGGATGCGGGAATGGAAGCAGCGCGTCGTGGCTGATGGTGCCGTTGATATGAGCAGGGCCACGCCTACAGCGACCGGACGCGACTACGTGGCGATCTCTGGAGGCTGGGGACTCAATGGGCGCGTGACTTTGCAGCAGCGCGATCCGTTGCCCGTCGAGATCCTATCCGTCACCCCGGAGGTGACCTTTGGCTCCTAAAGTCGAGATCGCGAAGGCGACCGCGGCCGACGCCGAGGCCCTGTCGTCGACGCTTAATCCGTTCCAGATGAAAGTGATCCTGGCGATGGGAGACAAGACCGTCAAGGAGTGCCTTGCCAGGTCTTTCGGAGGCTCTACGGCTTCGTGGTCTGGCCGAGTCGATGGGGAATTGGTGGCGATGTGGGGCGTCTACCCGCTGCAAGGCGGCTGCGGTTTCCCGTGGCTCTACTCGTCCCCTCGCCTCGCTGCCTATCCGCGCGCCGCGCTCGTGATCGGACATCACGCCATCAGGGAGATGCTGGCGATTCACCCTCGACTGTACGGAACCGTAAATTCTCGGTTTGGTGAGAGCGTGCGGTTTGCCAGGCACCTCGGGTTCACGATTGGAGGCTACCCAGCGGATCCGCCGCTCCTGACGATCGAGAGGGTATCGCCATGAGCGGAGTAGAAGAGGGCGTCATCATCGCCGGGCTCGCCGTGTCGGCGGCTTCGACGGCCTACGGGGTCGCGGCCTCAAGAGCGCAGGGCCGCTATCAGGCCGGCGTCGAGGAGCAGAACCAGAAGCAGGGTCTACTCGCGGCCGCAGACGCGATCAGGCGAGGCGACATCGAGGAGGATCAGGCTCGGCTCAAGACCAGGCTCCGCATCGGAGAGCAGCGCGCTGGCTACGCCGCCTCCGGCGTCGAATTGGGCTCTGGCTCTCCGCTCGACGTGACATCGGACACCGCGATGTTCGGGGAGTTGGACGCCCTTACGATCCGGTCGAACGCGCAGCGTGAGGCGTGGGGATACGTCGCGCAGAGCGAGGACTTCAAGCGGCGCGCCGGGATGGCGAGGCTGGCGGCCAAGAACAACTCGGGCTCTACCCTTCTGACCGGGGGCTCCACGGCGCTTGGCATTTACGGCCAATATCTCCAGAGCGGTACGTCCAAGTAGATGCCGCAGATTCCTGTCGTCGAGGGTCAGAGCGTCCAGCCGGAGCGCCTGCGTCCGAACTACACGAGTTCGGCCACGCCCGAAGGCGCGTTCGGGGAGACGATCGCCGACGCCGGGATGAGAGGCGCTGGCGCTCTGTCCGGTCTCGGCGTCGCCATGAACCGCGCGAACACTACTCGCGTCAACGTGGAGGTGACGAATTTCGACGCCACGCTCACGAACCTATGGGACGAGGCGCAGCAACGGACAGGTCAGAAGGCCGTGGGCGTCACGGCCGATACGATGTCGCAGGCGGTGGAGCTTGCAAAAGAGACCAGGAAGGGCCTAGCCAACGACCACCAGCGCGAACTGTTCGGAACCGAGGTCATGGGGAAGCTGGCGGCTCAACACGCCGCGCTTCTCCGGTACGAGACAGGCGAGGCGCACAAGCTCGGCGTCGATGCGTCTATCTACCGGCTCGCCCAAGAGGTCGCCAACGCCGGGAGGATGTGGACTCAGCTGGAGGTCATCGCGAACTCGCTCAAGGGGGCCGAGACGGCGGTGCGGTCTCACCCCGACTTCGAGTCGTGGTCTCCGGAGCACCAGGCCACGGCGCTCTCTGACGCGAATTCGAGCGTGTACGCGAGCATGCTTCGCGCCCAGGACAACCAGGGCGCCCACGCGGACTTCATCAAGACATTCGAGGCCGTGCAGGGCCAGTTGAACGCGAAGGATCTCGACGAGTTCTCGAAGGCTTACAAGAAGACGGCAGACGAGGCGGCCGTGTACGCGGCTGCCGCCGAAATCTACAAGGCGAACTCGACGTTCGTGCATGGGAGGCTGGTTCGACTGAGTGAGCAGGGCGCCTACGACGCGGCGAACCTTGCCCCTGTGTCCATTCGTAAGGATGTGATTCAGGAGGTTCACCGCATGGTCGCGGAGGCGAAGTCGGCCGACGACCATCGACGGCAGAACCTCAACGACACCGCATGGCGGCTCTACCAGAGCGGCGGCACGGCAGCCATTCCCATGTCGGTGCGTTCGCAGATGGACGGCCAGGCGCTCCAGGGCATCAAGAACGCCGCGGAGCAGGACGCCTACGGTCCTACGTGGAGGCCGACCGTCGCGGACGACAGGGTGTACTACGACTGGCTAGCGCTACCGGAGCTCGACAAGATCACGCCCGACAACGACCCCAGAACAGTTCTGTCCGGGCACGTCTCTACCGAGCGCATGGAGCGCGCGATCAATGACTGGCGTGCGATCAGGGATCAATCGCTTGGCATCAAGAAGAACGCAGGCCCGGCAGGCAAGCCCAAGGGAACCGTCGTTGAGCGAGGCACCATCGACTCCATGATCCGTGACGCCGCTCCGCGTGGCGTTCTTGGTGGAAGGAAGAACGTCTACGCCACCAGGTTCGGTCGCTTCCACGACTACGTGCGAGATCGTGTCGCCGACCAAGAGGAAGAGACCGGAGTAAAGGCCACACGAGAGGACGTCCAGAAGATCATCGACGAGGGGCTCATCAAGGGCGAGGCCGTGGGCGGAGCCGTGTTCGGTCTGGTTGATCCTGACATCCGGAAGTACGAAGCCGAGCCCGGCCAGACGTTCCGCCCGTTCGCTACTCCGGCTCTGGTCTCCGTCATTCCCGTTGGAGGCATTCCAGCAGATGAGCTCGCCCAGATCGACGCCGCGATCAAGGGAAAGGGCCAGACGCCCACCGACGAGTTGCGCCGCCAGTTGTATGAGCGCGCCCACGCCGCGGCCACGGTGAAGCCGTGAGCGGAAATCCCTACGAAATCGTCGCTGACGAGGTTCTAGGCAACGGACCTCCTCCGCCCAAGAATCCTTACGACGACATTGCGGACGACATCTTCGGAGACCCGCAGGCCAAGCTCAGGTCGTCGCTCGACATCGCTTCGAGGGTCAATCCGGATGAGCAAGCGAAGGCCGTCAAGGCGGCTTCCGTGCTGTCTGTCCCCGTTGACTCGGCCAAGCGCGAGCCCGTCATGGCGCAGCAGGAGGTGGCGCGTCGGTCCATCGATTACGACGCCCTGCTCTCTGAATCTCCGAACACGTCCGCCTGGATATCCAAGACTGAGAACTCCACTGTTGCTCACGACGACCTGGAGTCGCTCACCGGGCTCGAATACCTGTTCGGTCCCGGCCTAATCGGTACAAGGGCCATGCTGTTCCCTGGTGCCGTGCAGCGGTCTATCCGTGCTGGGGTGTCGCAGCGCACGCTTGCTGACTTGCAGGGTCGTGCCGCCGATCTCCGTATCGACCCGGAGGCGATGCCTGGCTACTCCGACCTGTTGCAGGCATCGCAGACGCCGGATACGACCGGGCGCAATCCTCTGTCGAAGATGCTGGTCGGGACCGCCGGGATTCTTCCTGGCGTCGGGATGGGATTCGTCAAGGGCGCTGCCGCTGCCGCCGTGACGGAGATGGGTATAGCGGCTGCCGGTGGCCCGGCGGCTCCAGCAACAGCGGCGGCTGGTCTTCTGGGGCCATCCGAGTTGGCCTTCTTGCTCGGGATCGGTAAAGACACCTACGACCAGGAGCGGGCTGGGGCCTACGCCGAGGCCGTCAAGAGGATGAAGGCGTCTGGCGGAAAGGTGGATTACGAACTCGCCGCACGTCGAGCTAACGCGGCTGGTCTCATGAACGCGGCCCTGGAGGTCGGAGGGACGAAGCTCCTCTTCGCGATCCTGCCGGTCATAGGCAAGGTCGGCAGTTCCGCTCTGGGCCGAACCGAAGCAGGAGCCGCCGCCAAGGCGGCCGTTGCGAGCCCGGCAGGGCCGATCAAGTCCGTGCTCAAGGCCGCGTGGCGCATGCTCGCCGGGACTACCGAGGAGTCCGTCACAGAGGGCTTGCAGCGGGCCGAGACCATCTCCCAGGTCGAGACCTCCGTTGAAGAATCTGGAGGGAAGCCCGACTTCTCGCGGCTGGGGCCTGAGACCGCAGCGGAGGTCAAGGGCGCCTTCGAGTCGATGTTCCTGTTGGGCGCCTTTGGGGCCGCCGGGAACCTGTCGGTGGACATCGACACCTACAAGAGGTCTCAGGAGAATAAGGCCAGGACCATCAAGCTCGGAGAGATCGTCCAGGCATCCAGGCTCGCACAGAGGATGCCGGAGAAGATGGGCGAGTTCGCCGGGGAACTTGTGAAGTCCGGCGCCGCGCCCGAGAACGTCTACGTCCCGATCGCCGACTTCGTGTCGTTCTTCAGCGAGAAGGGCCTCGATCCCTCCGAGGTGGCGAAGCAGATCGGACTCTCCGAGAGCTACAGCGATGCCGTCGTCTCTCGCGCCGACCTTGCCATTCCGTTCAATGCCTACGTCGAGAAGTTTGCGGGCCAGTCATTCCACAGGGATCTCGCGGAACACGTCAAGTTCGACCCGAACGACATGACGCCCAAGCAGGCCAACGAGTTCGCGGCGACCGTTCCCGAGCGCATCGACGCGGTTGCCAAGGAGATGGCCGCGCAGATCGAGGATGGCGCCAGCGCGCATAAGCCTGACGATGTTGACGAGGCCCAGAGGAAGATGGCCGCCGCTCCGATGTTCGAGGACATGGACGCGGCTGGCATGACCTTAAATCAGTGGGCGCAGTACAGAGACACGACCAACACAGCAGTAGCGGAGGCCCGCGAGAAATTCAGCGAGCGCCTCTTCAGGGAGACCAAGAGAGAGCAGCTCCAGTGGTGGAGAGAGGAGTCGGAGCGTGTCTCCTCCGGAGTCGCTAACGAGGTTGACTCCGATTCTCGACAGCAAGCTGGGGAGTTCCTTCGCAACGGGACGATGCTGGACGGTCGAGACGCTCCAGCCGACATCCAGGGCGCCAAGCTCTCCAAGGCCGACATCATCGACCTCTTCGGCAGCGACGAGAAGGGCCAAGCGGTGTTGCGTCGGCTGGGTACGGCCGTAGCGGAGACCGGGGGCGTTCATCCCGACCTTGTGGCGCCGCTGTTCGGCTACAAGTCAGGCTCCAGCATGGTCAGGGCCATCCTTACGGCTGGGTCGAGGGAAAGGGCAATCGCGAGGGAAACCAGGCGCGTCATGCTGGAGCGTCACGGCAAGGTAGTCTCTGACGCATCCGTAGCTGAGACCGCCGAGATCGCCTCGCACACCTCGGAGGCCCGCGCCAAGCAGTACGAGATGGAGTACGCCGCCCTCACGAGGAAGGCTGGCAAATCCGACAGGATTACTCCGGCCAGGCTCATGAGCGAGGCGGCAAATCGACAGGTGGATCGGCAGCGAGTGAGGGACTTGGACCCGCGCGTATTCCTGAATGCGGAGGCCAAGGCCAATCGCGCCGCAAGGGGCTTCGAGCGCGCTGGTGATTTCGACAAGGCTCGCACCGAAGTCCAGCGCGCCATGCTCAACCACTTCCTGTATCGCTCCACGGTTTCGGCCAGGGAGGAGATGTCTTCGGCCGCCCGCTTCCTGGCTCGGTCCGACCGCGACTCCGTGAGGGCCAAGCTCGGAAAGGCTGGCGCGAACTACCTCGATCGGCAGGATCAGTTCCTCGAAGATTACGAGTTCAAGCGCCCGTTGTCGGCTGCGTCCAGGGATGCCGATAGACGCCAGGGCTTGCGAGAGTGGATCGCTGAGCAGGAATCCCTGGCCCAGCAGCCAGAGATCGCCGATTGGCTACTCGACGAGTCCAAAAAGAAGAGCTGGACGGATCTGAGCGTTCAGCAGCTTCGCGATTTACGCGATGCCGTGCAGAACAATCAGGCGCTCGCCAACCTCAAGAACACGCTACTCCAGAAGGGGGCCAGGCGCGACGAGGCCACTGGCCGCGCCGAGTTGATTGCTGCTGCCGAGTCCAATCTCAAGGATCGTGGCCCCCTTCGCGAAGACCGCAACGTCGAAACGAGGGGCCAGGCTGTCCTCTCCTACTTCGCCGAAAAGGACGCCGATCTACTCCGCATCGAAACGATGCTGAACTGGCTCGATGGTGGCGACAAGGCCGGGCCGTGGCATCGCATGATTCTCGACACCGTTCAGGACGCGAAGCACAAGGAGCTGGACCTTGAGCGCGCGATCACGAAGCAGATCTCCGATCTGATGCAGGCGTTCCCGAAGCAGATTCGCGCCGGACTTGACAAGCAAGTCGCCATCGAGGGCATAGGCCAGAGGTCTCGACTCTGGCTGATGGCGCTGGCTCTCAATACCGGCAACGAGAGCAACCTCGAGAAGCTGATGGGGGGGCACAAGTGGAGCCGGGCCACCATCGAGCAGGCTAGGGCGAGGCTGACGGCCGAGGAGATGGATTACGTCCAGGGCATATGGAACGTGATCGACGGGTTGAAGCCCGAGGCTGCCGCGCTGTACAAGCGCAGGACCGGCCTGGAGTTCCCAGAGGTTAAGGCCCAAGAGTTCACGCACCAGGGCAAGACCTACCGTGGCGGCTACTTCCCCGTGAAGTACGACCGCTCTCGAAGCATCCAGGGTGAATCTCAGGTAGCGGAGACCGTGGCGCAGTTCTTCGAGTCCGACTATCCGTCAGCGCACACCGCCCGTGGCTACACGAAGGATCGCAACGAGAACTTCGCCAGGCCCTTTGATCTGCGCCTTGCCGTTATTCCGAACCACATCGCCCAGGTGATCCACGACATCGCCTTCGGAGAGGCCGTCGCCTCTATCGGCAAGATCCTGCTGCACCCCGAGATTAGGGCGACCATGCAGCAGCGGCTTGGCGAGGAGAGGGCGCAAGCGTTCTTGCCGTGGCTCAAGGGAGTGGCGAATTATCAGGCATATTCCGTTGCGGATGCCTCAAGCTCCTTCGACAAGTTCATGGAGACGAGGCGCTCCAAGACAACCGCCGCCGTTCTTGCGCTCAAGATGACGATCGCTACCGGCAACCTCGCCAACATGGTTACGGCGCTTCGGTTCGTTCGTCCCGACTATCTCGCCAAAGGAGCCCTTTCGGGGCTGCGCCATCCGGTGCTCTCGTGGAGGCAGGCTCGCGACGAGTCCGGTGAAATCCGCCACCGCATGAGTCTCTTCGATCGCGACATGCGCGAACAGCAGAGGCAGCTCCAGGGCAGAACGGATTGGTATTCCAACGCCCTGCGCTTCGGGTACGCCTTCACCGCGTTCACCGACGTGGTGACGAGCGTCCCGATTTACAACGCAGCCAAGATGCAGGCTCTTGCTGGTGGCGCGGATCTCGAAACGGCCGTCAGAGCCGGGGAGGCGGCTGTCAGGGACACGGTTGGGTCAGGCCATCCCGTGGACCTTCCGCGCATCATGAGGGCTCGCGGAATGTCGCGCGCCATCACGATGTTCTATGGGTACGCCAACTCTCAGTACAACGCGCTTCGGTCCTCTCTGACGGAGATCGAAAAGGCTCGACTCGACAGGGCGGTTGGCAAGCGACTCCCGTACATCCTCGCCCAGGCCACGGCAGTCATCGTTGGCAACGCGATCATCGGAGAGATTCTGGCCTCTCGCGGCCCAGGAGACGACGACCCTTGGTCCGAGTGGCTCCTTCGGAAGACTCTACTCTACCCATTCGAGACGATCCCCGGGCTGCGCGATACGGCCAGATTCCTTGAGGGCGTCTACGAGGGCAAGGAGTTTGGCGATTTCTCGTTCTCCCCGCTGGCCAAGACGTTCGAGAAGGCGGCCGTTGCGGTTAAGGAGCTTGTTTACGACATCCCAATGGGAGAGAAGGAAGCATCGGAGGTCGCGTTCGATGTGCTTGACGCCGGAACCCTTTGGTTCGGGGTGCCAGGTCAGGCTCAACTCAAGACCACCGGGGTTGATATCTACGACCTCTTGAATGGCAACCAGGATCTTCCGCAGGACGCTCAGAGCCTTTCCGAGTTCGTTCACGACCTGGCATACCCAAGGCCGCCAGAGAGGAAATAGCCGATGACTGTTACGACAGACCTCTCCCGCATTCCTTATGTCGCCGCTGGCGGCGAGCTGGTCCTGCCGATCCCGTTCACCATCCAGAACGTCGAGGATCTCGTCGTCTACCGAACGCAGACGGGCGGCTCCGCGACGCTCCTGGTCTACGGGACTCACTACACGATCACCGGCCTCGGTGACCCCACGGCCTCGCTTTCGCTCGTGGCCGCAGCTACGGCTGGGGACCTGTTCACGCTCTTGAGAATCGTCCCGGTCCTCCAGCTTCTCAACCTTCGTAACCAGGGCGGCTACTTCCCGGAGACGCTGGAGAAGGCCGGACTGGACCGCATCGTCATGATGATCCAGCAGATGGACGATCTGCTGTCTACGACCGACCCGTCCATCGCCAGGGCCTTGCTGCTCGCCGTGGATGGCGTCATCGGATCGAGCTACTACGACGCGCTGTCGAACAAGATTAGCAACATGGACGATCCGGTTGCCAGCCAGGACGCGGCGACCAAGGTCTATGTTGACACGGCGGTCGCTGGCGTCTCGTCGGGAGGCGGCGCGTCGTTTGTCTTCTCCACCGTCACGGCCGTCGCGTTGCCTGCCCCATCGGCGGCCTTCTCGGGCCTTGTCTATCTCGTCAGGGATGCAGGGCTCCCAGACGTCCTGAAGGTCTGCCTGCGTCAGTCGAACGGCACCACCTACGAGTGGTGCGTTCTTACCTCGGCCTCGGCATAAGGAGCGGTCATGCGTCGCTTACTCGCCTTCGTTGCTTTCCTTATGGGCGGTGTCGCTCTGGCCGACCCCGGGCCGGTCGTATTCGACACGAGAACGTTCGTCGCCGGGACCACGGCGTGCTTCCCGACGAGGACCCCAGCAGGCCAACTCGTCATCGACGCAATCGGCGGCACATACCAGTGCGACGCCGGGACTTCCAAGTACGTCCGCCGAGATCTCCCGCCTTGTCCGGCTAATCCTCCGACCGGGTCGGCCCCGGCCGGCACTTCAATGTGCATGAGGACCGACGCGGCAGAAATCTACGGACGGAACGGGGCTGGGAATTGGGCCAACATGACCGGCTCGGGCGGCAGCGTTGCAGGGTCGAGCGGTCAACTTCAGGGTAACAACGCTGGCGCGTTCGGAGGTATCCCGAACTCCTCCGCCGACTTCACTACTGGAGCCGTGGAAGTCAAGACATTCAACCGCACCGAGTACGCGAAGAAGTACGCGACGGGCGGCACCGGGACGCTTGCCGATCCGTGGGTCACGTCTGGATCGAATCCGATCCAGGCGGCCTACAACGCCCTGGCCGGGCCGGGGGTCGTCGGGGGCGGCGGGCGCGTCGTCATCAACAACGGCGTCTACAGCCTCGGCAGCGGCACGGTCGGAGTCCTGATTGCGGAGAACGCCAGCTTCATCTCGGGCGTAACGATCGAGGGCGAGGGCTACGGCAACAACGGCCACGCCGGCCACACATCCCAGAACAATGACGGAGCGATCCTGCTGTACTCGGGGGCTGGAGCGGCGATCAAGGTCGGCCACTACGCGACCAGTAACTCCTTTTGGGCGGACGGCATCACGATGCGCGGCTTCAAGCTTCGCCAGTCTGGGACGGCCGGGACAGGCATCGGGATCGAGGCGCGGCTGTTGCGGTTCAGCCGGATCGAGGACATCAAGGTCGCGGACTTCTCGACCGGGATTTCCCTTGCCACAGTGTCCGACTTCAACATCTTCGACAACGTTACGCTGACCGGAAACTCGGCGTATGGCATGGAGATCGGAAGGATCACCGACGAAACGGGCGCGTCGCTGCTAGCACCTGTCGGGCAATGCAACTCGAACCGGATAACCAACTCGAACATAAGGAGCACCGCCCGCGACGATGGCGCGAATGCCTGGGGCGTCTACATCCACATGAACAGCGTTGGCACCGTGATTCGGCACTCTCAGTTCCACGACTTCGACACCGCCACCTTCGGGGCCATCAACATCCAGGGGGACGTTAACGACACGACAGCGACGGTCATCGACTCGAACTACTTTGAAGGCAACTACACCGCCACGAACCACAACAATCCCTTTGGCGCGGGCACCGATATGGCCGGTGTGACCTTCACGAACAACTACGTGACCCAGATCGAGGGCTTTGGCCTGCGTGTCAACAGTGGTGGCGCCGGGGCTACATACGGCGTCATCGCGCAAGGCAACGTGTTCCAGCTCCCCAACGCCTCCGCGCCGTACACGGCGGCTCGCGGGATCCAGCTCGGAACTTTCGTGACGGACTCTCGCATCGGCCCGAACGTCTACAAGATCCAGTCGCCGCTCGGCTACACGCTCACCAACCAGAACGTCAATCACGGCCTGTTGGGGACCATCACAGAGGACATGATCGAGCTTGGGACGGTGAGGGCGACGGGGACGATCACGACCAACGGCTCGCTGTGCGTGGAGGGAGCAACCGTCAATGGCTTCAGGACGTGCCTGACTCCGGTCGATCCAACGGCCAACCGAACGATCACGATGCCGAATGCCAGCGGGACCATGTGCGTCGATACCGGGTTAGGGTGCGGCGGTGTGGTGGGGTCTGGTACTCCAGTCTTGGTTAGCGGCGTCGCCGTTACGGACCCTAACGGGCTCGACATTCTGTCAACCGGAAACGTTGACTTCACGCACGCGGTCGGGGCTTCTCCTGACACGCTCGTCGCCAACGTCGAGACGGGCTCCCTGAGCAACGTCCACATCAACTCGCTCGCTGCGATTGCTCAGACGAAGCTCGCAAGCTTCGCGAACTCCCAAGAGCTGGCCGACAAGCTGCCCGACGAGACGGGCGCGGGTGGCTTTGTCCGAGCCACCTCCCCATCGCTGGTTACGCCCACCGTGACGACCGCCGCGAACGCCTTGAAGTGCGCCAGGTGGGACTCCTCCGGCGTCCTCACCACGGCCTCGGGGGACTGCCTTACCGGCGGCGGCGGTAGCGTGTCGTCGGTGGGGCTGTCCCTCCCGTCGATGTTCACGGTGTCGAACTCGCCCGTCACGACATCCGGGACGCTGACAGGAACGCTCGCGACGCAAGCCGCCAATCGCTTCTTCGTCGGTCCGTCGTCCGGTGCGGCGGCCGCGCCAACGTTCAGGGCGATGTCGTTCCTCGACTTGGCCTCCTCTCAGTACGGAAACGCCGCGGGCTGGGTCGCTGGCGATTCGGGGTCGGTGCCCGCAGCGACCGCAACCGACGTATCGTTGGGCCGCGTTCTACGCGCAGACGGACAGTGGGTCACTCCTAGTGCTGGTAGCGTGGATATCTCTGGCACGCCAGCCTCGAGCTACATAGCGGTCTGGGCCGACGCTGACACCATCAAGGGCGTATCGACAGCCCAGATCGACAGTTCCGGCAATGCCACGGTCCAATCGTTGACGACCGCCGATCCCGGGAACGGCAGTCGCCGCATCGAGATGATCGGGAACGTGGCGGCAGACGCTCCAGTGCCCGCCGCCGGCGTCGCAAACTTGTACGCGAAGGGCCCGTCCGGCAGCGAACTGCCCTTCTTGCGCAACGCCACCAACGGCGTCATGCCGATCCTCACGACCTACAGCGGCGACCACGGTTGCATTATCTGCGTGGCCGGGAGCTGCACGGTCGATGCGAACTGCATCACTGGCGCTCAGATCGCCTTCGGATCGGACACCATCGGCGACACCACCTATTACAACGGCACGGACTGGGTGCGCCTCCCCAACGGCACGACCGGGCAGGTACTCGGTGCCAACACCGGGGCGGCGCCGTCGTGGGGCGCGCCAGCCGGCACGGTGAACAATAACGCAACGTTCGTGATGAACGGGATCGCGACCGGAGACACGGCAATCGCCCATATCCCCGCCGCATCAACAGTGACGCGAATCGCCTGCTATACGGTTGGCGGCGGCACTTCAGTGGCGACGGTCAACGTCAACAAGAGGGCGCAAGCGACTCCGGCGACGAGCGGTACGGACGTGACGACGACCGCGTACACGTGCGACACCACAACGCTCAACACGGCGCAGGCGCTCAATTCAGCGGCCATCACGGCGGGCAACTGGCTTGCCTTGACTTTCGGATCCGTGACCGGCACTGCCAACCTGGTTGTTTCCGTGGACTACACAACGCCATGAGGCGCGTCATCCCAATTCTCGCGCTCCTCTCCTCGCAGGTGTTCGCGGGGAGCCAGGCCGTCATATCGAAGCATCGTGCGTCAGCCCCCGCCACGGCCAATCTCCTGAACGAGACGTTCACGAACGTGGTGGGCGGCTACTCGTCTTCGGGATGGACTGAGCCTGGTAGCGGTGGAACGGCAGACGAAGACGCCGAGGCGGCGGACGGATGCGGCACGGGAACGGGCTGGGCCGGAGACTGCCTTAAGATTTCGCTGCCGTCAAACTTTGATGCTCAGAAGGCAACGAACGCCTTCAGTGCTCAGACCGGAGACCTGTGGTTTCACGGGCGGCTCAAGGATGACTACACGATCGGGACGGACGCCGAGGCGGGCGCCGTCGCGGTCGGCGTCGTGGCCCTTTCGGACTCGGTCGCAGCCTTCGGTCAAGGCGGGATGGACGTTCGCATCCTGCGGGTGTCCAGCATCGACTACCGCATCCGCGTCTTCGGAGGCTCCGTAGGAACGCTCGTAGATTTCACTTACACGACCGGATCGCAGATATGCCTTGAGCTTCACATGAACAACACTAGCGGGGCGTGGGGTGTGTGGGTTGGTGGCTCGCTGGTCGCCGAGCACGCGTATAGCGGAGCCTGGGCTGTCTCTGGCGGCGTCACCAACCTCTACCTCGGAGCGACCGTTACGCAGCCAACGGGGGCGTCTCAGACGCAGTATTGGGACGAAGTCCAGATCAGCACCGAAGGGAGGCTGGAATGCTTGTGAGGCGGCTTGCGTTCTGCCTGCTCATGGCGTCGTCGCCTGCGTTTGCCGCGACCTATCACGTAGCTACTACGGGCAACGACACGACGGGGGATGGATCGTCTGGGACCCCGTGGGCTACGCCCATGAAGTGCGCCGACACGATGGTGGCCGGGGATACCTGCCTCATCCACACCGGCACTTACAGCACATGCGCCAGCAAAGCGTGGACAGACCTGACCACGTACTCGGCCGTGTTCGGTCTGAATAGCCGGACCGGATCTAGCGCGTCCGTCCGGTTCACAATCAAGGGGGCGGGCGACGGTCCAGTTACGCTTAACGGTGCGGCTGGATGCGACTACGCCTTCATTAGCAGCAACACGAGTTTCGTCACGCTAGGCGGGACTGGGACGAACGAGGGCTTTACCTTCGGCACAGGCTTCGACGGTGTCGGGGACCAGAGTGGCAACGTTTGGTTCTACGACTCCCCAGAGGGGAAGGCGCTCGGTCACACATTCCAGACGAACACCGGCGTGACATGCGCTGGCGATTCATGCGACCTGGGCGTGATCTCCTTTTGGGGTGGCAGCCCCGCCGTATCGAACGCTGAGATCGCCTACAACACGATCAACTGCGCCAACGATCAGTCCCAATGCGTCCGCATCGGAACGTTCGGGGGAGGATGCAGTCCGTCATCGTGCGATGCGATGGGGGGCTCAGTCCATCATAACGCGATAACTACTGTCGGGGCGAAGCGTCGACTCGTGATCCGCTCTAGAAACGTAGGCAACTTTAGCGTCTACGCCAACTACATCAACATGAATTCGGTGACCTCCGGCTCCGCTTCAGCGTCGGTGCAGACACGCGACAACATCACTTGGTCGATCTTCAACAACTACATCACTCAGAATGGCTCCGGGTCAGACAACTGGGGCATCCACTTGTTCGACGAGGGTGCGGCGACTGGCCCCGAGGCGCACAAGGTCTACAACAACACGATCTACGGGCGAGGTATCGCGGTCTACGCCGCCGGATGCGGCAATTGCGAGATCAGAAACAACCTACTGTACGGCTCTGCTACCGACCTCATGGTGGGGGTCAACTGCATCAACAATCCCGGCTCTGGCGGCGCTTACGGCTACAACCAGATGCACAACGTCTCCCTGTTCAACCGATGGGGGTCGTCAACGCAAACGTGCGCCGCCTGCGGTGGGCCTGGGTGCGATGCCGACTCGACGAACAAGTACTCCAACCCGACCATACAGGCGGCAGGGGCTTTCCCCGCGCCCTTTTTGCAAATACAGTCCTCATCTAACGCTATCAATGGCGGGGTATTCGATGCCGATGCGCCGACCGTCGACTACGACGGAGACGCGCGCAGCAATCCTCCGGACATTGGCGCCGACGAGTTCGTTGTAAGCGGAGGATCTGACACGACCCCTCCGTCCACGATCACGCTCGCCGCCGCGACTGCCCCGGCGAAGGGTCCGCAGACCGGGATCGTGCTCACATGGGCCGCGCCATCCGACAACGTGGCAGTTACCGAGTATCGGATCTACCACGACACGGCGACGTTCTCGACGTGCGCGGCGCCCGGGGTGTTCCCCGTGGCTGGCGGCCAAAACTCGTCTGGCGTGGCCGTCACGCTGCTTCCAACTCCGCTCGGCCCGGGCGCCCCAGAGGCGTTCACGGTCCGCGGCCTCAAGCCGAACACCACCTACTACTTCCTGGCGTGCTCTCAGGACTTGGCCGGGAACGTGTCTGCGGCGTCCAACGTGGTCTCGCTAGCGACGCCGAAGTACGAGGGGTACGGGTATCAGGCGACCGGAGGCGGCTTCGATGGCTTGTCGGCGCCATCGTTCTGCATCGTTTCCAATGGGGCGAACTCCGGCGCCGGATCGCTCCGCAACTGTCTCGGCGGAAACCGCAACATCCTGTTTTCCTATGGCGGAGAGATAGCCATTCAGGCTACGTGCTCCGTAGGAGGCGCCCTTTGCACCACATTCGATGACTGTCCGAGTGGGACTTGCGGCGTGTCAACAGACAGGCTCGATTTTCGTGGGTTCAACAACCTCACGGTCGACGGGGCCACCGCGCCAACGCCTGGAGTCACGCTCAGGACGTATGCGTCAATCGACGACGCCATGCGGATCGGAAACGCCTCGCACCAGATTTACACCTACCTGCGGTTCGAGGGCTTCTGGGCGTGGACCGGCATCCCCGGGGCGAACGCCGACGCCTTCTCCACGAACAACTCCACGGCCGCCGACACGACGCAGCACCTCGTCCTCGACCACATCACGGCGCGAGACGTAGACGACGCGGCCATGGACCTGTGGGATCGGGTGCAGGACGCGACGATCTCGTACAACTACTTCATGCACAACTACCACCCGATGACGACGGGCGGGGACACCGGGACCGCACGCATCTCCATGCACCACAACCTCTGGGCGCAGAACGGAGAGCGGCAGCCGCAGCTCACCACGACGGCGACGGGCGGGATATCTGACGTGGACATCCGCAACGAGGTTCACTACGACTGGAGCTACAACCCGCTCGGGGCCATCACGCCTGGCAGCTACGCTATCCGAGTGCGCAACGTAGGGACGCAGCCCCACCGCGGCATTGACGACCTCAATCTCGTGAACTCCAGGTTCGTCGCTGGCCCAGGCGCTTCGGCAAACGCCATCGCGGCGGCCCTCGTTTTCGGTTCCAGTCCTGGCGGAGGTGGTGGTGACTCGGGTGCGGCTGGGGAAGAGAACGGCCCCGCCGGCTGCTCGACGCAGGGCACCGTCGTCGGGACGACGAATATGGGCGATATCTGGGTTTCTGGCAATGAGTTCCCCGTTGGCGCGTGCGACATTTATTCGACGGTGGCGAGTCAGAACACCGTAGACGCCGGGGCCGTGGTCGCTACCGACGCCATCGCCGATCTCTGCACAACGGTGCTGCCGGTAGCCGGAACTCACTTCCGCGTGGCCGACGAGACCGCGCTCGTCGCGACAGTCAACACGGCGCTGGTCTGTGCGGCTATTGGCGCTCCTCAGCGGGTGCTTGGGGCCAAGCTGGCGGGAGCGAGCATTCCGTGAGGTCCCGCGCCCGTACGACTCGAACGGACGAGCAGAGGGTCCTCGCGGCCCTCAAGATGGCGAACTACGTCGATCCTGCGCTGTCCGTGCAGGCCATGACGGCCGCGACAGACCACGCCGGGCTCGTCAACCTCGACTACGTGAACGCCGGCCATACCGGATTCCAGGCCACGATGTCTGGCGGGACAGGCATCGCTGTGGCGGCCGACTCGATCTCTCTCGAGGTCGTAGGGACGGTCACGCCAGGCTCGTACGTCTACGCCAGCATCACGGTCGATCAGTACGGTCGCGTGACAGCCGTGGCGGACGGGACCGCTCCGGCGTCTCCTACCGCCGCTTCGATTCGCGCGCTCGGGTTCTTCGACGTCACGAACGACGGGGCAGGAAGCGGCCTCGACGCCGACCTCCTGGATGGCCTCAGTTCGGCTGCATTCCAGCCCGCTGGCTCCTACCCGACAGGATCGGGGACATCGACAGGGACGAACACAGGAGACAACGCCGTCAACTCGCTCTACTCCGGGCTCGTCTCCAACGCGACGCACACCGGGGAGGTGACAGGCGCGACCGCGCTGACGATCGACAAGACGATCACTCCGACCTGGACCGGGGTTCACACCTATTCGGCAACGCCGGTATTCAACGCCGGGATCAGCCTTGGCACGAGTGGAGTTCTGACCCTGGCGACGGCAGACAGCCCTACGGTTCCAGCGCTGGATCACGTAGACACGGCGACTCGCACCCAAGGATTCAACGAACGCTCCTACAACTCCGTGTCCGGCAACATCACCAAGATTACGAGTTGGGACGGTCGTGTCGCGTTCGGTTATCAGGCCAGTCTCGCGCCCCAGGCCGGCCACCGTCTCGCGTTCTTGGACGATGACACTTCCATGCCGACTGGAGCGCCCGTGTACGTCGGCATCCTGTCGTCTGTGCTTCATTCAAATACCGCGCAGACGGTCACGAGGCTCATCGGCCTGGTAGGAAGCGCCAACGTCTCGACGGCAACGGGGCTGTCGGCCGTCGTCGTCAACGGATTGACCGGCCACGTCTCGTCATCGGCTGACTCGTCTTTTACCGGAAAGGTGCTCGCATGTTTCAGCGGGGCACTGTCCCAAGGGAACAGCGTCGCTACGGCAGAACCGCTAACGAAGGACATCACCTTTGCTAAGAGCAGTCACCCCAAGGGGGCCTACGACCACCTGACCGTGCTGTGGTGCCCGAACTTCTCCCTGGCTTCTGCCACTGGATATCCGACGAACCTTCCCGGGCTCTCATCGAGCGTCCGCGCCACGATCCAGGATTGGGGCGCGTCGATTTCTTCCGGCGCAGCCGCAGGCGAGTATTGGGCTGTTCGCGGCGAGCACATCAACGGAGCTGTGGCGACATTCCCAGCGCACACCGGTTACCTCCGGATGGTCTATCCGAGACGGACGGGCGGCACCGGGGTCCACGCGACGCACGCTTGGTGGGAGCCGTGGCCGAACACGACGACGATTCGTGGCGGTGCGCTCAAGGGCGACACGTACTTCGACGACGGAACCAACTTCGCGGCTGGGTTGTGGCAGTATACGACGGCCTGGGAGCGGGTGATAACCCAGGTGGCAGCGCCGTCTGCATACACACTCACGAACGTCACTACCGACCGAAGTTACGATGCCAACGCCACGACAATCGACGAGCTGGCCGACGCGCTCGGCACGCTCATTGCCGACCTACAGGCACGCGGGATGGTGGGTTAATGGCAGCCCTAGGTGCGATCCTCTCGACGCAGGACATGGAGAACAACGCCATGTCATCGCCAACGCCTGGCGCAACAGTCTCAATTGACGCCACGCTCGGCAACCTGTTCAAGTGGACGGCAGGTGAGAACGAGACGGTCAACATCACGGCCGGGCAACAGGCCGGTCGCAAGATCACGCTTATGGTCACAAATGACGCGCTGGCCCGCACGATCACGATGGGGACCGGCATAGTCTCGACCGGAGTACTCGTAGGTACAGCACTCAAGACGGCCCTGTGCGTGCTCCAAAGCGACGGGACCAACTTCTACGAGTTATCGCGAACATTGGGGTTGTAATGGGGGTAACGATCCTCCACGAAGGGCCTGTCACTCGCGTCATCAAGGATGGCGTGCAGATCGCCTCCGACGAATTAGGCGACCTCGGTACGTTCGCTGGCTGGCTGTTAGAGATCCGAAAGGCCGGGATCCACTCTGGGACTGTCGCACACATCGGCGGTGGGCTGTCCTGCCTGGCCCGGATGATGGGGCCAGCCTACGGGCACATCATCTACGAGCGGGAGTGGCTGCTCGCAAAGTACCGGCCTGATGGCGCCGCGTTTATCGCTGGCGACTGGCGAGACGCCATCTTTGGGACCTACGACGCAATCATCTACGACCTCGGAGGCGTAGTGCCGCGCGAGGACCTCTCTAAATTCCTTAGGCCAGGAGGTATCATTCTGCCATCGGAGGCTCGATGAGCAAAAGAAAGAGAGCGGCCAGCCCACGGCGAACTGGACGTGGAACCAAGGGCGCGATGAACCCGCTGCTCCCGCAGGAACTCCAGGGCCGCGTCTACAAGGTCAGGGCCTTCACGGTTCAGCCGGAGATCACGCTCTACGCCGAGGACGGCAAAGAGGAGCGACGATTTCTGGCCCCCATCACGATCGCGATCTACGAATCGAACTTCGATAAGCCGATCCCGTCCGTCATGGAGAAGCATGGGCTCAAGATGGAAGGGGGGCCGCCCAAGTGACCGCCGCCGCGCTCCTCCTTGCCGCCTACCTCGCCACGCAGGCCTGGAGCTGGGAGCCCGTGGCCGGCGCCACCTCGTACCGCGTCTATTACGGTGGCGCCCCGGCAGCGTGGTGCCCGATGCAGTACGCGGCGGTCCCGAGCTCGGCCTGTACCGCGACCGAATGTCAGCTCGAGGTCCAGGAGCCGACCGGAGACCTGATCTTCTTCAACGTCACCGCGATCAACGCAGACGGCGAGTCCGTGTGGGACCACGGCGTCAAGGTGTGCCCGTGAGCATCGACGCGCTCGTGGACGCTCTCAAGGGCGACGAAGGGTTTCGCAGCAAGCCGTACGCCGACGCGGTCGGCAAGCTGACCATCGGCTACGGTCGCAACCTAGACGACAACGGGATTTCTCGAAGCGAGGCGCACGACATGTGCGTCCACGATGCGATCACGGCGCTGCGCGATGCGGCCGACCTGGTTCCGAACTGGCTCCTACTTGATGACGTGCGGCAGAACGTCGTCGCGAACATGGCCTTCAACCTGGGCAAGACGAGGCTGGCGAAGTTCGTGAAGTTCCTGGCCGCAGTCAACGCGCGCGACTACCTGAAGGCCTCGGCGGAGATGAAGGACTCGATCTGGTACGTGCAGACCGGATCGCGCGCGCGGAGGCTCGTGGATGAGATGCGTACGGGAATCGTGGCGTGAAGACCGAACACGACGAGCCCGTCACAATCCGCGATTACTTCCTCGCTCTGCGCGCGGCCGACGAAAAGTTCCACGCGGAGCGCGACCGTCGCTATTCCGAGGTCAACGTCGAGCGGGAGAAAGCGCTCAAGATCAAGGAAGAGGCCGACCGCAACGCGCTGGTGTTGGCGCGTGAGATTCAGGCGTACCGCGATGCTCAGCACAACGATCTGCTGCGTCAGTGGCAGAACGACCGCAGCAAGTTCGTCTCGGTCGATAAGTTCGACGCGGCGCTGGAGCCGCTGGGGAGGGATCTCCAGGCGCGTGGTACCAGGGGTACGACACTCAGCGCCGGATGGGCTTACTTGATAGCCGCAATCGGGGCGCTCGTCGCCGTGGTTAGCGCCGGGGTAGCGATCTGGACGGTTCTTACGAGGTGATTCAAATGACGGCGGGGGACCGCCAGAAGGAGATCGAGAAATGAAGAACTGGCAAACGACTCTGGCGGGTCTGCTCGTCGGGTTGACGGGCGCGACCGGCGTAGGCTGGCAGAAGCCGGACGGCTCGGTGAACTGGATCGCCATCGCCATCGCTGTCACATCGGCGCTGCTCGGGCTCGTCTCGAAACAGCACAACGTGACGGGCGGAACCATCCCACAGACCAAGGTCGCTGCGACGCAGACCGGGGACTCGCCGGTCGGACTGCCAGGGCCTATTCCGGTCACGCCGGCCGTGGATCCGAAGGAGTAACCATGCGCTACCTCGCTCTACTCGCCGCGTTCCTCGCCCTGCCAGCGCTGGCGAACGACTGCGAGCTCGCGTCGCGTGAGGTGTAACCCATGCCGCTGTTCGATCGCCGGCTCGACATTTACCACCACGTCGTTATCGATGGGACGACGAGGGCGCAGATCAACGAAGCACTCACGCTCCTGCGGGAGCTTAACCGAAAAACGGAGATCATCATGGCAGACACACAGGCAACACTGGCGGCGCTCGCTGCGGCGAACGCATCCATCGACGGAATCCGCATCGACATCGACGCTCTTGTAGCGCTGATCGCGGCGGGTGGCACGCCACAGGAAGTCTCGGATGCGGTCAACGCTCTGGCAGCGCGCCTGGCGGGCATCGACTCCGAGCGGTAGATCGGCTGGGGGGCGGCCGGATGGTCCGGTCGCCCCCACGAAGGCGGTTCGGCGTCTACGTGGACGCTACGGTGCCACTGGAGACGGCGGCCGGGTTCGATGCGGGCGCGGGGGTGGCGGTGAGGTTCTCTAGACCTTCGGCCGGCCGCGGGGCTGGCCGGGAAGGATCGCTGGCTTACCGTCTGCCTTCACAGGGATGACCCATGTCGCCCGCGATCCAGACCCGATGCGCTGCGCTCCGGCGATTCGGCCCCTACGTAGGAGATCGCGGAGGTAGCTTTCCGAGATCCCCAACGCAGCGGCCACGGTCAGAACGTCATGCAGCTTCGGATTCATGCGCGCGAATCCAGTCGGCTAGGCGCTCGCTGAATCCGTTGATACGGACCCATCCCCTGCTGACATCAAGGCCGGGCTGGTACGGAGCGATGTTGACCATGTAGTTCGACTTCCCGATTCCGTTCGCGGCATTGCCGTCGTGAGACTGTTCGTCGGTTATGACGATAAACCGATCGACGCTCTTCCCGGCATTTACGAGCGCGGCCACCGCCCCGGCCAGGTACGTTCCGTCATGCTGCTGACTCTTGTGGATGGCCTCCACGAGACCGAATCCTCGCAGCGCCGGTACCTCCACGACGCTGTTCGAAAACGTCCACACGCGAACATCGCCAGTCTCGGCCAGCATGATCGCCAGAGCGCAAGCCGCATCGATGCGGTTCAACTGACTCCTGCCGCTCAGCTTTTCGTCCATGCTGCTGCTCACGTCGATCAAAAGCCCGGTTGTTCCACCGAGTGGTTCGCGGCCTTCCAGCGCATGAAGCATGGCCGTTTCGATCCCGCGCGAGTAGGCCGGAGCGAACCGCGCCGCCGCAACGAACTGGAACGGAAGCACGCCCTTGGCCTTTGTCTTGCCAAGCGCATCCATGACCACGGAGCGATCAACGCCGACCGACTCCATGTTCCGAAGATTACGGAGCAACGCAAGCGCGCCGAGCTTCTCCTCGTGCAGCAGACGCTCCCAAGTCTCACGCTTGTCGGCGCCCGAGGACAGCGCGACCTCCCATGTATCTGGGGACTCCAGAGTCCCGGCCACCAGCGCTTTCCACGCTTCGGCCTGCGCCTCGTCGATGGGCTTCGGATGAACCAGGAACATCACGTCGCGGAGTTTGATCGCGTCGTCTCGGTTGTACTTCGCAAGCGCGTGAGGGCTGAACTTCCGGAACGCACTGGCGATTCCGCGCTTGACCGGAGCGCTGATCGGAGTACGGCCGTCGCGCCAGTAGAGCGTCAGAAACTCGGCCAGTTCGTCCGCGCGCTGGATCACGGCCTCGATGGTGCTGGCGACAATCTTGCCGTGAGCGGTCCGCGCAAGGCACCGCGCGACCCAAAGCGAGACGTGGCGCAGCCCGAGATCCGTGCGCGTTCGTACCGCCAGCGCCGCGACCTTCTCAGGCGGGCACAGGGCCGTCAGCGTCTCGATGCGCTTGGCGATGCTGTCCGCGCCCTCATAGAAAGTGTTCTCGAACAGCAGGCAGTTCACGACGGTTCGTTCAAGGGTCGCCATCGGGGACTGCGACGGCGCGGCCATCCCGCCCTCGTGCGTTCGGTTCGGGTTCACGGCCGCGACGTTCTGCCTTGCCATTGCTTACCTCCAAGTGTGACGGGAACGAGCGAATCCGGTGTGCTTTTTCAAGAAGTAACCGGAACCTTCACCACGTCACGAATCTTGAGTGCCGGGAACAGGCGGGCTCGGTTGTTCCGACCCGAAGGCCGGTTCTTTGCTAAGAAGTAACCGAGTCCTTCACCACGGCGGGCAGATACTACGGCGCAAGCGGTGACGTGTCAAGCGCAAGCGGAGGTATTTTCTCGCCGTCCCTTCGGTCACGTGCCTTGCCGGCACCTTGCCCGCGGCCCCCCCCCCAGGCGACGTTCCAGCCTCAACATATCACATAAATTCTCTTGACATGTTGTCCGGTGATCTCCATCTTAGCCCGCATGAGAAACCGATACCTTGCCCGTCGCAAAAAGCTGCGCATCACTCGGGAGGCCATGGCAGCGGCGGCGGGAGTTTCGCTGTCAACTATTGTCCGCGCCGAGAACGGGAAGGCCGTATCGCCGCTAGCTGCCAGAGCGATCGAGGCCGCGTTCGCCGAAAAGGAATCAGAGGCGAAGGGCGCGGCATGACGATCAGGCATGAGGAGGAACGCGCGATGACCGTGATACTTCCGTTCCACGTCCCCCAAGAGAAGCGCCGCCCGTTCCGCGAGGGCACGGGATCGGCGTACTACGGTCCTGCTCTCCGCGCTGTGATTGCGCCGCCCCCGAAGCCTTCCCCCATCGAGCGCCTCGATGATTGGTACCAGCGCAACTGGATTGCGGTGTTCGTCTGGTCGCTCGTCGCGTGCTTCGCGGCAGGGATCGGCTACGGGATCGCGCGATGACCCGCGCCTTGCCAGTCTGGGCGTTCGGCGCGGTGCTCCTGTTCGTGATGCTCCCGCACGGCAAGCGCACTGACGGCGATTGCCCGAGCGGAACAATTGACATTGGATTCGGGTGCCTCGGCGGCGAGAAACCGAAGCCGACACCGGCGCCCGCTCCCTGCCCTCCGCCGCCGAAGCCCATCCCGCTCTGCCCGCGCGAGGGAGGTGGGGCGTGAGCAAGGTTGCAAAAGCGCCCGCGAAGACCGTCATGCTCAAGACAGTCGCAGCCGATGGCGAGGCTCACGGCGGGTTCAAGTGGCCGCTCGAAGTGGGCGCGGTCGTCGAGGCGCCGGATTGGAATTTAGCGCCGGTCTGCGGCGGTGGGCTGCATGGACTCGTCGATGGGCTTGGCGATTGGTCGCTACTCGACTGGTCGCTAGAAGCCAAGGCGCTTCTGGTCGAGGCTGACTCCGAGCGCGTCGTCCGGTTCGACGGCAAGGCCAAGGCGCCGGCCGTCGTCTTGCGCGAGGTCGGGACTCTTCCCGCGCTGCTCTGCCGCGTCGTGTGCGACCCACGCAAGGTTGTGGATCTGGTCAAGAAGTGCGCCGATACCGCCGCGTCGGGGAACTACGCGACGCTCGCCGCGTCGGGGAACTACGCGACGCTCGCCGCGTCGGGGAACTACGCGACGCTCGCCGCGTCGGGGAACTACGCGACGCTCGCCGCGTCGGGGAA
>Ga0137436_1000061_pt1 | contig 36465 bp, 38 predicted proteins | sample EasRivERMGT119_2_FD_102328 | JGI IMG/M metagenome (GOLD analysis project Ga0137436, IMG submission 102328) | Soil microbial communities from meander-bound floodplain in the East River, Colorado, USA - East River MetaG ERMGT119_2 | ecosystem: Environmental > Terrestrial > Soil > Floodplain ...
GGCCGCCCTGCAATTCGTGAGAAAAGTAAGCGGCTTCAACAAGCCATCGAAGGCCAACGAAGCTGCATTCCTTGCGGCGGTTGACGAGGTGGCGGAGGTTTCCAGAAACCTTCTGACCTCGCTGGAGACGAACGCACCACCGAGGAACCGTGCCGAAGAGGCCGCCAAGGCACGAGCACGCGCTGCTCAGAGGTTTTCGACGTGATCAGACAATGACCGGCTACTCGGGCACCCCGCTCGCAAAGAAACTGGGGATAGTCGCGGGCAGCAGGATATTTCTCTCGGACGCTCCGAAGAACTACATGAAGCTCGTGGCGCCTTTGCCCGAAGGAGTCCGGGTGGTGCGGAAAATCGACGCCGAGACCGACATCGTTCACATTTTCTCCGCCGAAAGAGCGCGCCTGACTGCCGCGCTCCGGGATTCGCTGTCCAGGCTGAAACCCGATGGAATGATCTGGGTGTCCTGGCCGAAAAAATCGTCTAAAGTACCCACCGACATAACCGAAGACACGATCAGGGCAGTCGCTTTGCCGATGGGGCTCGTCGATATCAAGGTTTGCGCCGTCGACGAGGTCTGGTCGGGATTGAAGCTGGTCGTGCGCAAGGAAAACAGGGGAGGCCGCCCATGATTTCACAAGTCAGATTCATCGTCGCCGTCATCTGCCTTCTGGTCGCCGCCTGCGACGACTACGTCGTCGGCTTCGACTATCGCGTGGTGTCCAAGGATCCGAAGGTGAGCTCCGCGAAAATGCTCAGAGTCGTCACCGGCGCGCTGGATCGCGGGGACGCGAGCGCCTCGGGGCAAGACGCGAGGGCCTGGGCGATAATCGACGAGAAAACAGGCGAGGTCACCTTTACCCTCGGCGCGTTCGGCAGCGGAAAACCCCCGAGCATCCGCAACGTGGAAACCCGCCTGCTCGGCGCGCTGCGCTACGAATTCGGGGAGCGGGTCGAGGTCTTCTGTAACGGCGAGCCGCTGCGTTGACGAAGGAGGAAACCGGGGACAGACCACGGTTTTCGCGAAAACCGTGGTCTGTCCCCGGTTATTCGGCGCGCCGCCGCCGCGACTCGAACAGGCACACGCCGCTCGCCACGGAGACGTTCAGGCTCTCGACGCTCCCGCGCATGGGGATGCGCACCAGGAGGTCGCAGCGCTCGCGCGTGAGCCGGCGCATGCCCTCACCCTCCGCTCCCAGCACCCACGCGGTCGCCGCGGGCAGATCCGACTCGTAGAGCGTTTTGTCGGCGCGCTCGTCCGCGCCGACAATCCAGACGTTGCGTTCCTTCAGGTCATCGAGCGTGCGCGCGAGGTTCGTGACCATGTAGTAGGGCACGGATTCGGCCGCGCCGCTCGCCACTTTGGATACCGCTGCGCTGATCCCGGCCGCCCGGTCCTTGGGGGCGATCACCGCGTGGGCGCCGGCGGCGTCAGCGACCCGCAGGCAGGCCCCGAGATTGTGCGGATCGGTCACGCCGTCGAGCACGAGCAAGAGCGGCGCTTCCTTCACCGAATCGAGCAGGTCCTCCAGACTTTCGCGCGCCGGCTTTTCGAACGCTATAGCCACCACGCCCTGGTGGCGGCCGCCGCCGTAAAAACCGTCCAGGCGTTTGGTCGGAACGCGCATGAGCGAGACGCCGGCCTTTTCTGCGGCGAGTACGAGGTCTTTCCCTCGCGCGTCCTTGCGGTTTTCATCGAGGTAGATCTCCGTGACCGAAGCCGCATCGGCGCGCAGCCGCGCAAGCACCGCGTGGAATCCGAAAACGGCGCGGGTCGGCTTCATCTTCTACGATCGCGCGCGCCGGCGGAGCGAGCGGGCGCGGCGCGGGCCGGTCGCGGAATCGCCCGCCGATTCGCCCGCGAGCACGAAATCGATCCGGCTCGTCTCCAGATCCACCCGGACGATCTTGACCTTCACCCTGCCGGCCAGGCGGAACTCAACCCGGGTGCGGTCGCCGAGCAGACGGTGCTTGGTGGCATCGAAATGGAAATAGTCCTGACCGAGCTCGGAGATGTGCACCAGCCCTTCCACGTAGAAGTCGTCCAGCGCAACGAAAATTCCAAAGCTCGTCACCGCGGACACCGAGCCCTCGAACTCTTCCCCGACCCGGTCGCGCATGTAGTAGCACTTGAGCCAGGCGGAGACTTCGCGCGTCGCATCGTCGGCGCGGCGCTCCGTCTGCGAACAGTGCGCCCCGAGCTCCGTCCAGTTGCCCGGGTTGTAGCGCCCCTTCTCCAGCGCCGCCTTGATGGCGCGGTGGATCAGCAAATCGGGATAGCGCCGGATCGGCGAAGTGAAGTGCGTGTAGTGCTCGTAGGCGAGCCCGAAGTGGCCGACGTTGTCCGGGCTGTACTGCGCCTGCTGCAGCGAGCGCAGTAGCACGGTCTGGAGCAGCTGCACGTCCGGCCGCTTGCGCGCGGTCTCGAGCAGCTTCGCATAGTGTTTCGCCGTGGGCTTGTCGCCGCCCGAGAGCTGCAGTCCGAATTCCTTGAGGAACTCGCGCAGATTTGCGAGCTTCTCCGGAGTCGGCCCCTCGTGGATGCGGTAGAGCGCGGGCTGCTTGCGCCTGGAGAGAAAATCGGACGCGCTGACGTTCGCCGCGAGCATGCACTCTTCGATGATGCGGTGGGCGTCATTGCGCTCGACCCGGTCGATGCGCGCGACGCGCCCCTCCGCGTCGAAGACGAACTGGGTTTCGATCGTCTCGAAATCGATCGCGCCGCGCTCCTCGCGCGCCTTGAGCAGCGCCCTGAAGAGTTCGTTCAGCAACTGCAAACGCGGCAGCAATCTCTTCAGTTTCACCCCCGCCTCGCTCCGCGGGTCGGCGAGCGCCGCGGCGACCGAGGTGTAGGTGAGCCTCGCGCGCGAGCGCATCACCGCCGGATAGAACCGATACCGGCCGATCTCGCCCCGCGCGCCGATCGCCATGTCGCAGGCCATGCACAAGCGGTCGACATCCGCGTTGAGCGAGCACAGGCCGTTCGAGAGCGGCTCCGGCAGCATCGGAATGACCCGGCGGGGAAAGTAAACCGAGTTGCCGCGCTCGCGTGCCTCCAGGTCGAGCGCATCGCCGCCCTGCACGTAGTGGCTGACATCCGCTATGGCAACGACGAGCCGGAAACCCTCGTTGGTCTTTTCGCAGTACACGGCGTCGTCGAAATCCCGGGCCGTCTCCCCGTCGATGGTGACGAGCTCGAGCACGCGCAGATCCTCCCGGCCGGCAAGATCGCCCGGGCGCGGCACGGGCGGGAACTTCGCCGCGAGAGCCTCGGCCTGAGCCGAGAACTTGAACGGCAATTCGTGTTTTCTGAGCGCGATCTCGATCTCGATTCCCGGATCGGCGGCCTCTCCCAGCACTTCGACCACGCGGCCGATCGGCTGAGCGCGGCCATCGGGCTGCACGGTCAATTCGGCGACGACGACCTGGCCGGCTCGCGCATCGCCCGCGTCCTCCGGCGCAACGAGAATGGTCTGGCTGATGCGCCGCTCCGCGGGTTGAACAAAGAGGAATTTGCGCTCGCCGTGCAGGCGCCCCACCACGCGGAGATTTACGCGTTCGATCACCTCGACGATCGTCCCTTCCCTGCGGCCGCGCCGGTCCACGCCCGATTCACGGACCATCACGCGATCGCCGTGCAGGACCTTTCGCATCTCGTGAGGACCGAGGTACAGATCCTCGCCTTCCTCGGCGACTACGAAGCCGTAGCCGTCCGGATGCCCCTCGACGCGCCCTTTGATCAGATCGAGTTTCGCTGCGACCAGGATCGCGCCCTTGCGATTGCGCAGGATCTGCCCGTCGCGTTCCATCGCGCCCAGGCGCTTCGCGAACGCATCGCGCTCCTTCGCATCGATCGCCAGGCGCTGCGCGAGATCTTCGTCGGTGAGAGGAATGCCCTCTTTCGCGAGCGTCTGCAGAATGAACTCGCGGCTCGGGATCGGATGTTCGTAGCGCGACGCCTCGCGTTCGCGATGCGGGTCGGCTGCGCGCGCGATGTGGCGCTTTTTCATTGACAATTCGGCGCTTTCCTATAGAATCCGCGCTCGGGCTGAAGACCGGAATTGGCGCGGCCCTTTCGCCGAGGTGGCGGAATTGGTAGACGCACTAGGTTCAGGTCCTAGCGGTGGCAACACTGTGGGGGTTCGAGTCCCTTCCTCGGCACCAGATTCGGCGAAACAGGATTCTAGCTTGTCTGACCATCGGTCAGGTTCCTGAGCCGGGAGTTTTCCGGGCAGCAAACCCCCTTCCGGATCCGGGAATCCCAAACTCGGCGTGCAGGTGAATCCCATCCGGACGATCCCGCTCCTGCTCTGTCTCGCGGCACATTTCGCCTGTGCCGAGCAGCTTCCGTTGTGGGAGGCCGGCGCGGGAATCGGGGCCACGTCCCTCCCTCACTATCGTGGCTCGGATCAATCCCGGACCTGGGTGCTCCCCGTCCCCTATTTCACCTACCGGGGGGAGTTCCTTAAAGTAGACGACCGCAGGTTTCGCGGCCTGTTCTTCGACAGCGACAAGGTCGAGGTCGAACTCAGCCTGAGCGGCTCCCCGCCGGCCAAAGACAACGACGCGCGGAGCGGCATGCCCGATCTCGACCCCACGCTGGAGATTGGACCTTCGCTCAACGTCGCCCTGTTACGTTCCAAGAACGGAATGGAAAAACTGGAATTGAGACTGCCCGTGCGCATCGCAATCGCCTCCGATTTCCCCCATTTGAGGTACATCGGCTGGGTTTTTCAGCCGAATCTGAGCCTGGATTTCAAGAACGCCCTGGGATACCGTGGATGGAACCTCGGCCTGCAAAGCAGCCTGATCTACACGGATCGGCGCTACAACCAGTACTTTTACGCGGTCGATCCGATTTTCGCTACCCCGGACCGGCCCGCCTTCAACCCGGGCGGCGGCTACGGCGGACCAGCGCTCCTCGCGGCGGTGAGCAAGCGCTTCCCGAGTTTCTGGGTCGGCGCCTTTGCGAAATGGGACAGCGTCGGCGGCGCGGTGTTTGCCGACAGTCCGCTGGTCAGGACGAGATCCAATCTTAGCGGGGGCCTGGCCGTCTCCTGGATTTTTTCCGCTTCGACCACCAAGGTAGAAGCCGAGAACTAGGGAACCTCTGAACAACCCAGTTTCGTCATTCCCGCGAAAGCGGGAATCCAGTGTCTTGAAAAGTCTCTGGATTCCGGCTCACGTCGCTTTCGCGAAGTGGCCGGAATGACGCATAAATATGCAACGCATTTGCGATTCACGACCCTAGGCTTCGGTCCGGCATTCCGCAAGGCGGTTCAGATCATCGCACCGTTGATCGAAATGATCTGACCGGAAATGTACCCAGCTCGTTCGGAGGCGAGAAATCCGATCAGGTCGGCCACCTCCTGCGGCGTCCCGGCGCGCTTCATCGGAACGAACTTCTCGATGGCTTCTTGGGCAAAAACTCCCTCCGTCATGGCGGAATCGATGATGCCGGGCGCAACCGCGTTGACCGTAATGCCGCGGCTCGCCACTTCCAGCGCAAGCGCCTTGGTCGCTCCGTGGAGGCCCGCCTTGGCGGCGGCGTAGTTGGTCTGGCCGCGGTTGCCCGCGAGCGCCGCGACCGAAGACACGTTGATGATCCGTCCCCAGCGCGTGCCGATCATCGGCATCAGGAGCGGCTGCGTCACGTTGAAGAACCCGTTGAGAGAAACGTCGATCACCCGGGACCATTGCTCCGGCCGCATGCCCGGCATCACGGCGTCATCGTGGATTCCGGCGTTGTTGACCACGATCTGGATGGGGCCGACGTCGAGCAATTTTCGCAGCGCCGTCTCGGTCCCGTCGCGGTCGGCGACATCGAAGGCCACCGCCGCGGCGGATCCGCCGTTCGCGACGATCTCGGCCGCAAATTTTTCAGCCTGTGCGAAACGGCTGTTCGCGTGCACGTAAACGTGGCAACCGTCGGCCGCCAGGCGCCTGCACACGGCCGCGCCGATCCCGCCGCTGCCGCCGGTGACGAGCGCCCGTTTCACGACCCCACCCGGCCCGCTTCCAGGACCACTGCGGCCCTGCCGCGCAAGACCTCGATATCGCCCACGCACACTTCGAAGCTGTAGATCACGTGACTTTCCTCGCCCATCAGCCGCTCGGCGTCGACGACGAGGTCGCCTTCGAGATCGTCGAGCCGGCTCTTGTAGCAAATCACCTCTCTTACGCTCGCCAGGTACCCCAGGTGTGGTTTGTCTGCGATATTTCCGGCCAGCTTCCCGTGTATCGCCATGGCCTGGGCCGCGTACTCGATGCCGCACAAGGCCGAGAGCTGCTGGTCCATCCGCAGGGGATTGTCGGGGTCGCGGTGGGTGCGGCTCAAACACCGGATGCGGCCCGCATCCCAGGAAAGCACGCCGTCGAGCAGGCACATCGATCCCGCGTGGGGAATCATCGCGGCGATGGCCTCCCGGGAAATCAACACGGGCTCACGATGATGCGCAGGCGCGTTTCGGTCGGGAAGTCGAATACGACATCGCCATGCGTATTTCGCGCGAGAATTTCGAGCAGGGGGAGTGCTCTCGCGGCGGGTACGCCGAGCCTGAGTTCCTCTAGACCGGAATCGGACATGCCGGTGGGTTTTTCATCGCCCGGCAGGACCGCCAACTCGAACTTCGCGGAGGCTCGGCGGGTGGCTTCGGGCGCCAGGACCAGCGCCGCGCCGAAACTCGCAAGGAGGGGACGCGCCGCATGAAGCGGCTCCGGATAGGGCTGGTCGTAGGCGATCAGGGCGACCGGCTTCCCCGACGATACAACCTGTGCCGCCGCCTCGACCAGGCCCGCCGTGAAACTTGCGTCGTAGGCACACAGGCTCGTCGAGGCTTCCCGCGACCGGGTTGCGATGCCCCAGTAACCCGCGGCGGCGTTGTGCACGGAGTTGTGAAACCGCGTCGGCGACACTTCCCTTTCTGCCGACGCAAGCGCCTCGCACATGTGGTGCAGCGTTTCGCCCTCGCCGGAGGAGGACGTGAACACGGTCGCGGTGGCCGCAGCATCGCGGCCGGCGTTCTGAAACGCCTCCTGCCCGACGGCGAGCGCAAGCTTGACCGGGACGGGGGTACGGCGCCGCTCGGCAGGAGGCAACAGCTCGCTTGGGCCGATCACCGTGGACGCCGAGCGGAAAGGCTCCTCGCCCGCGAGAAAGCGGCGAGCTGCCTCCCAGCCCTGCAAGCCCGGACCGAGCACGCCCACGCCTTCGACAAAGACCCGAATCACCCGGCGGCTCCCAGGACCAGACTGCAGTTGCTCCCGCCGAAGCCGAACGAGTTGGTCAGGACGCGGTTGAGTTTCGCGTGCCTGTTTTCGAGCAGGTAGTTGCTCTTCATCGCGGGGTCGACGCTTCGCGTATTCGCGCTGCCCGGCATCAAGCCGCACTCGATTGCGAGAATGGAGACGATCGCTTCGGTGATTCCGGCCGCGCCGAGCAGGTGCCCGGTTGCCCCCTTGGTCGAACTGCACGGGGTCTCGGGCCCGAAGATTTCGAACACGGCCTTGTCTTCGCTGGCGTCGTTGGTCTTCGTGGCCGTGCCGTGCAGGTTGATATAGTCGATGTCGGAGGGCTGGAGCCCCGCGGAGTCCAGAGCCCGCTGCATGGCGAGCCTTGCACCCAGGCCCTCGGGATGGGGCGTCGACATGTGGTACGCGTCCGAACTCTCGCCCACGCCGAGAAGCAGGATCCCTCCGGATTGCGCGCGATCCGCTTTCTCGATCAGCGCGAAGCCCGCCCCTTCGCCGATCGAGATCCCGTCCCGCTCCGCGTCAAAAGGCCGGCACGGTCCGCGCGAGGTCAAACCGAGCGAGTGAAATCCGTAAAGCGTCATGAGACACAGGCTGTCGGCACCCCCGACGACGGCGGCGTCGCAGATTCCCGCGGTGATCATGCGCGCGGCGTTGCCGAAAGCCTTCGCAGTCGAAGAACAGGCGGATGACACCACAAACCCCGGCCCGCTCAATCCGAGATAACGCCGCACGAATTCGCCGAGCGAGTAGGCGTTTTGCGTCTCGGCGTAATGGTAGTCGGCGGGCAAGGCGCCCGTCTTCGGGTCCCGGCGGCGATACGCGAGTTCGGTCGCGTGCAGTCCCGAGGTGCTCGTGCCGAGAAAAAAACCGATTCGCCCGGCACCGTACCTGCCGCGCGCCGCGGCGACTTGCCCGGCGAATCCATCCTGCTCCAGGCACAGCTGCGCCAGGCGGTTGTTGCGGCAATCGTAGTCGAGCAGACCGGGTTTCACGCGAAAATCGTCCAGCGCCGGCACCGTTCCGACATAGGTGTCGATGCGGGCCGTCTCGAAACCGCAAGGCGTGAGGCCGGAGCGCTTCTCGCGCAGCGCGCGACGCATCGCCTCCGTTCCCGAACCGAGGCTGTTCACGACGGAAATCTGGCTGATGAGCAAAGGCTGCACGCGTTGCCCCACGGATTCTATTCGCCGGGCTCGTCCGCGCAGGCCGAAGCGAGGGAAACTGCCTTGAGGCCCCGCGCCGACAACTGCTCCAGCAATACGGGCAACACGGCAAGCACTACCGGAGCGTTGTCGTGCATCAGCAGCACGTCACCGGCGGCAAGCCCCCGGGTCAGCCACCGCAGAATGCGTCGCGGATCGGCGCTCACCGCGTCGAAGCCGCGTCGCGTCCAGGACACGTAACGCAATCCGCGGGGGGCCAACACCGGATCGAGCAACGGGCTGCGGAATCCGGCCGGGGCGCGAAAGAAAACCGGCGCTCGGCCGGTGATCGAGGCAACGGCGTCCTGCGCGGCGTCCACTTCGCGCCTCAATCGGGAAACTCCGAAAAACGCGAACGCATGGTGATGATGGTAGCTGTGGTTCTCGACGCTGTGACCGCGACGCGCGATCTCCTTCACGAGCTCGGGCTGAGCGGCTGCCTTTTCGCCGATGCAGAAGAAGCTTGCCTTGGCCTGGTACCGGTCGAGCAGGTCCAGCACCCGGGGCGTCAATTCCGGATCGGGACCGTCGTCGAAAGTCAGCGAAATTTCCCGGCGACGCGCGGCGGAGGCGGGCAGGCGCACCAGGTTCGGACCCAGCAGGCTTCCGCGCGGCCACAGCACCGCGAGAAAGAGCGCGAGGTGATTCGCCACCAGCACGCCCAGCACCCATGGCCATGCCGGCAGGTGTGCGGCGAGCCAGACGGCAGCTGCAGCGTGCAGAAACACCGAGACATGAAGCGCCGGCGCCGGACGCCAGCGCCGGCCGTTTTCGCTGTCGATTGCAGTGGTGGTATTCGGGATCATCTCTCCACGCTGTTTGGCTCGCAAACGATCTCCCCCGCAAGCACGGTGGTTGCCCCTACCTTGCAGCTGAAGCTTATTCTTTTTTCGTCGCGTCCGGAAAAGTCGATGGATACGCGCTCGCCCGGACGCACCGGATGAAAGAACTTGGCCGATCGGATCTGATACGGGCAGAGGTTTTTCCCCAGGCTCGTCTCGATCGCGCGCAGCGCCTCGCTCAACAGGAGCGCCCCGGGGATGACCGGATTCCCCGGAAAATGCCCCTGCGCGGCGGCGTGATCCGGAGGGAAGTCCCGCTCGACCGTCGCCAACGCTACCCCGCCTTGACGGCGAGCCGGGTGACGAGCTCGTCGAGCGCGATTCGCGGCAGCTTGCCGGTTTCGTTGCGAGGCAGGGATTCGACAAGACAAAGCGGGCGGGGAAGGAAGGCCGCGTCGATACGACGGCGCAGGGCGGCCATGATGGTTTCGCTCGCGAGCCCGGGGGCAACGACGAAAGCCGTCAACCGCGTCACGGTCCCATCGTCCTCCTCGGGCATGACGAACGCCCCGTCGCGCACCCCTTCGATGGAATTCAGGTGGAAGTTCAGATGGGCGAGCGAAGTCCGCTTCCCGGCGATGTTGACAAGATCCGCGGTCCGTCCGTGCAGCAGGAATGCGTCCCGGTCGCGCAGCTCGATCACGTCGGCGAGCAATACTTCGTTCGCCACGTGCCCGCCTTTCACCCAGGTCCCCTTTTCGTCCTGGAAAAAAGTGACCCCGGGCAGAGGGCGCCACTCCTGAGCTTGCGCCGGGCGCCGGGTCGCGACCTGCCCGGCCTCGGTGCAGCCGTAGATCTCGTAAAGCGGTGCTCCGAACCGCGCTTCCGCCTCGGCTGCAAGCTGCGGGGAAAGCGGAGCCGTGGCGCAAAGGAGGAAGTCCGCCTTGGGCGGATCGTTTGCTTCGGCAAGCAGCAACCGCAGATGAACAGGCGTCGTGACCAGGCCGCGCGGTCGAGGCAGGGCTTCGAGTTCGGCGCAAATATCCGCGGCAAAAAAAGGCCGCCCTGAATGCATCCTGAGGCCGCCCTGCATCACCATCAGGACGGTGGACTCCAGGCCGTACATGTGTTGGTGGGGTACCGTGCCCAGCACGCTCATGTTCCGATAGGCACCCAGACCAAGCCGCTCGAACTCCGCCCGTCCGCTTTTCGCCAGCGCCCCCCAGGATTTGGGGTGAGGCTTTGGCCGCCCGGTCGAGCCCGAGGTGAAACCGATAGCCGCGACCTGTTCTTCCGGAATGTGCGGAAAGGAAGCGGCGGGAGCACCTTCGCCTGCAGGCTGCGGACAAGGGAACGTCTCGAGCCGGGACGTCTGGGCGGGGGTCCCATCGGTCAGACAATACACACCGGGATAATCGAGAATCAAGCGGTTCAGAAAATCGTCAGTGGCGTTCGGAGGCAACAAGCTGACTTGCCGGCGCAGGAGCGCTGCAACGAGGCCGGCGGCAAACCAATAGCGGTCCGAGCACAGATTTACTACGTATTGCCGATCCGGAATCAGACCGGCCAGCCGGTGGGCTTCGGCGAGGAACTCTTCGACGCGGATGGGGCGCCTGTCCCGAAAAGCGAAGATCGAGCCGGCGTCGAAATTGCGAATCAGCGGAATATCGGCCATGACGCGCCCGCCGGACTGGAAGCTCGCGGTTTACTTGACCCGATGCTGCTGGATGTGCTCGTTCAGACTGCGCAGCGAATTGAAGATTTCGCCATTGTGCTCATCGTCGGACCGCAGCTTGACGCCGTACGCCTTGGAGACCGCCAAGGCGACTTCCAGAATATCGATCGAATCCAACCCCATGCCTTCTCCATACAACGGGGCGCTCGGGTCGATCTCCGCGGCCGGCATCTCCAGATTGAGCGAGGAGACGATCAACCGGGCCAGCTTGAGCTCTTCGGCGGTGAGAGTGTTGTTCGACAGAGTCTCTTTCATCGCGGGCTCGTTCATATTCGCTGTTTCCTCAGGCGATCGCCATTATAGCTCTTCGATTCGGGCGATCGGGCGGCAGGCCGTTCGATCAAGTCGAGCTGGAAAATCCGCCGTCGATCACGATCACTTCGCCCGTAACGAAGCGGTTCGACTGGATGAGCGACATCATGGTTTCGGCCACGTCCTCGGCGGTGACACAGCGCTTCAACGGGGTGAGCTTGGCGCGGCGCCCCATCAGATCTTCGTATTTGTCCCTCAGCATCCGCTGCATCCAATCGCCTTCCATCCAGCCCGGCGCGACGGCGTTCACGCGGATTTCCGGACCGAGATGGTAAGCGAGCGTCTTGGTCAGGTTGACTACCGCCGCCTTGCTCGCCGCATAAGGCAGCGGTTGCGGCCCCGGTCGCAGGCCGACGATGCTCGCCGTATTGACGATGCAGCCTTTCGATGCGCGCAGCATCGGCAGCGCAGCTCGCGTGACCAGGAACAGACCTCTGACGTTGACCGCAAACACGCGGTCCCATTCTTCCACGGTCAACGCATCGAAATCCTTCGGCTTGACCTCGGTGGTCGTACCCGCGTTGTTGATGAGCACATCGAGCCGGCCGAATTTTTCCTGCACCGCCTTGAGCATCCCGCGGACGTCCGCGTCATCGGAAACGTCGCAACGCACAAGCAGCGTGCGCGCGCCGCACTTTCCGGCCTCCTCGGAGACGGCCTTCGCGGCGGCCTCGCTGCGGCTGTAGTTGATCGCCACGTCGTATCCGGCGCGCGCAAGCGCCAGCGCCGCGGCCCGGCCGATGCCGCTCGCCGCGCCGGTCACGAGCGCGGCGCGTTTTGTCGAAGGTGTGGGCATGTGTCTGGTTTCCTACAATCCGAGAACGCGCTCGGCGTTCCCGTGGAAGATCTTCTCCATCACGGCCTCGGGGTAGCCGAGCTCCCGCCATTCCCGGAGGATGCGCGCATAGGGCAGGCTCGGGTAGTCGCTGCCGAACATGATCTTGTCCTGCAGTCTCGCACGCATGTCCACCTTGAGCTGGGCCGGAAAGTATTTCGGCGCCCAGCCCGACATCTCCCAGTAGACGTTTCCCTTGTGCAGCGCGACCGCGGTGGTCTCGTCCACCCACGGCCATCCCGGGTGCGCCATGATGATCTTCAGCGTCGGAAAATCTGCGGCGAGGTCGTCGATCGCGGAAGGATGCGCGTGCCGGATTCTGGCGCCCATTCCGCCGGGCAGCCCCGCGCCCATCCCAGTCGTACCGACATCGATCATCACCGCGGCCTTGAGCTCGTCGATGAGCTCGAACAGCGGGTAATGGCGCCGGTCGTTCACCGCGAAGCGCTGCATGATCGGGTGGAAGTGAAAGCCGATGAGCCCCAGCTCGCGCACGGCCTTTCTCGCCTGCGCCATCGCGACCTCACCCTTCGCAGGCTCGAGCGCGCCCCAGGCCTGGATGACGCGCTTGGGGTGGCGCTTCCACATCGCGTGCACGTACTCATTGGTGACAGGCGGCGTCTTGATCGTCGTCTCGAGATCGAGCGCAACCAGCAGCGCTTCGACCCCGGCGTGCGTGAATTCGCGGATGACCTCGTCCTCGGTCTTCGCGGTCCAGCCGCGGTTCCAGTACTTGGCGAGCGCGTCCACGTAAGGGCCCTGGCACGCGATCCATTCCTTGGTGCCGGGGTAGCAGTGCAGATCGATGATTCTCACGCCGCTTTCTCCCGCTCCAGCTTCGCCGTGACCATCTCCACCAGCGTTTTTTTCGACACCTTGCCGAAGGTCGACACCGGGAAGTCCGACAGGATTTCGAGCCGCTCCGGGAGCTTGAACTTGGCGATCTCCCGGTCCTTGAGGAACTCGACCAGCTCCTTCAGGCTGAGGCTGCGGCCTTTCTTCGGGATTACGCAAGCGCACATCTTCTCGCCCAAGTGCGGGTCCGGCATCGGCACGCAGGCGATGTTTTGCACCGCGGGGTGCGCGAGGATCAGGTTCTCGATCTCCTCGGCGCTGATCTTCTCGCCGCCGCGGTTGATGAGGTCCTTCTTCCTGCCTTCGACCACGTAGTTTCCGGAAGGGTGCAGGCGCATCAGGTCGCCGGACCGGTAGAAGCCCTCGGGCGTAAACTGCCGCGCGTTGTATTCGGGAACACCGTAGTAGCCGCGCAGGGTGTAGGGCCCGCGACAGGTGAGCTCGCCGACTTCGCCCGGGGCGACCTCCCTGCCCTCCTCGTCGACCAGCCTGACCTCGTCGTCGGGCGAGAGCGGCCGGCCGCAGGTTTCCATGCGCACGTCCTCGGGGTCGTCGAGGCGCACGAAAAAGAGCATGCCTTCGGACATGCCGAAGTTCTCCTGCACGGTGACGCTGGGAATCAGCTCCTTGGTGCGCGCGCGCACCTCGGGCTGCATGCGCTGTCCGCCGCTCTGGATGACGCGCAGCGAGGACAGATCGTATTTGCCGATAGCCGGATCGTTGATGAGCCGAATGAGGAGCGCCGGCACCACTTTCAGGTGAGTCACGCGATGCCGCTCGATCAGTCCGAACAGGTCCTCAGGCTTGGTGCTCACCGAGAGCACCACCTTCCCACCTTGCAGCATGGTGCCTTGCAGTCCCGGACAGGCAAGCGGCAGATTGTGCGCGATGGGGAGGGCAAGGAGCAGCACCGAGCCACCCTTGACCCCGCAGACTTTCGCCGCGATCCTGGAGTTGTAGGCGTAGTCGTTATGGGTGCGCGGTATCAGTTTGGGTACACCCGTCGTGCCGCCCGAGAGCTGGAATATCGCGGGGTCCACCGGATCGATCTTGAGCTCCCGCAGCTCCTTCAGCCGCCTCTTCGGCTGCCGTGACATCAGCTCGGTGAGGGAAAGAAACCCGGTAGGGGCCTCACCGAGCACGATGCCAAACTTGACCGACGGAGTCTCTTTGCGTACCCGGCCTACCATCTCCGCAAAGTCGAAATCGCCGTGCCGGTCTGGCGTGACGCAGGCGCTCGCTCCCGAGAGTTTCGCGAACTGGCTCACTTCGAGAAAGCGGTGCGTGGTGAGCGCTGCGATCGGGACGCAGCCGATCTTTTGCAGCGCGAAGTAGAGAAAAACAAACTCGGCGACGTTCGGCAGCTGCACCACCACCCGGTCGAGGGGCGCGAGTCCCGCGTCGAGCAGGTTCAGCGCGAGGCGGTCGGAGACGCGGTCGATTTCGGTGTAGGTGCACTGCGTTCCGCGATCGACGATTGCGATCCGGTCGGCGTAGCGCCTGAAAACCGGGGCGAACTCCTCGGCGAGCGAGAGGTCGCGCCAATAGCCTTTCTCCCGGTAGCACCTCGCGAACTCCGGCGGGAACGGCACGACCCCGTCCAGCACTCTCTCTCCTCTCAGTGAAACGGGTGGCGCAGGACGATCGTCTCGTTCCGATCGGCCCCGGTTGAGATCATGTCGATCGGCACACCGCAGACCGATTGCAGGCGATCGAGATAGGCGCGCGCCTGCGCGGGCAGCTTGTCGTAGGCGTTCAGCCCGACGGTGCTTTCCTGCCATCCCGGAAGCTCTTCATACACCGGCTCGCAGCGCGCCGCGTCTTCTGCCGCGAGCGGCAGCAGCTCGTGCAGCGCCCCGTCGATGCGGTAGCCGGTGCAGAGCCGGACCTTGTCCATGCCGTCGAGCACGTCGAGCTTGGTGATGCATAGACCGGACACCCCGTTGATCTGGATCGAGCGCCTGAGCGCCGCGGCGTCGAACCAGCCGCAGCGGCGCGCTCGTCCGGTGGTGGCGCCGAATTCCCGGCCGCGAGTGCGCAGCAGCTCGCCCGTGCCGTCATCGAGCTCGGTGGGAAAGGGACCCGAGCCGACCCGCGTCGTATACGCCTTGGTGATGCCGAGCACGTAATGGAGCATTTGCGGCCCGATTCCGGCCCCCGCCGCGGCTGCCCCGGCGACGCAGTTGCTCGAAGTCACGTACGGGTAGGTGCCGTGATCGACGTCGAGCAGCGCGCCTTGCGCGCCTTCGAACAACAGGTTCTTTCCGGCGCGATTCGCGTCGTAGAGCGCGCGCGAGACGTCCGCGACCAGCGGTTTCAGCCGCGGTGCGAGCGCAAGCGCATCGTCCCGCGTCTTCGTGAAATCGACCGGCTTCGCGCCCAGGTATTTCGTCAGCACGAAGTTATGAAAATCGAGGAGCGGTTCGAGCTTCGACGCAAAGCGCTCCGGCACCAGAAGGTCCCGGAGGCGGATCGCGCGGCGCGCGACTTTGTCTTCGTAGGCGGGCCCGATGCCGCGGCCGGTGGTGCCGATTTTTGCGGCGCCTTGCGCCGACTCGCGCGCGATGTCGATCGCCGCGTGGCACGGCAGAATCAGGGGGCAGGCCTCGGAGATCCGCAGGCGCGCCGCGACGTCCGCGCCGGCACGCTCGAGCTCGTCCATCTCCTCGATCAGCGCCTGCGGTGAAAGCACCACGCCGTTGCCGATATAGCAGGTCACGCCGTTCCTCAAGATGCCCGAGGGAACCAGGTGCAGCACGGTCTTCTTGCCGCCGATCACCAGCGTATGTCCGGCGTTGTGTCCGCCCTGGAAGCGCACCACCCCTTGCGCGTGGTCGGTGAGCCAGTCGACCACCTTCCCCTTGCCCTCGTCACCCCATTGGGTACCGATGACCACCACGTTCTTTGCCATGGCGGCGGCGCCTATCGAAGGGCGCCCGCGGCAACAGCGACGGCGAGCTTGCGAAGCAGCCGGCGCGGTCGTTTAGGCGTACCGATGACTACGACGTTCTTGGCCACCGTTTCAGCTCTTGCCCAGTTTGCGCACGGTCCACTTGCCGGTGCGCTTGACGAGCTCGCGGTCGCATTCGGGTTGAGCGCGCTCCGCCGCGTGTCCCGGAAGCCCCACCACGACGATCTCCCCGGCGGCGCGCAGCTTGCGGATCGCGGTGGCGAGCCCCGGATCGTTCGAGTACGGCGCGCGAAGGGCGGCTGCTCCGGCTTCGTGCGGGGCGGTACGCGCCAGATCGCGCAGATCCATGCTGAATCCCGTCGCCGGGCGCGCGCGTCCGAATGCCTTTCCGACCTCGTCGTAACGCCCGCCAAGCGCGACCGCGTTGGCCACGCCCGGTGCATAGGCCGCAAACACCACTCCACTGTGGTAGTGATATCCGCGCAGGTCCGCCAGATCGAACGACACGGGGATTCTGCCGCCTCGTGTGAGAACCTTGAGGTTCCTGAGCGCCGCCTCGATTTCCGGATACCGGGGCAGCGCGCGCCGCGCGCGCTCGAGCACCGTGCCGTCTCCATAGAGCTCCGGAAGGGCAAGCAATGCCTTGCGTGTCGCTTTCGGCAGGGGTTGCGTCACCATGCGCAGCGCGGGCAGATCCTTCCGCCCCAGCGCTTCATACAGTTCCGACTCGAGCTCGGCACCGACCCCACCGTGCCGGCAAATCGCGCGGAACACGGCGACGTGGCCGATATCGAGGCGCGCCCCGGAAATACCGCACGCGGCCAGCGAGTCGGCAAGAAGCTGCTGAATCTCCAGATCGCTCTCTATTCCCGGGTGGCCGTAGATTTCTGCGCCGATCTGCAAGGGCTCCCGAGTCGAGTCGAGACCCCGCGCCCGGGTGAGCAAAACGCTTCCCGCATAACACAGCCGCGTGACACCTTTCCTGTTCAGGAGGTGTGCATCGATCCGCGCGACCTGGGGCGTGATGTCGGCGCGCACGCCCATCATCCTCCCGGAGATCTGGTCGACCAGCTTGAAAGTGCGAAGATCCAGATCATGCCCGGTGCCCGTCAGCAGCGATTCAAGGTACTCGAGCATGGGGGGAATCACCAGCTGGTACCCGTGCACGCGGAACAGCTCGAGGAGCTGCGCGCGCATCCGGTCGATGCGCTGCGCCTGCGGCGGCAGGATGTCCTCGAAATTTTCCGGGAGGAGCCAGTTGCGCATCGGGGAGGACTCTCGCGCCTAGCGGAGGAAAAACAGGATCAGCAGGCCGACCAGCATCGAGGAAAGCCCGAAAAAACGGATCTGTCCGTCAGTGAACTCCGTAATGCGGCGGAAGGTCTCGCGCCACAGCGTCGGAAGAAGAAACGGGAGCACGCCCTCGAGGATCAGCATCAAGGCGAAAGCCATTAGGAACGTGGCGCCCATTCACTTGCCGCCCCTTCCCGGGTTTCTGAAATACCTGAAAAACTCGGAACTTGGATCGAGAACGATCACGTCGCTCTTGTTCTTGAAGCTCGCGCGGTAGGCGTCGAGGCTGCGGTAGAAGGCGTAGAACTCGGGATTCTCGTTGAAGGCGCGCGCGTAGGTGGCGGCCGCCTTGGCATCGCCTTCGCCTTTGACGCGCTGGGCGTCGCGGTAGGCCCCGGCGATGATGACCTCGCGTTCGCGGTCCGCTTCGGCGCGGATTTTCTCCGCCGCGGAGAAGCCCTGCGAGCGCAGCTCGGCGGCGACGCTCTTTCGCTCGGCGTCCATCCTTCGGTAGACCGACTCGCTGACTTCCTGCGGAAGGTCCACTCGCTTCAGGCGCACATCGACAATCTGCATGCCGATCTTCTTCATATCTTCGTCCACTTTTTCCCGAACGACCTGCATGATCTTGTCGCGTTCACCGGAAATGACGTCGTGGACGGTGCGCTTGCTGAATTCGTCCTGCAGCGCGGCCTTTACCGTCTGGCTCAGCTGTGTCTGGGCGCGTGTTTCGTCCCCTTGGACGCTGATGTAGTACTGTTTCATGTCCTGGATGCGCCACTTGACGAAGGAGTCGACCAGGACGTTTTTCTTCTCCGAGGTGATGAAGCGCTCGGTGTCGGCCGTATCCAGCGTCAGGATTCGTTTGTCGAAATAGCGCACGTTCTGGATGAGCGGGAACTTGAAATACAAGCCCGGCTCGTCGATCAGATCCTTGATCTCTCCGAGCTGGAACACGATGGCGCGCTGACGCTGGTCCACGGTGAACGCCGACAGGCTCACGAGCACCAAGGCGCCCGCGACGACCGCGAGCAAAATACCCAGGCGGTTGTTCATGGCCGTTCCCCGCGCTCGCGCCCACGCAGCGCATCCCTGGAGCGAGCGCCGGTGTCGGGCGGCGGGGGCGGCTCCGTCGCCCGGGTCGACGGCAGCGACGCCTGCCCTTCGGGCAGTGTTCCCGCCGCCGTCATCTGGATGATCTTGTCCAGTGGAAGGTAGAGCAGATTGCTGCCCGCCTTGGCGTCGATCAGGATCTTGGCGGCGCTCGACAGGACCTGCTGGATGGTATCGATGTAAAGACGCTCGCGTGTCACCTGGGGCGCCTTGTTGTACTCGACGAGGATTTGTCTGAAGCGCGAAGCTTCGCCTTCCGCGTTGGCGATGACCCGGCTACGATAGCCGTTGGCCTCTTCGAAAAGACGCGAAGCGGTTCCTCGCGCCTTGGGCACGACATCGTTGTAGTACGCCTGGCCCTCGTTTTTCTGACGCTCCAGATCCTGCTTGGCGCGCACCGCATCGTCGAACGCCGCCTGCACCTGCTCGGGCGGCTGGGCGTTCTGCACCGTGACGTTGCTGATCGCAATCCCGGTCTTGTAGCGGTCGAGGATATCCTGCATGAGCTGCTGGGCCTGCACGGCGATCTGTTCACGCCCTTCGTAGAGCACGAAGTCCATCTTGCTATGGCCGACGACCTCGCGGATAGCGGTTTCCGCGGCCTGCAGCACCGTGTCCTCCGGACGCCGGTTGTTGAACAGGTAATCCATCGGGTCCTTCAGGATGTACTGCACCGCGAACTGGATATCGATGATGTTCTCGTCGTCGGTCAGCATCAGCGACTCGCGCAGGACCTTGGTCTTGACGGTGTTGCGATAGCCCACTTCGACCGTACGCCTGCCCGTGAGATCGACGATCTCGTTGCTCTGGACGGGATACGGGATGCGCCAGCGCAGCCCCGAGTTGGTCACTTCCGAGAACTTTCCGAAGGTGAGCACGACGCCGCGCTGGCCTTCCACGACGATGTAGAAACCGCTGGCGAGCCAGGCGACGAGCACGACCAGGAGGACCAGGCCGGCCCCTCCACCGAGCTGCCGGACGCTCGGCGGTCCACCAGGAGGATCCCCCTCTCCGCCACGGCGCCGGCCGAACAGGCCGTTCAGCTTCTGGTTGAAGTTGCGCCACATCTCGTCGAGATCGGGCGGCCCCTCTTTGCCTCCGCCTCGCTTGCCCCACTGCGGGTCGTTCAATGACATAAAAATCCTACGTTGTGGCCGCTTGGCCCAGTTTCTTCGAATCTGTCGGTTTTGGCGGGCTCGCCGGAGGTGTCCTCGAGGCTGCCGCCTCGATCAGGGCCCGGCGCAGGCCATCCACGCCGTCGCCCGTTTTTGCGCTTAGACGAACGCGGCAAATTCTATCATATTCGTTCCGGTCGACTCCCGGTCGAAGGCCGTTCCGGTCGATCTTGTTCCATACCAGGAGCCGGGGAACGGCGTATGCGCCGATCTCGGCAAGGACTTTGTCCACTTCCAGGATCTGCGCCTCGCGTGCATCGCTCGCGGCATCGACCACGTGCAGGAGCAGGTCGGCGTGGATGGCTTCTTCGAGCGTCGCGCGGAAGGCCGCGACAAGCGTATGTGGAAGATCGCGGATGAAGCCCACCGTGTCGGAAATCGCGACGTTTCCGGCTTCGGGCAGATAGAGCCTGCGCGTCGTGGTGTCGAGCGTCGCGAAGAGCCGATCCTCGGCAAGCGCTCCCGCATGGGTCAGGGTATTGAAAAGCGTCGACTTTCCGGCGTTGGTGTAACCCACGAGCGAAACCGAAAAAGCCCTGCCGCGCTCCCTGGCACGCCGCTGGACCTCGCGCCGGCGGCCGAGCTTGCCGAGCTTATCCTTCAGAACCTTGACCCGATTCGCGATCAAACGCCTGTCGACCTCGAGCTGCGTCTCGCCCATGCCCCCAAGAAAACCCCGGCCGCCGCGCTGCCGCTCCAGGTGCGTCCAGCCGCGCACCAGGCGCGTCGCCGCGTGCTCGAGTTGCGCAAGCTCGACCTGGAGCTTGCCTTCGTGGCTCTTGGCGCGCTGGCCGAAGATGTTCAGGATGAGCCGCGTGCGGTCGACGACCGGGCAGCCGAGTACTTTCTCGAGATTGCGCTCCTGCGCCGGCGACAAGTCGTGATTGAAAATCGCGAGCGAGGCACCCTGCTCCTGGAGGGTTCGTTTGATCTCCTCGACCTTCCCCGAGCCGGCAAAATGCGCGGGATCGGGACGATCGCGGCGCCCGCGCACCAAGGCCCGCGCTTGAATTCCGGCGCTTGCGGCAAGCTGTCCGAGCTCTTCGATGCCCTCGTCGTAGCCGCCCGCGCCGAAGTCCAGGCCCACGAGCACGGCGACGTTGCGCTCCGGCGAACGCTCAGCCATCGCGCCGGATCAGAGTCGATAGCGCGGCCGTATCAGCTCTCGGGAGAATGATCGACCGCCAGATTGACCGCACGCGAAGGTACGACGGTGGAGATGGCGTGCTTGTACACCATTTGCGTCACGGTGTTCTTGAGGAGCACGACGTACTGGTCGAAGGACTCGATCTGGCCCTGGAGCTTGATGCCGTTCACCAGATAGATCGATACGGGTACGTGTTCCTTGCGAAGGGTATTCAGGAATGGATCTTGTAGTAATTGTCCTTTGTTGCTCATGGGTTACCCCGGTTCGTATTATTTGAAGTCGTACTGTAAATGGTTTTTCGGAAAATGCCAATGTAGTGCCGCTGCGTTTGAGACTTTTCACGCGCCGGAGCCGCCTTACGTGGCCGCGAGGAGAAATCTCCCGAACGATCTCTAGATCCGCCTGTCGACGTAAGGGTTCCTGCCGCTGCGAAATTCGATCCGGAGCGGCGTACCTTCCAGCCGAAACACCCTGCGGAAATCCGCCTCGAGATAGCGGCGGTAGCTGTCGGACACGGCCTTGAGCGCAGTCCCGTGCACCACGACGATCGGGGGGTTGCTCCCGCCTTGATGCGCATAGCGGAGCTTGGGGCGCGAGAGCCCCGAGCGCGGCGGGGCCTGCTTCGCCACGGCAGCGATCAGGGCGCGGGTAAGCCTCGGGGTGGGCAGCTTCGCCATGGCCGCCCGATAGGCCGCGTCCACCGAGTCCATGACCTTCGCGATGCCCCGGCCTTCGCGGGCCGAGATGTAGTGAAACCGCGCGAACGAGAGAAATTTCAGCTTGCGCGCGATGGCGCGCTTGATCATGTCGCGCGCGTAGCCGTCCACGCTGTCCCACTTGTTCACCGCCACCACCACGGCCCGCCCGCGCTCGAGGATGAATCCGGCGATGTGCGCGTCCTGGTCCGAGATCTCGCCTTGAGCATCCAGAACGAGGACAGCGACGTTGGCCCCGTCGATAGCCTGCAAGGTCTTGATGACGGAGAATTTCTCGACGCTTTCGAATACCCGCCCGCGACGTCTCAATCCGGCCGTGTCGACGAGGACATAGCGGCGGCCCTGCACCGTGAGCTCCACGTCGATCGCATCGCGCGTGGTGCCCGGCTCCTCGAACGTCACCACCCGCTCCTCACCGACCAGCGCGTTGACGAGCGTGGATTTGCCGGCATTGGGGCGGCCTACGATGGCGATTCGGACTGCGCTGTCGGGTTCGCCGCTCTCCTCTTCAAGAGGGAAATCGGCGAGCGCGGCCTCCACCAGATCGTGCACCCCCTCCCCGTGCTCGGCGGAAATCGCGTACGGCACACCCAGCCCCAGCTCGTGGAATTCGAGCGTGGCGATCTCGGAATTCATGCCTTCGGCCTTGTTGACCGCGACAAACACGCGCCGCCCGATCCGCCGCAGTTCCTCCCCGATCGCGCGGTCCTGCACCGTGATGCCCTCGCGGGCATCGGTGACCAGCATGATGACGTCGGCTTCGGCGATCGCGGTTCTCGCCTGTTTGGCCATCTCGACGAACACGCCTCTCGCTTCCCGCTCAAGCCCGCCGGTATCGACCACGAGGTACGGCCGCTCACCCAGGCGCCCCATCCCGTAGTGGCGGTCCCGCGTCAGACCCGGGACATCGGCGACCAGTGCGTCCCGGGTGCGCGTGAGCCGATTGAACAGCGTGGACTTGCCGACGTTGGGCCTGCCGACGATTACGAGAGTGGGTTTCATGACAAGAGACCGAGGAATGAGGATCGAGGAAACGGTGCACCGTGCCCGGTCTTGCTCTCAATCCTCAATCAGAGGTCCCATCCCGATTACTGCGTGCTCAGGGCGTACAGATTCCCGTCCTGCGTCTGCACCAGGAGCCCACGGTCGAGCTGCACGAGCGACGATCTGATCGGGCTGCCGTCGGTAGCGACACGGCCGACGAAGGCGCCGCTTTCCCGCGACAGGAAATGCACGTATCCCTCGACGTCGCCCACCGCGACTTCTCGCCCCAGGGCCAGAGGCGCGGTGAGGCGCCTCAGGAACAGGCGATCCTGCTTCCAGATTGTCGCGCCGCCGGCGCGGTCCAGAGCGTGCACCGCGCCTTTGTCGTCGGTGACAAAGACGTAGCGCGCGTCGATCGACAGCCCCGCGGTGCTCGATAGCTCGCGCGACCAGACCGAGTTGCCGCTGGCGAGATCGAAGCAGCCGATCCTCCCCTGGTAGGCCACCGCGCACACTTCGCGCTCGGCAACGACCGGCAGCCCGACCACGTCGGTGACGCGTTCCAGTTCCGTGGCTCCGCGAGGCAGCGCGACGGTCGTCTCCCAGCGCACACCTCCGTTGGCAAGGGCGATCGACACGAGCTTGCCTCCGGCAAATCCGGTAAGCAGCTGACCCCGGTCGGCGACCATGCCCACGGGGGACCGGACCGAAAGAGGCGGACTCGACCGCTGGTACAGCCAGCGCCGCCTGCCGTCCTTCGCGTCGAGCGCGAACAGGCGCCCGTCGGCGCTGCGGACAATCACCAGATCTCCCGTCACGAGGGGCGCCGAGAGGACCTCGCTCGATGCGCGCGCGCGCCATCGCGCCTCGCCCGAACGCGCATCGAGCGCAATCACCTCGCCGTCGAACGTTCCGACCGCCACGAGCGTGCCGTCTGAGCCCACTCCGCCGGAAAGGGTGCGACCCGCATTGACTCGCCATGATTCCCGCCCGGTCGACGCTTCAAAGCGGGCGACGGTGCCGTCCTGGGCCGCGGCGTAGACGCCGTCGACGGCCAGCGCAGGAAACAATATGGCGTCTCCCGCCTCGCCGACACTCGCCTGCCACAGCGTGCGCACCGGTATGCTTGCGGGCAACTCCGACAGCTCGGCCATCTTCGGCCCGGTCGAGCCTGAACAGCCGGCGAGCAGCATCGCGCCGGCGAGGAAGAGCCGCCGCATCAGCCTTCTCCAAGCGCCTCGAGCTTCAGTCGCAGCGCATCGCGCAGGGGTCCCGCTCCGGCCTTTTCCAGCGCGGCCTTGTAGGAGGCTCGCGCTTCGGAGCGCTTCTTCTGCGTAGCGAGAATATCCCCGCGCTGCGAGGCATAGAGGGCCTCGAAACCCGGATGAGGCTTTGCTTCGAGAATTTTCAGCGCTGCGTCGGGCTCGTTGTCGTCGAGCAATACGCTTGCCAGCCGCAATGCGGCGATCGAGCGTATCTCATCGCTCCTGGCGTGCTCGATGACCCATTGAAGCTGCGCTCGCGCGGTCTTCAGGTCCCCCGCTTGAAACTGGACTTTGGCCGAAACCAGCGCCGCGAGCGGCGCGTAGGCGCTGCGCGGAAAGTTCTCCAGGATCGCCCCCGCGGTGTCCCGGGTCGTCTTGAGATCGTTGGCGCGCGCCGCCTTCTGCAGCGTGTCGTACAGCACGGCGGCCTGCGCGGCTTGCGAGCGCTGGTACCAATTCCAGCCGTTCCATGCTCCGATGACCGCGAGCACGAGCGTGGCCCCGAGAATGATCGCGCCGCCGTGCTCCTTCCACCAGGCTTTGAAAGCGGCGAGCTGTTCCTGTTCTTCGAGATCGTATGCCGCCATGGGGTTCCCTGTTCCTGTGAGGAGCGCTCAAGCGCTCTGTTGGATGATGCCGGCCACGCGTGTGGGTGCGACCCGCACTTGGGCGTCCGCCGCACGCAAGGGTTTCAGGCTGATTTCACCTGCAGCCAGTTCTTCGGGGCCGATGATGATAGCAAAGCGCGCCCCGCTCGCGTCGGCCTTCTTCATTTGTGTCTTGAAGGTGCCGCCTCCGGCGTGCATGAGCACGACGAGACCGGCATCTCGCAGGCTCTCGGCGAGGCGCAGCGCCGGCGCAGCGGTCCCGTCACCGGCGTAGACAATATAGGCGTCCGCCGGGCGAGCCGGGGCGACGAATTGGTATTCCTTCATCAGCAGCACGATGCGCTCCACGCCCATGGCGAAGCCGCAGGCCGGCGCGGCCCTGCCGCCCAGCTGCCCGATCAGCCCGTCGTAGCGCCCTCCGCCGGCTATCGTTCCCTGCGATCCCAGGCGAGTCGTGATCCACTCGAACACCGTGCGGTTATAGTAATCGAAGCCGCGCACCAGGCGCGGATCGACCACGAAGCCCATACCGGCGGCGTCGAGCAATCCCTGCAGCGACGTGAAGTGTTCACGAGCGGCATCGTCGAGATAGTCGGCCAGCTTCGGCGCGGCTTCTACCAGATCCTGAAGACGGGGATTCTTGCTGTCCAGAGTGCGCAGCGGATTGGAGTGCAGGCGGCGGCGGGCGTCTTCGTCCAATTGATCCAAGTGCGCTTCGAAGTACTTCACCAGATCGACTCGGTGCCGCGCCCGCGCTTCGGTGTCGCCTATGGAGTTGATATGCAGTTCCACATCGGCGATGCCGAGCTGCTTCCACAAACGGGCGAGCATGACGATTTGCTCGGCATCGACATCCGGCCCGGCGAAACCCAGAGCCTCCACGTCGATCTGATGGAATTGCCGATATCGTCCCTTCTGTGGCCGCTCATAGCGGAACATCGGGCCGCTGGTCCAGACTTTCTTCGGCCCTTCGTAGAGCAAACTATGCTCGATTGCGGCACGCACGATGCCGGCGGTCGCTTCCGGGCGCAGTGTGAGGCTGTCGCCGTTGCGGTCGGGGAAGGTGTACATCTCCTTCTCGACGATGTCGGTGACCTCGCCGATGGAGCGGCTGAACAGCGCAGTCGCCTCGACCACGGGCAAGCGCATGTTCCCATAGCCGTAGCCGGCGAACAGACCGGCGACTGCGCTATCGAGAAAAGTCCAGAATCTCGCCTCCTCCGGCAGGATATCGTTCATCCCGCGGATGGCCTGAATATTCTTGTTCATCAAGCTTCTTGGCGGCAGCGCCGGCCGCCGTCAAGAGATCGGGTGAGTTGCCCGGATGGGAATGGTCTTGTTGTCGCTGTCTGCTTCGCCATCGCCGCCCTGGCTCTTCTTCGCCGGTGCGGCGAGCCGTGCGCGCGCCGCGCCGTCACCCGCGTAGGTGGCCGCCACGTAATCGTCCACCAGACGCTTGAAGTCTTCGGCGATCGTCTCGCCCCTGAGAGTCACCGTCTTCACGCCGTCCACATACACCGGCGCGACCGGGCGCTCACCGGACCCGGGGAGGCTGATGCCGATGTTGGCGTGCTTGCTTTCGCCGGGCCCGTTGACAACGCAGCCCATGACCGCGACGTTCATGTCTTCGACTCCGGGATAGCGCTCGCGCCATTGGAGCATCTGTTCCCGAAGATAGCGCTGGATCTTCTCGGCGAGTTCCTGGAAAACCGTGCTGGTGGTCCGGCCGCAGCCCGGGCAGGCGATCACCATCGGCGAGAACGAGCGCAAACCCATCGTCTGGAGCAACTCCTGAGCGACAATGACCTCGCGCGTCCGGTCCCCGCCCGGCTCCGGCGTAAGCGAGATGCGAATCGTGTCGCCGATACCCTCCTGGAGCAATACCCCGAGCGCGGCGGTGGAAGCCACGATGCCCTTTGTTCCCATCCCCGCCTCGGTAAGCCCGAGATGCAGCGGATAGTCGCAGCGGCGGGCGAGCTCCCGGTACACGGAGATCAGATCCTGGACGCCGCTCACTTTGCACGAGAGCACGATGCGATTTCCGGCCAGACCCAACTGCTCCGCGCGTGCCGCGGATTCGAGCGCCGAGACGACCAGCGCCTGGCGCGTTACGGCGTCGGAATCGACAGGTTCGGGGGTCCGCGCGTTCTCGTCCATGAGCCGCGCGAGCAACTCCTGATCGAGGCTGCCCCAGTTGACGCCGATTCGCACCGCCTTGTCGTAGCGGCAGGCCGTCTCGATCAGGGTCGCGAATTGCTCATCGCGCCTGGCACCCCGCCCGACATTGCCCGGGTTGATCCGGTACTTTGCCAGCGCCCGCGCGCAATCCGGGTGCTCGGCGAGCAGCTTGTGCCCATTGAAATGGAAATCGCCCACCAGGGGCACGTCGCAACCCATGGCGTCGAGCCGCTCGCGGATGCGCGGGACCTGCGCTGCCGCCTCGGCGGTATTGACCGTGACGCGCACGAGCTCCGAACCGGCGCGGGCAAGCTCGACTACCTGGGTCGCCGTGCTCTGGAGGTCGGCAGTATCGGTGTTGGTCATGGACTGCACCAGGACCGGTGCGCCTCCCCCGATCAGCGCTTGTCCGACGCGGACCTGGCGAGTTTTGTGCCTCGGGATATTCGTCATCGCTTGTTCAATCCAGCGTCAGTCGGGCGACTTCGATCTCGATGTAGGGTTTCAGGTCGACGGGGCTGTCGTTGTAGGTAAGGCGCACGGCCGCGCCGTTGCCGATTACGAGAGACAAAGGAGGCCGCCCGAGGACGATCCTGCGGCTTCCAGCGGGATTCAGCTGTGACATCAGCGTCTTGCCGTCCCGGTCCCTGATCTCGACCCAGGATTCGCTGTCAAACTCGAGCCGAATCCGCCCTTCGCCGCCGCCTGCTCTTCCGGAGGGCTGCTGCGCCTGCGCGGCAGGGGTCTCCGCCGCACTCATCGAAGGCGCCGCTGGAACCTGTGTTTCTGCAGGCGGCGCGGCGGGCGGTGTCACGGGAGTCGCTTGGGATTCTTCTTGCGGGGGAGGCGTATTCGACGCGAATCTTGCCCAAGGGAAAGCGCCCGCGCGCCACTCATAGAGTACGCCGGCCATGACGATGAGAACCAGGACCGAGAAAGCCAGGTAGGCCCGGTTGCCGCGTTTGCCGTCCTGCGCAAAGGGGATGCCCTTGTCGCGCAGATCGAGGTCGACCTCCCGGGGCACGACCCGCTGCTCGAGCTCATCGAGCATGGGCTGCGGATCCGTGTCGAGCAGCTTGGCGTAACCGCGCACCATCCCGCGGACGAACGTCGCTCCGGGCAGCTTGTCGAACTCCTCGGCTTCGAGCGCCTCGATCTGGCGCGCGCCGTATTTGAGTCGTTGCGCGACATCGGCGATCGACAGCTTGCGCTCGGCGCGCAGCTGCGCGAGCATCCGTCCGGGCCCGGCTTTGACGGAAGGTACGTCCTCTCCGACCCCCTGGTTCATTCGAATCGCCCTTTTTGCAGTTCCTGGTATTCCTTCGACCCGGGAAAGCGCCGACGCAGCTGGTTGGCGTAGCTCGTCACTGCGGAAGAGTCTCCCAGTTTGCGTTCAATCCGCAGCGCAAGCCATAACGATTCCGCAGTCGGCTCGGCGAGCTTGTTGTAACGACCTGTAAGGATGCGCGCGGAGTCGAGTTCCCCGCGTCCGTACTTGAGCTGGGCGAGATTGATCAACGCCGGAGTGTAGTTCGGATCCAGCCGCAGCGCGCGTTCGAGATAGTCGTAGGCGTCGCGTTCGTTGTTCTTGCGCATCGCACACACCGCCGCCATCGTATAAGACTTCTGCGGCGTAGCGTAGAGGGGATGGCGGACCGCCATCAGGAAATAGCGGGTCGATTCCTCTTCGCGCTTGTTTTCGCAAAGAAACCACGCGTAGTTGTGATTGGCATCCGGGTCGTTGGGATTCAACCTGAGAGAGCGCTCGAACGCCTCCTCCGCCAGGCCCTTTTCGCGCAAGTCGCCGTACACCAGGCCCAGCACGTTGTAAGCGGGCGCATAACTCGAGTCAGCCGCGATCGCGATGCGCGCTTCGGCGAGAGCGACACCGAGGTTTCCTCTCTGATAGTACGCCCCCGCCAGCTCGGTATGAATACGCGCGCGCTCACGGGCCCCGGCCACCTCCCCGATGATGGCCCCGCCGTCGTTCTCGCCGGGCAAGTCGCCCGAGAGCGGCCCTCCGGCGCAGCCGAAAAGCGCCGCGGCACCGGCGAGCACCGTCGCGGCGCGCTGCGGTCGATTCAAGAGCCCGTCCCTTCCAGGCGCACCGGCCTGCGGGTGCGGTCGTGGATCTTTCCGGCCAGCTGTCCGCACGCGGCGTCGATTTCGTCCCCGCGCGTCTTGCGCGTGGTGGTGACGATCCCGGATGCGCTGAGCACCTCACTGAACTGTTCGATCACTCGGCGCGGGGAGCGCACGAAGCCCGAGTTCGGGAACGGATTGAACGGAATCAGGTTGATCTTGCACGGCACGCTCGAAACCAATTCCATGAGCTGGCGTGCGTGCTCGTCACTATCGTTCACGCCCTCGAGCATGACGTACTCGAAGGTGATGAAGTCGCGCGGCGCGCGCTCGAGGTACCGCCGACACGCGGCCAGCAATTCGGCGAGCGGGTAGCTGCGGTTGATGGGCATCAGCTTGTCGCGCAGCGCGTCATTTGGCGCGTGCAACGAAACCGCCAGGGCCACCGGGCATTCCGCGCCCAGGCGGTCGATCATCGGCACGATGCCGGAAGTGGAGAGCGTCACACGGCGTCGCGAAAGACCGTAGGCGTCCTCGTCTATCATCAGCTTCAGCGCCGAGACGGTATTGTCGAAGTTGAGCAGCGGCTCGCCCATGCCCATCAACACGACGTTGCTGATGACGCGCTCGCCGACCGGGGTTGCGCCGAGCTCGCGGTTGGCAAGCCAGAGCTGCCCGATGATTTCGGACACCGAGAGATTGCGGTTGAATCCCTGCCTGCCGGTCGAGCAGAACTGGCAGGCAAGGGTGCAACCCGCCTGGGTGGAAATGCACAGAGTGCCCCGGTTGGTTTCGGGAATGAACACCGCTTCGACCGCGTTGCCGTTGCCGACATCGAGCAGCCACTTGCGAGTTCCGTCCCCGGCCACGCTGTCGCTCACGATTTGCGGTGGCGAAACGCACGCGGTCCGCAGGAGTTTTTCGCGCAGCGGTTTTGCGATATCGCTCATCCGCGCAAAATCCGATTCGCCGAAACGGTGCATCCAGCGCTTGACCTGTCGCGCCCGGAACGGCTTCTCATCGAGGCCTGCGACAAAGGCAGCGAGCCCTTCGCCGTCCAGATCGAGGAGATTGATGCTCATTTAACGGGAAAAGATCTCGGAAGCGGGAAAAAAGTACGCGATCTCGGTGCGGGCGGTCTCGGGTCCGTCGGAACCGTGCACCGCGTTCGCATCGATGCTCTCGGCAAAATCGGCGCGGATCGTGCCCTTTTTCGCCTTCTTCGGATCGGTCGCGCCCATCAGTTCGCGGTTCCGCGCAATGGCGTCCTCACCCTCGAGGACCTGCACCATGATCGGCCCGGAGATCATGAATCTGACCAGATCGCGGAAAAACGGACGCTCGCGATGCACGGCGTAGAAGCCTTCGGCCTCCTTTTGCGACAGAAAGTGCATGCGCGCTGCCACGATATTCAAGCCGGCCTGCTCGAACCTCGAGGTGATCTGTCCGATGGCATTTTTCGTTACGGCATCCGGTTTGACGATGGACAAGGTTCGCTCTACAGCCATGCAAGATCTCCGGTTGGAACTCGGGAAGCGACACTAGAAACTCGCCTAACGTTTTATTTTATCAGGCTTTTGCCGGAGTGTCGCGCCCGGACTAGGGCTTGTCTCTCGGTTCGTCTGCCGTCACCGAAATACAAACCGAGGGCGGGGAAAACCGGTTCATCATGTCAGCGTTCTGTAAGTCTAGCATCAGGTTATTGCAAGCCTGACCCGGGTACAGTCTTGCGCGCAGTCTCTTTCCTCCTCTGTGGCGTGGGGGCGCGTCGCGCTCCCACGCACTTTTTTCCGGGATGTCCGTGCGCCCTGCTCAAGAATCCGGAGCCCGTCCGCGTGCTATCCTGAACTTCGAACCAGTTCAACCACTTGTCATGCGAGTTCTGATCGTCGAAGACGACAATGCGCTGGCGGACGGGCTGATACGAACGCTGCGGCAATCGGGCTACGCCGTGGATCAAGCGGAAACGGGCGAGCTTGCGCTGCGGGCCTGCGCGGAAGAACACTATGACCTGGTCGTGCTCGACGTCAGTCTTCCGGGCATCGACGGGTTCGAGGTGTTGCGCCAGTTGCGCCGCGACAACCACTCCGGCAGCATCCTGATCCTGACCGCCCACGATGCCGAGGCGGATCGCGTGCGCGGCCTGGACCTCGGAGCCGACGACTACGTCACCAAGCCCTTCTCGCTCCCCGAGCTGGAAGCGCGCGTGCGCGCGCTCATCCGCCGCAGCCAGGCGGTAAGGAGCCCCAAGCTGCGCTTCGGCCGCTTGAGTGTCGATACGGTGGCGCGACGGGCGAGCATCGGACCGGACATTCTCGACCTCACCCCGCGCGAGTGGGCGGTGCTCGAATACCTGCTCATGCGGGTCGGCCAGGTGGTCAGCAAGGAACACATGCTGCAGGCCCTGTGCAGCTGGGACGACTCGCTGACCCACAACGCCATTGAAGTGTATATCTCACGACTGCGCTCGAAGCTCCACGACGCCGGAATCAGGATTCGCACGGTACGAGGATTCGGCTACATGGTCGAAGACCCGGATGCAGTCTAGCCTCCGCCGGCGTCTCACCTATTGGCTGATAGGGCCGTTGCTGTTGCTGGTTGCGGCGGGAACCTTCGTTTCCCATCGCATCGCGCTCAATGCCGCGAACAAAGCATACGACAGCGCCTTGCTCGACCCGGTGCTTGCGATTGCCAGTCATCTTCGCCGTACCGGCAGCCGGCTCGAGCTCGACATGCCTTCGATCGCGATCGAGGCGCTGCGCATCGATACCGAGGACCGTGTCTACTATCAGGTGCTGGGGCCCGGTGGCGAGCTGATTGCCGGAACGCCGCGGCTGCCGGCTCCTCCGGAGCGCTTGGCTCCGGAGGAGCATGTTTTCTACGATGCAAGGCTTGAGGGCGAGCGCGTGCGCGTCGCGGCCCACGCGATCAAAGTCGAAACCGGAACCGCGGTCGTCCAGGTTGCAGAGACGCTGGTGAAACGGGACAAGCTCGTGCTGGAGCTGCTGGTCGCCTCCACGGTACCCCAGCTGCTGATAGCGTTTGTCGCGGTCGCTCTTTTCTGGCTCGGCATCGGCCAGGGACTCAGGCCCCTGGATCGCCTTCGCGACGAGATCGCGGCACGTTCTCCGCGCGACCTTCGCCCGGTGTCCGAGCAAGACAAGCCGCAGGAGGTGCGCTCGCTCGTCGGCGCGCTCAACCGGCTGCTCTTCCGGCTGAACGCGGCGATCGAATCGCAGCAGCGCTTCATCGCCAACGCGGCGCACCAGCTGCGAACGCCTCTTGCGGGACTCAAGACTCACGCGGAACTCGCGCGCCGCCAGCCTTCGACTTCGGAGCTGGGCTCGCTCCTGGATATGATCGCGGGGGAGACGCAGCGCACGAGCCACCTCGTCAACCAGCTGCTGACTTTGGCGCGCGCGGAGCCGGGGGAAGCGGCGAGCGGCCAGCCCGTCAACCTGCACCAGATCATCAGCCGCGATCTGCGCGAGTGGGTGCAACGTGCCGTCGGGAAAAACATCGATCTCGGCTTCGAGCTCGAGGATGCATGGACTCTGGGTGAACCGCTCCTGCTGCGCGAGCTGGCCGCGAATCTGCTCGACAATGCGCTCGCCTATACCCAGGCGGGCGGCAGCGTCACGGTGCGCACGGGAGTGCGCGACGGCGAGTCGGTGCTCGAGGTCGAAGACAACGGGCCGGGCATTCCCGAGACCGAGCGCGAGAAGGTCTTCGAGCGCTTCTACCGCATCGCCGCGACCGGAGGCGAAGGCTGCGGGCTGGGATTGTCCATCGTTTCGGAGATCGCGGAGAGGCACGGCGGCAGGATAGACTTGAGCCCGTCCCCAGGGGGGCGCGGTACGCTGATGCGGGCCGTATTCCCACGCCTGGCCGCGCAGGCCGCCCACGTCGTTCTTCCCCTGTCTACTCGAACGGTTCCCACGTCACGATGAGACCCGCCTCGCCCGGCGTCGCCCGAAATTCGCAGGCATCGCCGATGCCCGGAACGGAGACGAGTTCATCGCCACAGAAAATCAATGGCAGGCAGTCGCGGCGCCACGGCGGAATGCCCCGCTCCTGGAACAAATTCTTCAGTGTGCGCCGCGGCCGGCTGGTGTCCAATCGCAAACGCTCCCCACCCTGCCGCAGGCGCACGGTGACGCGCGCCGCGCGCAGTCTCGCGAGACTCAGACCTCGTCCTTCTTCCGGCTTGAACTTCAGCACTCCACCGAGTGAAAGCATGGGCAGAGCGTTTCCGCCGTCCCAGTCTTCGCGCAGGTTTCGTTCGACCGTTTCCGAGGTACGCCGCAGGTACAGTTTTTCGCGGTAGCGCAGAAATGTCCAACCCGGTACCGCAAAGCGGAACCGGGCATCGGCCCGAGACTCCCTGAGTTGGCGCAGCAGCTCGGCCGTCCGCGCCGCCGAAAGCGGCTCGAACCCCCGGGTTTCGCACCAATGGCGCAGAACGTTCTTGGCCCGGGCTTCGCCCAGCCGATGCAGGGCCGGGATATCGACAGCGGTGCCGCCGCCGCAGCGCTCGAAATCGCTTCGCGCCATCTCGTCGAGCAGCTCGCGCGCCTCCGCGAGGTGGCCGGCGGTTCGAGCGATCGTCTCGCGCGCCGCAGGAAATTGCCGCTCGAGATTCGGAAACACCTCGTGCCGGAGAAAATTGCGCCGGCGAAGGGTATCGACGTTGCTTTCATCCTCGACCCACTCGAGGCCGCGCAGGCGCGCGTAGGTCTCGATCTCCGCACGAGACATCGCGAGCAGCGGGCGCAGCAATCGCACGCGCGTGCCGGGAAGCGCCCTCGAGGGAGCCATGGCGGCAAGGCCCCGCAGGCCGGCCCCGCGCAGAAGCCGCAGCAACAGCGTCTCGGCCTGGTCATCGCGGTGCTGCGCGAGGACGATGAAATCCGCGTCCACGCGGGCGAACGCCTCGTAGCGGGCCTGCCGTGCGGCACCCTCCTGGCCGAGATTGCGGTAAGGAGCGATGTCCACCGTCTCCAGCTGGAACGGAATCCGGAACCGGGCGCACAGCTGGGCGCAAAACTCCGCCCAGCGCCCGGCGTTGGGGCTGATGCCATGATTGACATGCACCGCGCGAAGCGAAAAACGCATGGCGGGCGCGAGCTCGGTCAAGACCGACAGCAGCGCCACCGAATCGACGCCGCCCGAGAGTCCCAGCGCGAGGTGCGTTCCCGGAGAGATCGCCGGCGCGAGCGCCGCCGCCGCCCTCTCTGGCAATTCACCTGAGTTCGAGTTCCTTGAACTTCCCATAACCCATCAGGCGCTCGAAACGCTCCTCGACGAGTTCCTGGGGACGCTTGTCGGCAAGACCGCGCAGGGCGTCGGTGAGAGCTTTCTTCAGGCTTTGGGCCATGGCCGCCGGATCGCGATGCGCGCCGCCCAGCGGCTCGTTGACGATCTTGTCGATCAGTCCGAAAGTCTTCAGCCGGCTGGCGGTGATGCCCAGCGTTTCCGCCGCTTCCGGCGCCCTGTCGGCGCTCTTCCACAAGATTGAAGCGCAGCCTTCCGGAGAAATCACGGAGTAGGTCGCATATTGAAGCATCATCACGATGTCGCCCACGGCGATGGCGAGCGCCCCGCCCGAGCCGCCTTCGCCGATGACGGTGCACACGATCGGCACCCTCAGCTCCGCCATCACGTAAAGATTGCGGCCGATCGCCTCGGACTGCCCGCGCTCTTCCGCGCCGATCCCCGGATACGCCCCGGGTGTATCGACGAAGCTCAAGACCGGGATGCCGAACCTTTCCGCCAGGCGCATGAGCCGCATGGCTTTGCGGTAGCCTTCCGGGCGCGGCATGCCGAAGTTCCGGAGGATCTTCTCCTTGGTGTCGCGTCCCTTCTGGTGGCCGATCAACATCACCGACTGGCCGTTGAAACGCGCAAGGCCCCCGACGATCGAGAGATCATCGGCAAACGAGCGATCGCCGTGCAGCTCCTCGAAATCGGAAAACAGCGCCGCAGCGTAGTCGAGCGTGTACGGCCGTTGCGGATGACGCGCCACCTGAGCGACCTGCCAGGGCGTGAGCTTTGCGTAGATCTCCTTGGTCAGCGCCCCGCTTTTTTTCTGCAGACGCTGGATTTCCTCGGAGATGTCGGTCGCCGAGTCGTCCTGGGCGAAGCGCAGCTCTTCGATTTTCGCCTCGATCTCGGCGATCGGCTGCTCGAAATCGAGAAACGCCGTTTTCATAGGAGAAAATTCCGGAAAAACGGGCCATTGTACCCGAATCGCGGGAGCGGCCCACCCAAGGTCGGCCGTCCCGGGTTCAATACTCGACAGGAACGGGATCGAGGCTGCGCCAAAGATACCAGGTTGCGACTGAACGCCAGGGGTCCCAGACGGAGGCGATCTTGCGCATCGTCCGAAGCGACACGGAGCGGCCCCGGAAATAGTTCAGGCAGATCGCACGCTGCAGCCCCAGGTCGTCCAGCGGCAGCACATTGGGGCGCAACAGACCGAACATCAGGAACATTTCCGCAGTCCAGCGACCGATACCCCGAACCTGAACCAGCTCGGCGACGACGGCTTCGTCCTCCATCTCCGCCCAGGCCGCGACGTGGAGGCTCCCGTCCACGAAGTGGCGTGCGAGTCCGCCGAGATACTCGGCCTTGCGTCTGGACAGGCCGCAGGCGATGAGCCTCGCATGTCCCGCATCGACGACTTGCCCGGGGAGCATTCGCGGCGCGAGCGCGACGACACGCGCCCAGATGCTCGCGGCGGCTTTGACCGATATCTGCTGGCCGACGATCGAGCGAGCCAGGGTGAAAAACGGCTCGCCGCGGGGCTCGAGCGCGATACGAGGATGATCGCGAATGATCCGCGCGAGCACCGTGTCGTTGCGGGCGAGCGCGCGCTTGGCGCGGATCCAGTAGGCAGGGGCGGCCGTTCCCATGAGGGTCAGGCGCGCGAGGCAAGCGGAAGATTGAGGAGCAGATTCTGCGGCTTCATGCGCACCACGTTGTTCCCGTCCATCGACAAGGCCATGTATACGGGCTTGCCCGCGAGGTCGGCGCGCATCGCGGCAGGGTCTTCGAAATCGAGCCGGAACAGAGCGAGCATGCGCCTGAGCGTCCCGGGCTCGATCTCCTCTCCACGCCACAGGCCGTTGAGTATCGCGGTCGACTCCGAATCCAAACCGATGTGCCAGGCCCAGCCGTGGTCTTCGACCGAGCGCAGCGGCTGGATGCCCACTGTGACGCCGAAAAAATGGCGGATCCATTTTTCCATGACGCGGCAGAACGCCTTGTTGGCGGCCCGTCCGAAGTTCATGCTGATCACGAAATCGTGACGCTGGTCGCGCAGCCAGTAGGCTTGCGCGTTTTCCGTGTCGAGCACGTCGAGGTTCACGGTCGCGAGCGGAGCCTGGGACTCGACGATAAGGCGACCCAGACTTCCGAGGCTGCCTCCCGAGGCGTGCATATCGACGGTTTCGAGGTCGGCGAGCATGACCGCGCCGTCGTCGGTGCTCGCCTTTTGTTCCCGGAAGAAAAGCTCTCCCGCGCGCGGCTCGAGCGCATCGTCGCAGCCCTCGAGAATGTTGCGTACGATGATCTGCGCGAGCTGGTCGATGAAAAGGGGCGGGACTGCGACGCCTGCACCCGAAAAAATCTCCAGGTAGCAGGACTCCAGCGAGGCCGCGTGCTTCAATTTCCCGAGGAACGCGAGCAGAACGCGGTAGTTGTCGCGAGCATCCGCGTCCTCGATGCTCTCCAGCGCCGGCGGGGCCGGGTCGCGACGCGGATCTTCCAGAAGCGCCTCGTGCAACGCGATCTCGTTCCGCCCGGACTCCTCGACCGGCCGGATCTCCGGACGCATCAGGTAGGCGCGCAGGAAATCGTCGGTGATGGAAAGCCGACCTAGGTGATCGCGCTCGAGCAGGTGAAAACCCGAATTGCGCCAGAAATCCTGCATGGCGCTCCGACGGTAGGGGCGTCGTGCAGCGGCTAGGCCGCCGCGCCGGCCAGCGTGAGGATGCGACTATGCGAGGAAACGTGCTGGA
>Ga0137436_1000062_pt1 | contig 36364 bp, 61 predicted proteins | sample EasRivERMGT119_2_FD_102328 | JGI IMG/M metagenome (GOLD analysis project Ga0137436, IMG submission 102328) | Soil microbial communities from meander-bound floodplain in the East River, Colorado, USA - East River MetaG ERMGT119_2 | ecosystem: Environmental > Terrestrial > Soil > Floodplain ...
ACAGGAGTTCGCCGAGCTCGTCGCCGTTGGCGGCCACCCAGAGCAGATGGTTGGCGAACGCCTCGATGACCTCGGCCGCGACCCGCACCGAGGCCGCGGCCGCGCCGGCCACGTTCCTGTCCGGGTGCTGCGCCATCAAGCCGGAAAGGGAGCGCAGTTCACGCGCGAGGTCATGCGCTGCGGTTCGCACTGGTGTCAGCGGTGGTACGGGCACGTGAAGTTCTCCAGGTGAATTAGGGACCAAGAGACGTACTCCGGCACGTTCACATCGTGGGGCCCGCGCCCGAACGGGCCCGTGCATCGCAGCGTCCGCAGGCGGTGCCCCTTCCATTCGACGATCGGGAGCGCCTCGATCTCGGCCGCGCGTGTCGCCGCGTCGCGTGCGCCTCGGAGTTCGAGGAAGTACGCGCGCGTGCGGTCGAGGGCGCGCCGCTCGTGCCGCATCGCGCGATCGAAACTCATGCCGCCACCCAGACGACCGCGCGCCGATTGGTCCGCGTCGGCCGCTTCACCACTTCGCCGCGGTCATCGCGCCGCATGGTGATCCGCCGCAGCTTCCAGAGTTCCCACCGCCGCGGCCGCTCGGAACTGCCATCGAGGAGCAGCCGCGCCTGTAGCTCGTCGTCGGTCGCGCCCTCGGCGCCGGCCGCGCGGATGGCCGCGAAGACTTCCGCCCGCTGCGTTTCCTTCGCATCCTCGACGCTGAGGGCCGCGGCGGCCGAGGTGTCCCGCGTCGCCGGCTCGATGCCCGAGACGAACAGCGGAAAGTCGGCCTCCGCGGCCGCGCCGCTATCGGCGCGACCCCTGCGAGTCATGCGACCAACCTCGCGAGCACATCGCTCACCGCTTCGCCTGCGTGCGCCGCCGCGATGATTTCCTCCGGATCGAACGATCGGCCGGTTCGTTCCAGACAGAGGGCGGCGATCTCGCGCGTGCGGTCGTGCATCTCGCGCCCTCGGCGCGCCATGTCATAGGCCCACGTCACGAAGTCGGGGAACTCGAGTTGCTCGCCCTCGCGCCAGTTGTGATCGAGGCTCACGGCGACCGGCAGGCCCGATCGGTCGCGCGTGCGCAAGGCCGCGCGCACCCCTTGCACGAGGTTCTGTTCACCCCAGGTCAGCCACTCGGCCGCGGTCGCGCGCCGCTTCACGGCCTCGCAGATCGATCGGGTGTCGCGCGACTCGATCGGCAACTCTTCAAACACCAACCTGACCACCACCGCCAACGAGCGGTTCGCCTCGGGCAGCTGCTTCTGCTTCATCGTCGCCCTCGCAATTCCTTCTCGACGCGATCGAGGACTGCTCGCGCGTTATGGATCGCGAGCAGCATGGCGGTCGTGCCGAGGGCGCCGGCCTCGGGCCCGGGGAAATGTTTCCAACGAATGGCGGCGACGGCCGCGTCAGCCAGGGCGACGAGGCGCTCGCACGCCGACTTGAAATGGTCCGCGTCCTTCCAGCTATCCGATGGCGTGCGCCCGCCAGCCGGATCGAGTTCTCGCATGACGCCCTCGCGGGTCACCTGCGCTCGCTTCGTCCGCGCCGTCTCCGCGACCGCACCGATCGCTCGCTCGAACTTCTCGGGCGGCGCCGCGGCGAGCCGCTGGTAGTTCGAGGATTCGTCCCACGTAATGCCTTGGTCGGAAAGCCTCGACGCCGACGAGGCTTTCGATGGGCGCCCAAGCGGTCGGATCTTCGCGGTGGCCTGAGCGGCGAGTAGTTCCCCGACGCGCCGCTCCGCGCGGATCCGCAGCGTGCTCGCCGCGATGACCGCCTCCTGGTTCATGTCACGGACCTTGACCGCATGTTCGAGCGTCGAGATGGCAGCCAGGACCTCCCGGGCCTCGACTACCGACACGGCCCGCACCAGCGCCGCGCGCCCTTGCTCGCACATCTGAAGCACGGCGGCGAGCGGATCCGCCGCGCGTTCGATGAGCGCCGTGTCCATTCGCTTCATAGTCGCGGCCCTCGCGCGGCATCCTTCGCCGCGTTGCAGCTGCGGCAGAGCGATTGATGGTTCCTCGGGTCGAGGCGCGCGCCGCCGTCGCGCAGCGACCGGATGTGATCTGTCACCGTCGCCCGCACCCGGGCGCCGCGTTGCGCGCAGCGCGAGTGCTCGGGATGCCGGCGCCCGTCGGCGCGCTGGCCGCACCAGGGGAACCGCGCGAGCCACGCGCGCGAGTAGGCCGCCCACTCCGCGTCATAGCCACGCTCCACCGCGGTGCCGCGCGCGCGATCGCATCGAGGGCAGCGGCCGCGGCCGATGCGCCCGCAACGACAGGTCCGCGGCGGCGCCCAGGGCATCAGGCGTCATCCTCGCGCGACGGCCGCGCGCCCGTCTTCGTATCGCTTGATCAGGTCGACGACCAGGACCATCAAATGCTCACCATGTATGCGCCAGAATGCGATCCACTCGGGCGATCCGAAGTAGCGTGCGTCGTACGCGGCGAGATCACCGCCAACGATGATCTCCAGCATTCGCCGGGACTCAGGCGTGTAATCGTCGAGCCCGCGAACGATCGGCAGCGCGCCCGGCTTCGGCATCACAGGTACTCGAACGCGATCCGGGTGACGGGCGCGTCAGGGTCGCAGTGGTGCGACCGGGCGAACCACCGCACGAACTCGGCGGGGTCCATCCCGGGGAAGCCTTCGGCCGCGACCTCGGCCGCCGGATCGGGATACGCGAGCAGCGCATCGAGGCGCTCGCGCCACGCGGACACGACGCGCACGGGCCTGCCGATCCGTTCAACCTTGCCGCCGCGCGGGAGGCCGCGCGCTTTCTTGACCGGCTGAAAGTGCAGGCCCGAGCGCGCGTCGCGCCATCCGAGCCGGCGCGTGACGGTCTTCTGGCGCGCGCGGACCTGGGCGGTCGTGAACGCGAAGCTCATAAGGCGCATCGTTGGGCCCTCACGCAAACAGGCCGACCCACCGTAGGAGCCAGAGCAGCGCCGCGATGATCACCACCACGACGATCAACCGCCGGAAGGCCTCCGGCATCGGCACGTAGGTGATCAGCACCCAGACGAGGAAGCCGATCAGCGCGAGGGCAATCACGATCCGGACGAGGTCAGGCAGGACCATCACCGTCACCCTTCCGGCGCGTCGTCGTCGCGGCGGCGCCGCAGCCAGAGCAGGAGTTTCGCGCCGCTCAGGTCCTCGCCCTCGTGCACCGGCGGCGGCGTGGCCGTGCCGGGCTGCACCTCCACGTCAATGTCGCCCTTCGCGCGCATGCGCGTCAGGCTCTCGACCACGATCGGCAGGTCGACCGGGCCGTGCGCGCGCATCGGTGCCGCCACGATGGCCTCCAGCGCATACACGCGCCCGTCGAGGCCGGCGAGCTGCTCCTGCAGCGGCGCGATCGCGGCGTCGATCATCGCCTGCACCTGGGCCTCGGTCAGGCCCGGCGCGCTCGGGGTGCCGCCGCTGCTATCGCCGGGCGTCACGACGGGCGGCCCTCCCAGGTCGCGCCACTCCCAGAGCAGCGTGCCCGGCGTCGGGCCGTCCTTGAGCGGCGAGTACGGGTGCGTGTAGTACCCGTTCGGATCGGGCTCGGCGGTCGGCAGGAAGATCCGCCCGGCGATGCGCCCGTCGCTGCCGATCTGCTGCGTCATCGCGTGGAACGGCATCGACGCATCCGGCACGATGAACGGCCCGTACCCTTTCGGGATGCCGCTCGCTTCGAGCACGGCTTCCCAATCGTCGGCAGGCTGGCCCGGCGCCCGCTGAATCGTGGAGAAAAACAACTGCTGATATTCGGCGCTGGTCATTTCACTGCCTCCAATGCACTCGACGCACGTGTTGCGTGAAGGCGAGGTCCTCCCGCCGTGCGCGGCGCGAGAGGACCCACCATCGACCGATCGCGATCGCGGCGACGGCGAGGCCGAGCACCACCAGGGCGTCAACGTCCATGGTGGCTCTCCTGTTCGATGCGATCGACGTGGACGCGCAGGCCGGCCGCCACGATGACGATCCGGTGCGGCGGCGGCCAGACCGAGCGCAGCTGCTCGGCGAGATGCTGCACGGCATCGAGGCGCAGCGGCTCGGTGCATTCGCAGACGATCACCTCGTCGGGCGACGGGTCCATGCAGCGCGGCGGCCCGATCGGGAGGCGGGTCAAGACGGCGATCGCGTCCTCGCGGGTCATCGCACGCGCTCCGGCTCATACGCGCCGGGCAGCGGCACGATCGGGTCGAGGCCGTTGGCGAGGCGCCGCGGATTCACCTTCGCGACGCAGGCCGCGCAAATCGGCTCGCGTATTCCGTCGATCCCGATCGAGATCGAGGGCACGAGGTCGGCGTTGAATGTGAACAGCCGCCGGCACCCGAAGCACTGGCCGAGCACGAACATCACCGGGCCGTCATCGTCCCCGGTCATCGCTTCGCTCCTTTCCGCTCGCGGGCCGCGGCCGCCATGAGGGGCTGCAGCAGGCGCGCGAGAAACTTCCGCCCGCTCGGCGTGCGCGCCAGGGTGTCGATCTCGACGCACGCACTGCACAGCGACTGCCCCGGGTTCGCCCACCAGCAGCCGCACGGACAGGGCCGGCGCTCGGTGCACTGGCACCAGCGGCACCGGCCCGCCGCGTCGGGCATCACAATCGCGTCGATGCGCATCCGCCGCCCTCCCCGCGCCCAAGGAAGGCGCCGAGCCCGAAGTAGCGCGCGTGCCCGCTGCGCAGCTGCACGTCGGTGCCGTGGTGCGTGGCCTCCAGGGCCGCCGCGGTTTCCTCGACGGTCGGCCACGCGAGGGCGCTGAACGCGACCTTCGTCGGATCCTTCCGGCTCCATTCGTCGAAGGCCGGGCGCGGCTCGCCGTCCTGCCGCGGCAGCAGCATCAATGCACCGGCCAGAGAGCGCGCGCGGCATCCAGTCGCCGTACGAGTTCCTCGCTCGCCAACACCTGCCGTTGGACGGTGGCTTCTTCCTCGCACTTCGCCGCGAGAATCGGCACACCCGTGCGAAACGACTCCTCGACTTCTGCCCGCGTCGCCGGTCGCCCGCAGCTCCACCACTCGACGGCATCGGCCGGGCCGATCTCGATCAGCGGTCGCCCGCGGCCGTCGTTGAACACGCGAAACGAGCGCGTCACCCAGACCAGTCCGACACCGGGGTTGCGATCTATCGGGAACCCGGCGCCAGGCCCCGCGTCTTCGGGCAGACCGCCTTCGCGGCGCACCATGTGCGGCCTGGACATGAACGGGCAGTTGCGCGCGCTCCAGTTCGCACATTCGCGGTGACAGGCTGGCTCCGACGTGGTGCGGTTGATGGCGCACATCGGGCCGATCAGAAACGCGAGCCACTGGCCGAGCGGTTCGCCGCACACCCAGCAGCGGCGCTCGCGCACCGCTCTGAGCCACTTCGCCGGGTCCATGCAGCGGAACTCCGGCACGCCGTTGATCCAACCGACGAACCACGGCACCGGATAGCCGCGCGCGTCCACAGGCAGCGCCCGCAGGCGGCGAGGGAGGGTCCCGAGCTCGGGGCGAAGTAGAGTCGCCATCAGTGCGTCCTCGCTGCTTCCGCTGAGGCTGGCGCGTCGATCGGCAACTTCTGCTGCTTGCCGCGCGCGAGCGCCTGGGCGAATAACTCGAGGTCGCGCTTCCACGTGCCGTAGCGCGCGGCGATGCACGCGAATTCCTCGAGGTCATGCCGGCGCACGCGATAGACGATCCGGCCGCGCACATCGAGCAGCGGATCGCCGGTCACCGGGTCTTCCTTCACCGTCGCGTGGCAGAGTTCGTGATCGAGCAGGGCGTCGCGCTGCTCGTCGGTCACGAGCTCGTCGATCCAAAAGGCCTGCTGCAGCAGGATGACGAAGTCCCAGGCCATGAGTTCGCGGTCGAGGGCCGTGGCTTTCTTGCAGCGGCCGAGCGTCTGCCGGCCATCCGGATCGGCGCGCCACGAGGTGCACCACGCGAGGGCGATCCGCGCGTCGCGCAATTCCTCGTGGTGCTCGTGGACGAGGCGATCGAGGCGGGCGTAGCTCGGGCCGTGCGCCTCGCGTGTCAGTAGCGTGTATGAGACTTTCGGCGGCGCCTTCGGCTTGCGGCGGCGTGGGCTCATGAGGGGGCTCCCTTCTGCGGCGCGGCCAGCGATTGCGGGTCCTCGTCGCGATAGCTGCGGAACTCGGAGAGCATCGCGGCCGCGGCCTCGGGCGTGACGCCGATCTTCGTTTTCAGAAACCGCGTCAGTGAGGCCTCGGCCTCGGCGACCGATGCGGCCTCGATGAGCACCCAGGCGGTGGAGCGCGCGGCCTCGGGCGTCAGTTGCGCGAGTTGGCCGCACCAGACGACATCGAGCATGCCTTGCCCGGTCGCCTTGCTGACGATGCTGGTGACTTGAAAGTCGCGATCGGTCCCGAGCCGCGTGAGGATTTGGTGCACCTCGCGCAGCGCCTGGTCGTGGCGGATATCGCGCGCGCCGGGGTGGGCGATCAAGTCCTCGATCGCGGCGAGGCGTTCGGCGTGCTTCATATATCCTCCGTGAACAAATCCAGCGAGGTCTGCGCGGGCTCGGGCGGCGCGGCGTCGCCCACGGTGATCTCGGCGCCTGGTTGCGCGCCGGTCGGGACGAAGACCTTGCGCGCGCGCAGGTCGACCACCGCCTTGTCATCCGCGAAGACGACCCCGGTCAGTGCATCGAGGCAACAGCGGGCGAGCTTGTCCACGTCCGGCTTGGTGAGGTGATGCACCACGCGCCGCGGCGCCGAGGCCGGCCGCGGCAGGCGGAAGATCACCGCGACCGTGACTGGCCCGAGGAACAACACGCCCGCGGCGGCGCCCTGGGCTTGCGAGGCGATTAACTGCTGCCAGTTCTTCGCGTCGGGGTTGTCGTTCGTGATCACGGCGCGCGGCGCCTTGCCGGCGGCCACCGCCTCGCGCGCCCACTTCAGCGGCACGAAGGCCTTCGCGCTGCCCTTCGGCTCCGGCAGGCCGGCGACGGTGAACGTCACGACACGACGAGCGAGGTCGAGGCCCATCACGCGCGGCGCCGTTCGAGACTTGCCGATTCGCGCCGGGCCCGGCAGCGGGCGATCGCGCCATCGAGGTAGCCGTAGAAGGCGTCGACCGCGTAGACCAAGCCGGCGCGTGCCGCCACGGTCTTGCAGTGCTCCGTCAGGGAGGGCACGTCGAGGGCGGCGCCCGGTGTGGCAAACGCCGCCTCGACCTCGCGCCAGACCAGGGCTTTGAGCACCCGCGGTTCGTGGGTCGGCGAGCCGCGACGCAGGCGCGGTGATCTTTCTATAGGTACGTACTGATCTATTAGGAGGGGATCGCGCGCGCGCGAGGCGCGTGGAATCCGCGCGGAATCCGTTCGGATTCCATCCGGAATCCCTGCGGAGGGTTGGCGGCCTGGGGCGGCCTTGCCGCGCTTCGTCGGCGCCGGCGATCCGCCGTTGGCGCCGCCGACCTCGGCGCGTTTACGCTCGCGATCCTTGCGCAGCTTCGCCTTCACCTCGGCGGCCTTTGGGTTGTATTCGTGGTAATCGTGAATCCGATACCCGCCCGCAACTCGTTCAAACAAACGGACATCGCGCGAGGCGAGCGCCTGGGCGACCCGCACGGGTTCGTCATCAAGGGTGAAGGCGCGGACGACCGAGTCCGCGATGTACCCGTCCGTCAGATGCCGGTTGGCGTAGCTCACCGCGGCGACATAGATCGCGACGGCGCGCCCGCGGCGGTGGTGGCCGTTCAGGTGCGTCGCGGCCGCAAAAACTTTCGGATGATCGACGAACTGATCATCGAGCTTCACCCACATTTCGCCCCCCACCTTCGCCAACGCTTCGTCGTGCCCGACTAGCTCGACCTGTTGAAGTCCTGTGCATGGTCTGCGGATTCCCGCTACTCGCCGGTCGACCGGCCGACCGCCGCCGCCGAGGCGTCGTGGAGGCGCAGCGCCGGCCCGCCGGCCTCGATGCGCGGCAGGGGCGTCGCGTCCTGGGGCGTGTCCGCGGTCGCCGCCACAAAGCCGAGGACCGCCCGGCGCGCGCTCGGTGCGAGGTCGGCGAGGGCGCCGCCCACGACGATCACCGCGCGCATCACGGGGTCTTGCATCGAGCGCACGAGGGCGTCGCCCTCGGCCTGGGACTGGACTTCGATCGATCGCTTCATCGGGCACCACCTGTTACGCGACCTTGGTGATTTCCAACGTGAACCGGCCGCGCGGATCCACGACGGTGTGCTGCTTCTTCAGCGCCTCGGGGAGTTCGAGGCGCGATTGCTTTCCCCACGTCCCCTGAATCGCGAACGCGCCGGCCACGCCGGATTCGATGCCGCGCAGCCGCGCCTTCGCGTCCTTGTCTAGCCGGGCGTATTCCTGCCCGGCCACGCGCACGGCCTCGCGCCGCTCCAGCAAGTCCTCGAGTTCGGGATCGGTGAGGACCTGGGTCCCGGCGTGCGCGAGCGGCGGGTTGCAGTGGCCCCCGTAGAAGGGGCACCGCTGGCACTCGGCGGCATCGCCGACGAGGAAGTCGGGCAGCGTGCCGGCCGCGCGGTGATCGAGCGCGTGCTCGGCGCGCGTCAAAAAATCCTCCATCCGATCGAGATGCGGATCGAGTTCGACCGGCAGGAGTAGCGGCAGGCCCGAGCGATCGAGCAGCAGGAAGCCGAACGGCTCGCCCGAGCCATACAGATACGCGAGCAGCTGGTGCGCGCCCGATCGCGTCCACGGACTCTCGAACAGGTCCGCGAAGGTCTCGATGCGATCGACCAGCGTCGGCGACCAGGCCTTCACCTCGATCGGCGGGTTAGCGTCCGCGAACTTCAGGCGTGCGTCGACCTTGCCGGAGATCGCGACGCGGCCCTTGCGATCGTTCAACGCGAATCGCTGCTGCTGCCCGAAGACCCCGAACGGCGGCTCGGCCTCGCGGCCGATGCGCGTCAGGTCGATGAGCAGATCGCGTTCGCGGTCATCGCCGCGGCGGAACTTCGCCAGCACGTGGGCCGGGTGCGGCGGCAGCTGGTCGCAATGCGTGAGTTCGAAGACCATGCGGCGCGTGCAGGGCCGCCACGCGCTGGCGTAGACCGTGGGGTGCGGGCTCGTCGTACGCCGCTCGCGTTCGAGCACGCGCGCCCAGGTGGCGCCGATCGCGGCGGCGATGTCAGACGGAGACGCGGTGACCATGGCGGCGCCTCAGTCGGTATAGAAGTCGTGATCGGCCTGGGCGTGCGCACTGCGCGCGACCTTGCAGTGCGCGCAGATCGGATCCTCGGCGGCCTGTTTGGCGGCGGCCGCCTGTTGCTCCTTCACCCAGGCGTCGGCCGGGACGATCCACTTCTGCTGCGGATGCTTGGTGTAGTTCGGGCACCCGTAGAAGGCGCCGCGGGTGCCCTTCGCCGCGCGGTAGGCGCCCGTGGTCTTGCAGTGAGGGCAGACGGGCGGCTGGACATCGGGCACGCCCTCGGCGGCGGCGCCCAGGCGTTCGGCGCGCGAGCCGAACCCGCGCCCGTGCCGGCAGGCCTCCACCTTTTTCGCCGACCCCTCCCAGGCGCGCGAGAGTTCTTGGACCGGCACCGACTTCATCCCGGCGAGCTCGCGCGTGATGTTCCCATCGAGGTTGGCGCGCGCGGCCTTGCGCACCGCCAGTTCGAGGTCGGGTCCGGTCTTGTCCTTGCAAAAATCATCGGTCGAGGATCGGCCGCCCTCCATGCTCTCGACCGCCTGCCGGGTGAACTTGCAGCGCCCGCTGCCGGTGATGACGTAGTGGAAGGATCCGGCCTCGGTGCCGGCGATGCGCTGCGGCGGCGTGATCTCGAATACTTCGATACCGAACAAATCGCGCACGCGATCGCAGCCGCAGTCTTGCAGGTAGGCCACGATCTGGCCGCCCTGTTCCTCGGGCGATTTGAACAGCAGCCAGTCTTCCGGGTGCGTCGCGCGGATCGCCGCGACGCGCAGCGTGTGCAGGATCGTGGCGCGCGTCTCGATGATCTCCAGCGCCTCGCCCTTCAGCGTCGCGAGTTCGCCGAGAGTGGTCGGCACGTCCGGGCGCCGCAGTTCGAGACTGGCATCGTGGTCAGGCATGGGCGTACTCCGCAGTCGGTTCGAGGTGGTCGAGGACGCGCACGCGCCCCTCGGGGTGCCAGTGCGCGATGAAGCGTTGCTCGGTGCCTTCGGCATCGAGCGCGTCGAGATAGGTGGTTTCGTTGGCGGTCTTGAACACGAGCCGCACGCCGTCTGGGTCGTCGCCGGCGGCCAGCTGCACTTCGAAGTGCGGCGCCCGCGCGCAGTAGTAGGTCTGCAGCACGAGTAGCGGCGCGGTGGTCATCGCGCGTCCTCGAGTTCCGCCCGGGCCTGCTGCCCTTCCGGGCACGGGCAGTAGGCGAACGCGCTGCCCCTCTCGCCGTCGAGGATCCCGCTGTCGCAGCACCGCGCGCAGCGCACGCCCTGGTCGAGCAGGATGCGCGCGAGGTAGTAATCAATCACCGCGTCGGTGAGTTCCCAGGTGGCCGGCATCACCGACACGATCACCCGCTTGAAGGCCTGATAGATCGCGGGGTGCGGCATGGCGCCCAGGTGCTCGGCGAGGATCGATCGCGCGGTGTCCGCCGGCCCGCTGCCCTCATATCCCCACTCGAACCCGGTCGGGCTGTGGCGCACGCGGTGCGAGAGCGGGCGGCCGATCGCGCCGTCGTCGTCGACGACTTCAATCAAACAGACGCCAGTGGCGTCGCGATGCCCGCGGTAGCGCATCGACTCAGGCTCGGCGTTGGGCGCGCGTGGGTGAGCGGCGGCGCCGCGGCGATCGGCGTGCAGGCACCGGGAAGAGTTCATCAGGCGCGAGGTTGAGGGCGCGACTGATGCGAACAATCGCCTCGTAACTTGGCCGGCGGATGCGGTGGCCAGTCTCCAGGCGTGAAATGAGCGCGGGATCGACGCCCGCGCGCTCGGCGAGCTCGCATTGCGTTAAACGCGCAATCTGACGTGCGGTTTTGAGTTCCATCGGTACCGAAGGTGCGCAATCTAGTCACTTGATTGCGCGTTGTCAAGTGATGTGCGATATTCCCTGTCGAGAATGCTCATGCCATTGCGCACTGCCGCGTTTCTCGTTGCCACTCAGCCGGACGGTCAGAAGAATGGCCGTATGGAACCGGAAGATCTGCCGCAGTTTGCGGAGCGGTTGGTGGTGGGCGTCGCCAAGCTCCGGATGAAGTTCACACCGTTTTGCCGGCGTGCTGGAATTTCCCCCAACACGCTCCGGGCGCTAATGCGCGGCGAGCAAATGCCGGAGGCCGCCACGGTCGCGAAGCTCGCGGCCGCGCTCGGCACGACTCCGAAGGCCCTCACGGAGGGCAAACACGGAATCGATCCGAGCGATGACAGGCTCGTGATCTTGAACGACGAGGATCTTGAAGTCGCGCAGGCGTTTCATCACGCGCCGATGCCGGTGCGCCAGGAGGTGCTCGGCGCGCTACAGCGGCGCGGCCGCCGAGCAGGCGCATCCACCTCCGCTGCCGCCGCCGAGTGGATCGATCGGCTGCTGCGGCTCCCGTCCACGCAGCGGCAGGCCATCGCCGAATTGATCGCCGAGTTTGAATCCGACCGGGCCGCGTCGACCACGGAGGTCGAGGATCCTGGGCCCACATCCAAACGATCCCAGCGCAAGGTGGGCACCTGAACCAAAGGCCCCGCCTGGGTTTTCCGCTCTCACGGGTTGAACTGGTTGACCGCCGCGTGGACTTCCCACCGGGTTCGCGCGGGTCGGAGGGTGAGGGCGACGGGAAAGGGTGGTTGACGTTTATGAGTCGCACGCTCAGATTTCCGCGTCGTTCGTCGTCCCCTCGGCGGCCTGCTGCCAGTGCGCCCCCGCGCGCGGCCGACGTGCTGCAGAAGATCGAATCCCTCGCCCGCGTCCGACCGGCGGCCCTGAAAGTCCTGGGTCGCATCGCCGACGCGCTGCTCCAACAGCCCCCACTGGCTCGCACAGGGACCGCGCCGGAACTCGCCCGCGCCGTGTTTCTCCAGGGCCGCCACCCCGCCGATCGCGAATGAACTGGTTCGAGAGAACGCGACAGGAGTGGATCGCCGAGATGCTGCGGGTCTACGGGTTCATCAACCGCAAGCACCTGATGCTGAAGTTCGACATCTCGCAGCCCCAGGCGTCGAAGGACCTGCAAACATTCCTGCGCGATCACCCAGGCGCGATGCGCTACGACCTCACGTGGAAGCATTACGAGCGCACGGGGACATCGTGAGGGGCCCGAGCTATCGGGTGGACACGATCGACGGCCGGCCGCTGATCGTCTGCCTGCTCTGCGATGCGATCAGCCATCACCCGGGCGACGTGACCAACCGCTACTGCGGCCGGTGTCACGTGTTCCACGAGATGGTCGCCGAGGGCCGGCGCCTCGTCGCGGCGGGCGGCACGCACGAGTGCGAGGAATGGCGCACGTTCCGCGGCCGCTGCGCCCTCTGCGATCGCGGGGTAGCGACCAAGGCCGGCACCTTCTACGGGCGCGAAACCCGGACGGGCCGGCTCCTCGAGTTGGCGCCCGAGGAAGTCGCGAAACTCGCGCGGCCGCCGGACACCGTGATCTGCCGGCGCGTCGCCGACTATGCCGGCGGGCGCGTGCCGGCCGGCGCCGCGATCGGCGCCTGCGCGACGTGCGGCGCCGCGATCGCCTTCAACCCCGCGAAGTTTCCTGAGCGTCCGCACGTCTGTATGCAGTGCGGCGGCATCGCGCCGCTCCCCTATCCGGAGGGCCGGTGAGCACGATCTATCCGACCCATTCCTGCTTCGATGACGTGCTCGAACATCAGACCGCGCTCGCCGGGAGCGACCCCGAGGCCTGCGCGCGGCAGCGGATCGTCCACGGCATCTGTCTGGCGCCGGAGGGCCCGCACGCGGGCGAGCCCTTCGCCCACGCCTGGGTGGAAGACGGGGAACTGCTCTATCAGTCGGGCCTGCTCGAAGGCGGCGTCAAGGTGTGGTTCGCGGTCGATCGCGCCACGTGGTACGCCGCCCTGCGCGTCCAGGCGGCCACCCACTACACGTTCGAGCAGGCGCACGCCCTCAACTGGCAGCATGAACACTACGGGCCGTGGGTGCCCGCCTATCGCGCCCTGTGCGGCCGCGGGGACCGGCGGGTCTTCTGATGACGCCCGATACCGTGGCGGGGATCTGCTTGTGCATCGCGGCCCTTGCGAACCTGGGCGCGTCCCTCCTGTCCGTCCGCCTCTCGCGCCGGGCCCGCCGCGCGGTCGATGACACGTTCTCGATCAAGGAACAGTTCGGGCGCGTGATTGCGTTCGCCGCGTTCTGCACCACGAGGGAGTCCGGCGCGCCGCCGCGGTTGCGCGCGATGGCGCGCGAGGCGCTGCCGCCGGGCACGACGGTCACGGTGGAACACGACGGCGAGGAACGGGTGCATTGACGGATGGCGGTCCTGATACCTGCGAGCGGAGAGCCGCGCGAAATCTCGCCGGGCAACGGCCGCGAGTTCACGCTCGAAGAACTGCAAGGGATCGTGGGCGGGTATATCGAAGGCCTCCGCGCGCCAGATGGCCGGTGGCTCTATGTGAACGAAGACGGCCAGCGCCTCGACCTCCCGTACAACCAGGGCGCCACGCTGCTCATGATCTCTCGGCTTCAGTTCGGCGACTTCATCGTGGGCGACGTGGTGCTCTGCTCCCCCATCGAGGCCGGCGCGGATGCCTGACCTGCCCACCTATTGCGCGTGGTGCGGCGCCTATCTCCAGGGCGGAGCCACGCAGCACGCGCCGGACTGTTGGGTGCCGCTGCTCCCGACGGCATGGCTCAACACCGAGCCGCTCGGCGTGTCGCCGATCGCCGCGCTGCGAAGGGCCATGGCGGCCGACTGCGCGTGCCGCACGTGCGGCCACCGCGCCGGCTCGCATATCTGCGGCTCGTGCTTCGAGTGCGGCCGTGAGGGCTGCTGGTCATGACCGAGAGGGAGGGTGACGGGATGGCCGACCCAGACGACGCCGCGATCGTGGAACGGATGGCCGACGAACTCCGGCGCGCGCCGATCATGGAGGTCGGCTTCCTGCCGGCGACGGTGTTCCAACTCGTGGCGCTGGTGCAACTGGCGTTGCGGCATCCCGATCTGTCACCGACCGTGCGCGAGGTCGGCGAGAAGTTCGTCGCCGCCGCCTGGGCGCACTATGCCGACTGTCCGACCGTCCGCACGATCATCGAGCGGGGGAATGATCCAAGGCAGGATCGGCCGGCGAAGTCTCGGGAATCGTGACCGATCGCAACCGAGAGGCGAAAGGTCCGCGTAGGGCAAAAGAGGCGGCCATGTTGACCGAGACCGTATGAACCGAGAAACGGAGAGGAGAGTAAACGCCCCGCCGGGCGGGCCCCGATCCGGGCGGCGCGTTCATATGGAGGCCCGATGAAACGCTGTCCTTTCTGCGCGGAAGAGATTCAGGACGCGGCGATCGTTTGCAAACACTGTGGTCGCGACCTCGTTGGGCCAACACAGGTCACCGCCCCTTCTCCCGCAGCCCCGAAGCAGAAATCCGGGACCCGTACGTTAGCCACCCTTGTTCTGTTAGGGCTCTGTGCGGCCATGGTCTACGGCTTCCTTCGGAGTTGCAGCCAGTCTGGACCGCCTCCGCTGACTGCCGAGCACAGCGGCAAACCGCCCTCAGCGCACTACACCAAATCAGGCAACTGCAACGGTCCTTCTGTGATGACCCTTCGGTTCGCCCCAGAACCGACCGCGCGTATGTTCCCAGAGGCAATCTGGTTAGAAGAATGTCCCGATGGCAAGTACTACATGCGAATGGGTGAAGGCGGCGGCTGGAAAGAGATCACCAAGAAACAGGCTGACAATGTCGCTTCAGTGCTAAAGAGCGCCGGTCGTCGCATCGTGAGACTCGTAGATTAGCCTCTAAGGATCGGCCGCCTCGGGCGTCGTGATCGGCGGCTGGTCCTCCCGGCGGCGGGCGCTGCCGCCGGTGTGCAGCGTGGAGCCGAGGTAGGTGGCGACGGCGCCGGCCATGGCGCCGCCGAGGGTGGCGAGCAGGTCTGCTCCGTGATCGGTGATCGGCCCGCCTCGCAGCGACACAATCAAGAGCGCCCCCGCCCACCCGAGGCCGAGCCCGCACGCGATCACGAACGCACTGCGCCCGGCCCACTCGCGCGCCTCGGTGCGGCGGCGAATCTGGACGAGGGCGGTCACACGCCGGTCCCGAGCAGTTGCTTGATCCACGCGCTCCCGAGCGGATAGGTCAGCACGGCTCAAACCACCCCGACGCCCGTCCCCAGGAGCTGCTTGATCCACGTGGACGCCTGGAGTAGCCCGGCGATGGCGGGCAGGTCGCCCACGAAGAACCCCTTGATCGCGTTGATCTCGTCCTGGCTGAGACCCATGACAATCAGATCCGCATCGGGCCACGACTCCAGTTGCACGCGGAACTCGCCCCCTTGCGAGACCGCGTCCCGCAGCTTGGTCGCGAGCGCGCCCGCGCTCTGATGGATGTCCTCGGCGGTGAACTGCTTGCCTGCTTGTACGACGGCCATCGCTCCCCCTTCTAGACTTTTACAATGCCGAATCGGCTGTCCGCCATCACCGTCGTCGCCACGTCGTTGTTGACCAATAGGGTCAAGGTATCCAACGCGCTACACCGCAGAATGCCGGTCATGGTCAGGGTCGCCCCGACGCCCGCCGCGGCCGAACTGGCGACAAACATTTGGTACTTGTTCACGGCGTTGTGTTGCAGGAGCGCGCCGCTATACCCGCCCGCCCGCGCCGCGAACGTCACGAAGTAGCTGACGAGATACAACCCGCCCGCGCCCGACGGAATCTTGAACTGCGACGCGCCGAGCACGTAGGCGGGCGTGCCGTTGAAATCCACCCCGGCAAAGTTCGGAATGACGAACCCGGAGCCCACCGCCTGGTTCGCGGTCGCGTAGACCTGCCCGCCGTTCGACAGGCCGCTGACCGACGTATCGATCCGCGCAATCTCCACATCGACGGAATCGAGCAAGTTTTTGATGTCGTCTTTGCCCCACACGGTGCCGACCGTGTCCGTCCCGTCGTCATCGACGAGCGCGGTGTACCACGCGCGATTGAGTGCCATTACGCCGCGCCTCCTTCCCGGCCGCGCAGCCGGCGCAGCAAGTCGGCAAATGAATACAGCTTGGTCGTCGCCTCGACCGTGCGCAGCGGCTGCGTGCGCGCCAGTCCGCCGCTGATGGCAATCTCGCTGAAGGTCACGCGCTGGATGCGAAACGTGCCGCTGATGGGCGGCTGCGTGGTGGTCACGGTAATCAGCCGTCCGACCTGGACGGTCGTGTCCCGCGTCTGGAACTGCAGCGTACGCCGGGGGTCCTTCCGATCCGCGAGCAGGGCCTTGGCGTAGTTCACCAGTTCATCGAGCCCCATCCGGCTATCGCTGTAGGGTTCCTCGACGATGCCATCGGCCGCGGTCCCGCCGAGGCGTGTCCCGAGTGCGGCCTGCGCGGCGGCGTCATCAAGCTCGACGCGAATGACGACCGCGGCACCCGCTTTGACGGCAACCGTGAGTCCGGCCACGCCGACGAGTCGCGGCTGCACAAAGACTTGCGCACCATAGCGGACGGTCGCCGTCAGCGATCCGACGCCCGTCGCCGGAATGCCCGTCAGCTGCCCTGTCGCCGCGCCCGTATACGCGACGGGCATCCCCGCGACCCGAACCCACCCCGCGCCGCCGCTGTCGGCGAGAAACGGCGCCACGTCACTCACGGGCAGCGTGGTCGATCCCGCAGGCCACTGGCGATTGTCGGTGATCCCCGAGTTGTCGGCCGTCGGCGCATTCGCGCCGAGCGAGGCGTCGGGCGTCTGGTCCAGCCACGTGGTCTGCGTATTGTTGGCAATCGTCGCGGCGAGTTTGAGTTGCGTGCCGTTCGCGGCCGTGCGGTAAATCTTCCGCTGCTTGACCGATGCGAGCGACGAGCGCGGAAGATCGACAAGCTCGATGCCATTGAATGCGGGTCCCGGCACGGGGAGTTGATTGTTCACGCTGATCATGTCTACGTCGGGCGGCATAAATCCCGAGTTGACGGTGTACCACGACTGCCCGTAGTACACGTTTTGCGGCACGTCAATCGACCCCGACGAATAGAACGTGCCCGACGGCCCCGCATTCGCGAGCGTGCGGTAAATCCACACTTGCCCGTACACGCCCGCGAGATTCACGAGCCCGTCGAGATCAGGAAAATGCCACACCCCCTCGGGCGACGGGGCGTTGTATCCCGTATTGAATTCCCACAGCTTGCCGTTGTAGGTGTACGGGCCTATGACGGGGCCGATCTGATAAGTGCCAAAGCGCCACGGAAACACGAGGCGGAAGTAGTAGACGCCGCCGACGGTCGGCCCGGGCACCGACCCGGGGATCGTCGAGTGACTCCGCACGGCGCACGCGAGCGGCGGCGTCGGGGTCAGGCCGGTACAGATCGCCGCACGCGTGGGGCCGACGAGTGACTCACCGAGCGTCGGCGGCGTGCCGCTCTCGTTCACGTACGACACCGCGTACTGATACTGCGCGCCGACGGTAATCCCATTCGCGCCCAGCGCGGGGTAGAGGTACGACTGCACATATTTCGGGGTCGCGGTCGGCGCATTGCCCGCGCCGACAAGCGCGCCAACCGCGGCGCGGCCGCGCACTCCGGTATAGGTCAGCCGGAGCGCGCCCCCGACTTCGACGATCCCGCCCGCATCGCTGTACCACGCCGGGTCGTCAACGGGCATCTCGGTCGCCGCCGCGGGCACATCGGCCGACACTTGTCCACCCCCGCCCCGCGCGATCACCCGCGTGACGATCTGGCTGAGGTCCTCCGTCAACGTCAAATTGCTGGCGCCGTGCGGCGTGGCGTCGGTGATCGCCTGCGCGGTGAGCGACTGCGTGCGCCCGACGTGCAGGACGCCCGCGTAGTCCTGATACCAGTACGCGCCGACGCGCTCACAGATGGCCGTGAGGCACGTCGCGACGGTTTCATTGGTGAACGTGAGTTCATCGATCTGCGGGAGGCCCGTCTCGATGTCGTAGCCGGTGAACCCGTTCCACGCGTTACTGATGAACGCGAGATGTTCGATGATCGCGGTCGCGCTGCTGAATCGGTATTGGTAGAGAATGCGCCGCCGGTTGAGCATCCACGTCAGGTCAATCGCGCGCAGGTCATAGGCGACGTTCTGCTTCCTCGACTCATACAGGACCGTCGTCTCCAGCACGCGCCCGCCGAGCAGTTGCGACCCGAGCGCCTGGTCGCTGACATACAGATCGAACCGCTGTCCGGCGACGGGCGTGAACCCGTGCACGCGCACGCTGGCGGTATCCGGCGCGTCGTTGAGCACATGCTGCACGGCCGCGCCTTCGATGCGGACGTTTTTCGAGCGGTTGACGCCGCCGATGATCGCCAGGGTCAGCGGCTCGGCGTAGTTCAGCCGGAAGGCGTTCAGGCGCCCGACGTTCAACCGGGCGCAGCCGGGGACGTGGGCGTGCGACGCCATCAGAAGCGGACCCCGTTGCGCCGCATTTCGGTCACCAATTTTTCGGCGATATCCTGGGCCTCGGTGCTGTTGACATTGACGGTCAGGGCCCGGCCGAACTCGCCGGAGGAGGTCGGCATCACGCCCGCCGCCTTGATCCGGGAGAACTGATACCCGCCCATGGCCGTCTGCATCCCGGTCGCGACCCCGGTCTCGCGGTAGGCGTCCATGAGCGCCATCCCCGCCTGCATTTGCTGGTGGACACTCAGGGCAGCGCCAGCCGCCTGGTTCATCGCCACCGTCAGCTGCTGGGTCTCCTCTTTCGCGGCTTGGAGCGGCGGCTTGATCTGCTGCGCCTCGTCGACCATCCGCTGCGTTTCCGCTTCGTACGCCTTCGCGGCCTCGGTCATCCGCTTCGTGTCGGCGACGATAGCGTCGGCGGTGATGGTGACTTTCTCGCCGACGTTGGCCCATTCCGCGCCCAGGCCCGTCGTGATCTTGAGATGCGTCTTCAACTCGTCCGAGGCGGCTTTGACCTGCTGCGTGGTGAGCCCGTAGGCCGTCGCCACCGTTGATTGGGAGGCCCCGAGCTCGAGGTCGGCTTGCACCGCCTTCAGCGTCTCGGCGCTCATACTGGCGAGGTTGCCGCCGTACCCCAAGCGGACCTGCTTCAATTCGGCCTCGGCCGCCGCCAGCGCCTTGGCGGCCGCTTCGTGGTCGCGCTTGGCCGCCGCCTCGGTCCGCTCGCGGGCGGCGCGTTCGGCGGGCGTCTCTTTCGGGGCCCCGCCGCCGCTGCTGGCGACGGCGGCGTCCGCCGCGATCACGTCGGCGGCGGTCTGCTTCGCGGCCGTGCGGATCTCGGTCATCTGCTGCAGGAAGATCGCGGTCGTCGGACTCGCGGCCCACATTTGGATCGTCTTGAGCAGGCCTTGGTCCGCGATCTGCTCACCGGCCAGAAGGATGCCCCCCGCGGCCCCGATGGCGGCGGTCTTGGCGGTCGTGGCCCAGCGGTCGATCGCGTCCCCGGCGGCATCCAGCGCCGCAATCTGCGCGGCACTGGACACGGCGGCCGCCTCGCCGACCGCGCGCATGTCGCTGGCCAGCGTCGGCAGAATCTTCGCGCCTGACTCCCCGAACAGTTCGACGGCCGCCTGCGCCCGCTCGGTCGGATCCGCAATGCCCCGCAGCGCGTCGGAGACTTGCAGGATTTGGTCGTAGGGCTTCGCGGCGGCGAACTGCTGAAACTCGAGGCCGAGGGCCTCGACCGCCTTCTGCCCCTTTTCGGTATCCAGCGACGCCTGCATCTTGCTCGCGGCGGCGGTGATTTGATCGAGGGTGTTCCCCGCCTGCCCGGCGGTATACGACAGCTGCTGGACCTGCTCGACCGTCATCCCGGTCTGATCGGAGAGCCGGGTGATCTCGTCGGCGCTGCGGAGAATCTCCTTCCCAAAGCCGATGACCGCCTCGACGCTGAACGCGACACCGAACGCGCCGGCCAGCGACCGCATCGTGCCGATCATCTGGTTCGCCGACCCGTCGACCTTCGCCATCTCGGTGCCGGTCTTCGAGACGCTGTCCGACACTTTGCCCGAGGACGCCGACGTGGTCATCTCGTCGAGCGCCGCCTCGGTCTTTTTGGCTTGCGCCTGAATCTGCTCCAGGCCGGCGTCGGCCTTCTGGCACTCGCCGACGAACTCGGCGAAGTCCGCATCAATGGTGCCGCCCAGACTAGCCATCGATCACTCCCGCGCCGCAGGGCGGCGCAGTTCGTCGGTCAGAATCGCGTAGACGTGCTCGGGCAACTGCTGCACGACATCCCAGCTCAAGCCGCTGGCGCGGCAGACGGCAAGGTCTCGGGCAATGACGCGCCGGACGAGTGCGTTTTTTTTTGCTCCTCCGCGGCGGCGGTCACGGCTTTGGCGTGTGCTTCCACGGCGCGCTTGACCTCGCCGGCGACCCACTGCCGCAGATTCGTCAGCACGTCCTGCACCTGGTCAGGTTTCAGGCCGCGAATCTCGATCCGCTGGCCTCGCTGATCGGTCAGCGTCCAGTCCACGAGATACGCGAGGATTAACGCGTCGCCCGTGCGCAGGGCGTCGACCCGCAGGGTGCCCTCGTCCGTCTCGTGGTACATGCGCGCGAGCATCGCGGTGTGTTGCCCGTGGTTCAACTCTTCGCGCACCGTGATCGTCCACCCGCCGATGGGCAGCGGCAGCACGACGGTGCTCGGGACGACGACAGCGGACAACGACACGGGATCATCCTTCCGGGGGAGCCAGGGTTGCCGTGATGGCCCGCCCGTTCAGGCGCACGGTGTTCGGCACGACCTCGAACGTCCAATGCCCGAACGGCCGCATCACGCGCGGCGCCGCGAAGCGGAGCGGCACCTGCGTGACGCGGTAGGTGTCGACGCGTTCGACCGTCGCCCGGAGGCTCCAGGCCCGTTCGCGCCGCAGCACCACCCACGCGCCGAGGATCGCGGCCTCGTCGGCTCCCCAGAGCAACGAGCCGCACGGTCCTCGCAGCGTGAGCTTCTTGAACACGCGCCGGCCGCCCGACTACGCGGCGGCTTCCTCGGGGAACGTCCACGTGCCGGCGGCGAGGATTTGCCCGGTGAGTTCGGGCGCGCCCTCCACGTCGGTATTGATCTCGGCGTCGAGATACGCCTTCCCCTCCCAGGCGAACGGCGCCCCCGGCGCGCCGCCGTCCAGGTCGGTCGTGTCGGGAATCAGAATCAGGAACCCCGGCACGGCCGCGCGCGCCGCCTGCACGAGGGCCATATCCTCGGAGTTCCAGAACCCAGTGAGCGAGCCGCTGATGTCCGGCATCCCGGGCACGTAGACCCGGTTCTGGTCCTGAAAACAGGTGACGTTGATCTTCTCGGTCTTCATCGAGACGGAGAACGCTTTGATCGAGAGCAGCGTGGCCGCCGTCGCCCCGCCCACGCCCGTGGGATCCCACTTCACTTCGCCATTGCGACCGCTGTGAATCATGATTCAGCCTCCATGCAACGGCGCCGCGAGGATGCGGTACCGGCCCCCGCGGTGCTGCCACCGAATTGCGTTATCCACATCGTCCACTTCGGTGTCGTCGATGACTTCCGTCCGCGCGATCGAGAGGCACGCATAGCCGACGATCGCGAGCGGCTGGTCCTCGAGCAGCGCATCAATGCGCGCGGCCGCCTGCCCGGCGGCCGTGCGCGAGGTGCCGAGGATCACCGCCTTCACCGCGTAGAGCGCGTCCTCCGTCGCCCGGCGCTGGCCAGGCGCGGCCATCTGCCCCGCGTCGAGTGACGAGACCAGGGACACCAGGGCGAACTTCGTCGTGCCCTGGGCGGCCTCGTGCACGTAGACGCCGTCCGGCACGAGGCCCATGAGCGTCGCGTCGCCACTCAGGCGCGCCACCACCGCCTTGCCGATCTCGCCGGAGTCAGGCACTGCCGGTCACCCGCAGGCCGGCGCGCGCCATGATCGGGCCGACGCGCGACCAAAACTCTTTGCGATACCGCACCATCCGCCGAATGAACACATTCCCCGCCGGCATCGAGCCACGGTTGGCGCCGAGCGCCGTGTGCCGCGCCTGCGACCCGTGTTCGAAGACGCTCGCGAGCGGGTGCGTGTTGACCACCCGCGCGGCCGCCTGCACGGGCGAAGTCGCCACGGTCTCGACCTGCACGCCGGCCGCGAGTGCGCCGGTGCGCCGCGGATAGCCGGCGCGGATATCCGCAGCGGCCGCCGCGGCGATCGGGTCCGCGGCTTCGGCTTGTGTCGCCTGCGCGAGATCGCGGGGCAGCGTGCGGAAGGCGCGCCGCTGTTCTTCGAAGCCGCGCAGGACCACACGCGCACTCATGCGATCACCTCGTCGCAGACCAGCACCATTTCCGTGCCGCGCTCCTCGCGGTTCGTCACGCCCATCACATTCAGCGTGCGCGCGCGGCCGTCGATATCCACGAACGCCATCGTCGCCCGCGTCGTGATGCCGGTGAGGTACGGCCCGGTGACGATGTACGACGTGTGCGAGAGCACGGTGCCGGCCGACACGCGCTCGGCATCGGCACCCGTCGCCGGCTGGATGCGCACGTAGGCCTCGCCGATCGCCTGGGGGGCGCCCTCGGTGTATCCGCCCTCCCCGTCCGGCACGGACTCCCCGGGGACGCTGAAGTGCGCCAGATGCGGCCGCAGGGCGATCGAGGTGCCGGGGGCGATCATCGGCATCAGGGCACCCAGACGAGGCGATAGCTCGCGATCGCGTCCTCGTACCCCAGCGGGGTCGGCGTGGCCGTGCCGGTGCTGACGGCATCCCGCCCGGTCGTCACGAAGTGCGCCGTCAGGAGCCCCACGGCCTGCACGAGCAGCGGCGCCGCGGCCTTGAGCGCCGCGCGATCGGTCCACCCCACCTTGCATTGCGCCACGGCCGCGGTCATCCCCTCGAAGGCGGCCGCGGTCAACTGCGTCACGCCGCCCACGGTGACGAGGCCAATCGTGCCCGGCGGCCGCGCCGCTCCGGTCGCGCGCCCCGTCGCCGGATCGATCGGCGTCACGCTGATCACCTCCTGCAACGGCAGCGCGTGCATGGGCAACGTCACGAGGCCGGCGGTGATGACGGTGAAGTAGAGATCGCGCGTCTGGGTGAGCAGGGCGAGCCCGGTGTCGCGTTCGACCTGCTGCCGCGCGGCGGCGATGAAATCGTTCATCAGGGCATCGCGCGGGTCGGCCGGGTCGGTCGTCGGCCACGCGAGGCCGGCGCGCAGCTTCGCCTCGTCGAGCGTGATCGGTTCCTCGGTCGGCGGCGTGATGAGCACCGACAGCGAGCCGAGGGGCGTTTGCCAGGGCGCGATCATGGTCACTTCGTCAGGCGCGGCCGCCCGTCGCGCAGCGCGCCGCGCTTCGTGCCGCGATAGGTCTTCGTGCTCACGGGTTCCTCGGTGCGCGCCGCATTCGGCGCCGCCGGCCGGCCCGCCATGAGGAACGGTGGCACCACGGGGACGACCACGGTGGTCGGGCCCGCCGCGCCCAGGGGTTGCGTGATCGACTGCGAGGCCGCGACGGTCTCCGCGGTGCACGCGGTAAAGGGCGTGTCATCCACCGGGCACGGCGGCGGAATCCCGAGGTCTCCGCAGCAGGTCTTCACTCGCCGCCCACCACGGTCGCCGTCAGGGTGAAGGTCGCGACGTTGCTCTCCTGTCCGGTGAGGGCCCGCACGGCCACCGGGATCGGCATCGCCACGACGGCCGTGACCATGTTGACGCCCGTCGTCAATTCGCCCGCCGAGACGAAGGTGGTCGGCTCCGGACTGCCGTTCCAGAGGATCGTGTCGCCGGGCCGAAAATTCGCGCCGGTGACATGCAGCGTGAAGTTGGCCGCGCCGAGGGCCGCGGTCGGGGGCACCAGCGCGCCGATGCTCGGGGCCGGCGCCGCCGGGTTGATCGCCGCCCCGCGGGTCGCGGTGACGACGGGCGAGGGGAGCACGCCCCAGATCGCCGCCCCGAGCGACGGCGCGAGCGCCTGCCGCGTCGCGCCGTTCTCCAGGGTGAGCGTCCAGGCAAAGAGGCCGGGCGCCACGTAGGTCGTTGACATCACGAGTTCTCCCGTTGCGACGGTGGCGGTCCCCGCGGCCGCCACCGTCTGGCCTGGGTTACGCGGGTATGCCGAGGCCGGTCACCTCACCGAACGCGCCCGGGCGATAGACCGCCAGGGCGAGCCGTTCCTCGGCGCGGATCGCGACGAGGTTCTTGATGAAGAAATCGGCGTGCGAGTTCGAGGCCTCGACGCGGATCCCGCCCTTGCGGAAGATCTGCGCGCCCTGCTTGTAGGCGCCGACGAACGCCGCGGTCGCCAGCTGCACCGGCGTCACGGCGACGGGCAGGCCCCAGAGCGTCGGGGTTTGGATGCCACCGCTGAAGGGCCCGCCGCCGATGTAGGCCTTATCCGTGGTCTTCATCAGCGCGGTGACCGCCCAGTCCGCGGGGTTCATCGTGATCCCGTCCGGCATCAGGTACGACGTGCCATAGATCGCCATGATCTGCCGGAAGATGGCGTCGGCGTTGGGCTCGGCCGCGCCGCGCACCACGTCGGCCGCGAGGCCCACGCGCTTCTCGACGCCGAGCAGATGCGGCGCGATGCCGGTCCCGTTCAGCAACTCGTCTTCCTCGGCGAGCTGCACGCCCAGGGTGAGGCGCGCGTCGATGTAGCTGCGAATCTGCGGCGCGTCCTCCAGCATTTCCTCGGTGACCGGGAGCCAGTGCGCAATCTTGCGCACCGGGTCGGTGACCGCCTGGAAGGTCAGCGCCGACTCGGGCTTCTGGCCGCCTTCGAGCACCGCCGCCGCCGCGTTGGTGAACAGCGTTTCCTGCATGTAGGCGACCGCGTTGCTCTCCGTGGTGCCGGGCGCGAACAGGTCCGCGACCATCAGGCGCCGCGTCGGCATCGGGAGAATGCCGCCCTGGTGCTGCGGCAGGATGAGCGCGCCGCCGCTGGCCGGATCCTCGGTCAGGGTCGCGCCCCAGAACCGCGGCATCAGTTCCGCGCCGGGCGATCGCCACGCCGACTGCGCGCGGTGGCCACCGGCCTTGATGAACGCGAAGGCCTCCGACTCGAGGAATTGCTGGCCGAGCGACTTGGTGACGACCGGGCGCCGCGGCGCGTGGTCGGCGAGCATCGCGTTGATCTGCTCGGTCACGGTCTGGTGCCCTTGCAGGGTTTCGATCTTGTCCTGCAACCCACGGCACTCGCCCGCGATCGCGCGGAGTTCGGTTTCCTCCTGCTCGGTGAACTTCCGGTTCTCAGACTCGGCGAGCGTGCCGTACTTCAGGAGCAGCGCCTTGCCCTCGCCGCGCTTGGCGTCGAGGTCGGTGCGGAGCTTCGACAGATTCAACATGGTGCGGACTCCCTTTCAATCAGCCGAGGCCGAGGAACGCCGTCGCCATCTCGCGTGACACACGCGCGCGCTCCTGGTCGGTGGCCGGTGAGGGCTCCTGCGACGTGGCGGCGGGCAGTGACGCGGGCGGGTCGACAGCGCCGATCGGCGCGGCCGTGGGGGACGGGGCGGTGGCCGCGATGCGCGCCAACGTCTCGTCCAGTGTTTCGATGCGGTCGATCATCCCGAGGGCGAGCGCGTCATCGGCATTGACCACGGCGCCCTCGCCGAAGCCATTGCGGACGGCATCCGCGGTCACCTTCCGGCCGGTGGCCACGTCGGTCACGAACCGCGTGTAGTGCGCATCGACGTGCCCCTTGAGCCGCGCGGCGCCTTCCGCGGTCAGCGCGGTGCCGTCGATGCTGTCGACCTTCCACTTGCCGGCCGCGATGTAGGTGAGCTTCACGCCCAGGTCGGCGAGCATCGTGGTGAGGTCTTCGTGGATCGAGTAGACGCCGATCGATCCGCCCATGGCCGAGGGCGCCCACACCACTTCGGTCGCGCAGGCGCCGACCCAGTAGGCGGCGCTGGCCATGGTGAAGTTGCCGCACGCGATGATCGGCTTCTGCTCGCGCGCCTGCAGCAGGAAGTGGGCGAACTCCGAGGCGCCGAGGACCGACCCGCCGCACGAATCGATGTCCAGCACGATGGTCCCCACGCCGGCATGGGCGAGTGCCTTGCGCACGTCCTGCTTCGCCTGCTCGAAGGTGGCGCCGCCGGAGATGTCGCTGAACGCGGACATGCGCGGCCCGATGACGCCGTGGATCGGGACGATCGCCGCGCCCTGGGCGGGCGCCGCGGTCGGCGCCGGCATGACCTGCAAGGCGACCGGCTCGCTCCGTTCGAGCGAGGACAGATCGAGCGGCCGGCCGGCGAGGTGATGCGCGAGGACGTGCGCGATCGTGGCGACCATGGGCCGCGTCATCGCCCAGGGTTCGAGGGCGAGACTGAGCACGTGACTGTAGCTGCGAAGGGTGTTAGCCATAGAGCGCTGCCTCTCGGTGTGCGAACGCATCGGCGCCGGCCGCCAGGAGCGCGTGCGTATCCGCGTTGACCGTCACGGCGACCGCCTCACTCAGGCGCGCCGCGAGATCGGGAGGGGCGCCGGCGTGACGATAGACCGGCGTGAGGTCGGCCGCGAGTTCCCGATCCCACCGCAGGCGATCGAAGCAGGCGGCGCGATCCTCGTCCGCCACCTTGTCCAGGCGCGCTCGCTGCCGATGCCACGAGGCGCGGATCACCGGCGCCGTCAGGGACGCGGCGATTGCGCGCGTGGCCGACGGGACGGTCGGCGGCGTGGCGGCGCCGGCCTCGGTGGTCATGTTGAGGGGTTGCGCGACGCGGTTCGCCGAGGGGTCGTCCTTGATGCTCGGCAGATTCAACCGGCTGCGACCCTCGTTCAGGGTGAGCACCGGGCGGCCGACGAGCGTTTGCAGGGCCGAGGCCTGCTCCTCGAACGAGCCGCGCAACTTCTGGTCGATGTTGAACTCGCTGTAGACGCCCTGCTGGTCATCGCACTCGATCAAGACCTGCCGTTCGAGTTCTTCCTGCAGCATCGTCAGCCAGGGCCCGAGACAATCCTGATAGAGGTTTTTGTGCTGCTCGCGGATGTTGCTGAAGGTCGCGTTGTCGAGGATCCCGACCATCGGCAACGGCACGTGGTACGAGCGCGCCACTTCCTCGCGCGTCAGTTTCCGCGCCAAGTTGAACTCCGATTCGCGCGCGGAGTAGGACGCCGTCTGAAACGTCATGCCGTCTTCGAGGACCGCCACGCCGCCGGCATTCGCGGGCCCGGCGAAGCGCGCCTGCCACTGCTCGCGGAAGGCCTGCTTCTGTTCGGGGGACCACCGCGGCGCCGCCGCCGGCCGCTGGATCACGCCCTCGACGCGCGAACTGTTCGCGTAATAGCTGCGCGAGTAGAGCGTGGCCGCCGCGTCCGCGGCGAGCAGCTGGCGCAGCGTTTCGATCGGCGAGAGGCCTTCGAGCGGGTTGCACGGGTCGTAGCCGTTGAAGTGCACGACATCGCGAGTCGGCAGCGTCATCACGGTGTTGTCGGGCAGCGTCCAGTAGAACGCCGAGGGCAGGAGCCAGCCCTCGACGCGCATCTGCTCGGGCGGGATGCGCACGAAGTGGAGCCGGGCCTCGCCGCGCAGCTTCAACCAGAAGGCGTTGAAGTACGTGCCCATGTCGCTCATCAGGTTCTCGACCATGCGGTAGTGCGTCATCGCCGGGTTCGGGGCGGCCATCCACTGCGCGAGCTCGTGATCGGCGAGGCGCTCGCGGTCGATGTCCGACACGCGGCGATAGACGTGCAGGTTCAGGTCGGCCACGTTGCGCGCCAGGAACGACACCACCGTGCGCACGTTCGGCTGCGTGCGGAAGATCGCCGCGTAGGTCGCGTTGCTGCGATCGTCGAAGACCGAGGCCGAGGGCGCGACCGCGGCCGCCGGCGCGCCCGGGACGCGCTCGACCGAGCGTAGGGTGCCGCGACTCTGCACGATCGGCATCAGGGCAAGACCTGCACGAACGAGACATTGCTGCGCGGCAGCACCACTTCGCCGTCCACGGCCTGGGGTTCCTCGCCGGCCTTCAGCAGGGCGGGCTCGCGGATGACCAACCAGGCGCCGCGCGCGGCCCACAGCACGCCGCGGATCGCGCCGCCGTCGTCTTTCAGATTCACGATGACGACCCGCAGCAGACACGGCGGGCGCCACCACGCGAGCCAACCCATGGAAGGCGGCAGCGTGCGGCCTGCCGGCGTCAGGCGGAAGTTTTGATATCGGGACTTGCGAGAGGGGCGGGTATGGTGGAAGGTTTCGCGCGCGCGAGGCCTGAACTAGTCCGCGTCGTCGTCATCCTGGGCGGCGGCCGCGCGGCGCCGGAGGTCGCGCCGCAAGATCTCCGGCACGCTCACGCCCTGCGCGGAGGCGCGCTGGTAGACCCGATCGTAGGTGTGCGACGGGATGCGGAGGCAGACAGGAACGGACGGCCGGGCACCGCGGCCGGCGAGGGGCGGCCGACCGTTGGTGCGTGGGTCGTCGCTCACGACCGCCAGTATGCGCGCAGGGGACCGTCGCCGGCAACGCGCGGCTCGGCCGGCCAGGGCGAGAGGCGGCGCCGCCGGCCGCACAGACACCAGTCGCCGACCGCCGCGCCGGCCAGCCAGTAGTGCGTGGTGCCGATGTCCGCGCTGTGGTCGCACCGCGGCGGCACCTCGGGGTCCTTCCCGATAACAATGGCATTGTTATCCGCGCGATCCTCCGGCGCCGGCGGATAGTACCGGCGCCGGTCGGCCGTCTGTCGGGTGTGCCGTGGGAACTGCGCGCTCCGCATGGGTGCCCCCCTTCGCCGATACTCGCCCGATGCCGCTGAAACCGACCGCCGCGCCGCCACCGATCGCGCCGACGAAGCCGAGCCCGCTGCCGCCCTCGCCCCTCACGCCACCACCAGATCGGGATCGTCCGCGGCGGACTCGGCCTCGCCCGCGATCGCCGCGAGCTTGCGCGCGATGAGCGCCGCGATCACCGGGTCGATGCGGCCGCGGCTGCGCTTCTTCGTCGGGTAGATATTTTCTTTGTTGTCGGCGACTACCCGCACGTTCGAGATGCACCACTCCATGAGCGGGTTGCCGCCGGCGTCCACCAAGCCATCGAGCACGTCGGCCTCGAACTCTTTCGACGGGCCGGACATCTGCGGCAGGTTTTGCGGCACCTCGATCGCCTCGAACCCGTCGTCCTCGAGTTCCTTGACCAGGTTGCCGGCATTCCACGGGTCGACGCCGATCTGCTGCACGTCGAACAGCGCCGAGGCCTCGTGCACGATCGCGCGCACCTCCGCTTGGTCGATGCGGTTCCCCGGGTTGGTGCGCAGCCACTTACTCTGCTTCCACAGTCCATAGGGCGCGCGATCGCGCAGGCCGCGCGCCACCATGGTGCCCTCGGGTGTCAGGGTCCAGACCACGAGGCGCCAGGACAGGCGCGTCAGGGTCGGCGGGAACGCCGCGACGATCGCGGTCAGGTCGATCTTCGACGACATATCGACGCCCATCCAGCACGGCTCGCCGCGCAGGGATTCGATCGCCCACCGCGATTGCCCGGCGCGCCACCCTTCGAGCGACAGCCAGGGCGCGAGGGCATTGACCCAGAGGTTCAAGCGCTTCTGCTTCAGGGCCGGCAGCGCCGCCGGGAGGTGCCGCGCCTTCGTGAACAGCGCGCGCAGATCGCCGGCCTTCACCGACACGCCGTAGTTGGGGTTCGCCTTCCGCCACGTGCTCTCCGCGAAGGGATCGTCGCCCTCGTCGGCGTGCGCGATGAACGCGAAGAACGTCTCGTCGACGAGCACCCGATCGAGCACCTTGCAGGCGTAATCGTGCTGGTCGCCGCAGGGCGTGAAGGGATCCGAGCCGGCGGTGGTGATCTGGAAATGCAGCGGCTGTTCGCGGGCGCCCGTCGCCGTCTCCATGACATCGAGCAGGCCGCGATCCTTCATCGCGTGCACTTCGTCCGCGATGATCAAGTTGGGGTTCAGCCCATCGGTCGAGTCCTTATCCGCGCCGAGGGGTTCGAGCTTCGAGGCGGTCGCCTGCCGGTGGAGATTCGAGGCGAGCGGCGTGATGCGCGAGCGCAGGCCGCTGCGGATGACCAGCTGCGCGCAGTCGCCCCACACGATCCGCGCCTGGGCGCGTTTGGTCGCAATGCAGTACCCCTCCGCGCCGGCCTCGCCGTCGAAGAACGTCACGTAGAGCGCGACGATCGCGGCCTCCAGCGACTTGCCGTTCTTGCGCGGAATCTCGTTGTAGGCCGTGCGGAAGCGCCGCAGCCCGGTGTCGCGATGCACCCAGGCGAACAGGGAGCCGAGGCGGAACTGCTGGTGCGGCCGCAGCACGATCGGCTGGCCGGCCCACTCGGCTTTGTAGTGCTTTAGGTTGCGGGCGAACCGGAAGAACCGCTCCGCGCGCGCGAGGTCGAAGACGTACGGGAACGCGCGGGTGCCCTCGCGTTGCCGATCGCGGAGATGCCGCGCGCAGGCGAGCCGGTGGTACTTGCCGGCGGGTCGCTTGCCGGCGACGACGGCGCGCGCGTAGGCGTCGATCGGGTTCGCGGCGGCGCGCGCCGTGGGGCACCTCTCAGTGGGTGATGCGCGGCCCGGCGGCCGGCGGCGTGTCGAACTCGCTGAAGGCGTCGCCCTCGGGCCCGGCGCCGTCCGTCTTCACGCGCGATCGACTCGACGGGGTGAGGCCGAGTTCCGGCCAGAGGCGCGCGCACTGCCCGAGCGCCTTGTTCGCGATCGGCAGGTACGGGTTGGTGATCGGGTACCCGCTCGGCGCCTTCACGATCATCCCGAGCTTCGCGGCCTCCGCGGTCGCGGTCAGGTACTTCGACCACTCAATGCACAGCGCGAGCAGGGCGCCGCGATCGGCGAGCGTGATCTGGCGACACTGCCGCAGCATCGGCGCGAGGCGCGCCCACTCGGCGCGCGCGATCGGATCGGCGGCGAGCTCGGGCGGCGGCGTGTCGAACTCCGGATCGGTCGCGAGGGGCGGCGGCGCCGGCTCCTCGGTGTTGAGGGCGCGCTTGCCCGGGTTCCCCTCCAGCCGGCGCTGCGCCGTCGACTTCGGCTTCGGGCCGCGCCTCATGGCCGAGCCTCGGGGCAATCTGCATTTTGAAAATGCAACTTCGGGCGGCCGGCCGAGTCCCCCAGGATGCCGGCGGCCTCGGGGGCACCAACGCCCCCAGGAAGGCGCCGGCCTGGGGGGCGGCCCTCGGGCCGGCCGCCGCGCCCAGGCCACCCAGGGTGGCGTCTGGGGGCGCCGGCCGGGCCCACGACGCGAAGGCCCGGCCGAGGGCCGGGCCGAGGGCGGCAGGGGGGCGGCGGCGCCTCCGGCGGCGAGAGGCCGCCGATCGCCTGATGCCGTTCCGATGCCGTTCCCGCACGCGAACGTAGCAGAAAGCGGCAGAAAGCCGCAGGTAGCTGCGGCCTCCGATCATTGGGTTTTCTTAATGTTTGGAGGGAAAAGTGGTCGGGGCGAAAGGATTTGAACCTTCGACCCCTCGGTCCCGAACCGAGAGGCCACCATGCCTTATCCCCTGTGCATTCGCGCTTTTCCATAATCTGATGCCGTTCCGATGCCGTTCCCACACGCCCGATCATCGGCGAGAGAGGCCGGCAGCAGCGGCCAGTTGCCGGCCGCGTCGGGCGTGGAAGTAGAGCCGCGTCGTTTCCAAATCCTTGTGCCGGGCGAGCTCCTGGGCGAGGACCGGGTCGCCGGTCTGCTCGGCCACCCGAGAGATGTACTCGTGCCGCGCGGTGTGCCACACGAGGCCGACCGCCCGCCCGTACGTCAGGCCGGCCGCGGCGAACAGGGCGCGCCACATCCGGCGGAACCCTTTCTGCGGCCGGCCATCCTCGGCGCCCCAGATGAAGCTGCGCCCCTCGGGGTGGCCCTTCAACTGAAACCGGCGCCGTTCGAGCATCGCCACCGCGCGCGGCGTGGCGAGGAAGACCGTCTCCGGTTTGCCCGATCGCGCGCCGCCCTTCGTGATGTCCGGCGGCAGCGTGATCTCGTACCCGCTCACCTCGGCGCCGTCGATGGTCGCCCGGACAATGCGCCAGTTCACGTGGCCGATCTTCACCTTCATCATCTCGCCCGCGCGCAGGCCGCCGTCGAAGGCGCCGATCAACCGGCGCTCCATCTCGGTGCCCTTGGTGCCGAGGCGCGCGGACTCGCCCTTCCAGATATCCCCGTGCTTGATCGACGACACGATCGAGGCCGACACCTTGAAGGCCGCCGCGATCGCCGCGCCGGTCTCGCGCCCGGCATCGAGGCGCGCGCGGATGGCGGCCGCCTGCTCCGGCGTGAGTTTGCACTGCTTGTTCGGCGAGTAGGCCGGGCGATTGAGGCCTGCGCACGCCGCGAAGAGCCGCGCCTCCGCGTCTTCCTCGAGGTGCCGCTGCCGGAAGTGTTCAGGCTGCGCGGCCACCCGGCGCTCGATGCCGGCGATCGGATTCGTGGCCATGCGCGGCGCATTGTTGGCGCGCCAGACGGTGGCCTTGTCACACACCGTGAACAGCAGATCGCGGTACGCGTTCCACGTCTTCGCCTTCCACTTCCGGCGCTTGCCCTCCGCATCGAGCCAGTCCTCGATCGCGCGCGGGTTCGCGACCATATCCTCCAGCGCCATGCGGCCGAGGGCGCCGCCGCCCAGGACGCCGAGCATCGGATAGAGGCCGTCCTGATTGAGGTCGTGCTTCTCGGCGTGGCGGCTTTTCCATTCGGCGATGAAGGCGCGGAAGTTCTGGCCGTCGCCGAGGGGTGCGCGCTCGCCGGCCGGATCGAAGTCGCGCGCATCGATCGCGGCCTTCATCCGGGTGAACACCACGAGGGCCGCGGCGCGATTGCGCGGATCGATCTCGGCGCCGGCCCACTTCGCCAGCACCACGATGCGCTTCTTATGGCGGCCGGTCCATGCGCAGCGGCATCGCGCGGGGTCGCGGCGATTCGCGCAGTCCGCCACGTGCTTCTTCACGAGGCCGCGTTCGCCGGATGCGGATCGTCGGGGCATTGGCGTTACTTTCCTTCCCGGGGCTTTCGCGTGACCGCTTTCGCGCGGCCGCGCTCGGGTTCCCGATCGAGGTCCTCAAGAGCCCACCGAAGCGTTGCGGCCGCGAGGTGGCGAACAAAGACCGCGCGCTCGGCTGCGGTCATCCGGTGAATCGCGACCGTGCGGTTCTGAACCGCGACGATGCGCTTCGGGCCGTGGCCCTTCCCGGCGCGTTTCTTTTGCATCGCGCGCAGCTGCTCCGGCGTGGCCTCGGGGATATCCGAGAAATCGATCTCCGAGTCAGGCGGTTGCGGCAACCGCAGCCGGGCCATCCGGGCCCGTTCAGCGGCGGTCAGGCGATACTGCACGGTCGTAGGGGTTCGCTTCGCCTTCATGCGCGCGCCCTTTGATTGCGGCGGGTCGCTCCGGCCTTCCGGCGCGTGGCCGGCTTGCGCAGGCGCCGCGCCACCAGGCGCGCCAGATCTGCGTTCATCCGCGTTTGCCACCCGGGCCCGCTGGCGCGGTAGTGCGCGAGGACCGCCGCATCGAGGCGCACGTTGATGACCTGCTTGGTTGGGGTCTTCTGCGGGCCGCGGCCGCGGCGCTTGGCCTCGGCGAGCGCGGCCTGTAGGCCGGCGCTATCGGCCATGTCAGGGATCCGCACGGCGCGGGCGAAGGCCTCGCTCGGGATCGGCGGATTGTCAGCGTCGTACTGGATAGGCACGGGCGTAGTCCTTTTGTTCGCGGCGATTCGCAGGCCGCAAGCTAATCTCGCGGATCCCGCCCTCGCGGTTGGCAATGACGCCCGCGTGCAACCGGCCATCGATCCAGCCGATCACCACCCATCGATCCTCCCCGCCTCGCGGCGAGTAGATGGCCAGCGGCTCCGTCAACTCGGAAAGGCGCGACAGGCTAATCCCGTGCTTCTCCAGATTGCGGCGCTCTTTGTCGGGGTCGAACGTCATTGATAACTAATTGTATCCACACTAGCGCCCGACAGCCAACTAAATCGTATATACGCAAATACTCCGGGCTTTCACGGCTTTGCGTCGCCGCGATCGGCGTGCTGGACGGCCCGAGTCTCGGCCCACTCATCGAGCCATTCGCGCCGGAACCGCGTGGTGGAGTGCCCGAGTTTCGTGTGCCGGAGGCCGCGCTCCGCGCAGGCCCGATAGATCGTATCGACGCTCACGCCCAGGTGCTCGGCCGCCTCTTTCGGTGAGAGCCAGGGCGACGCATCCTCGCGCCGCGGTCGGAGTCTTGCCACGGTTGCCATGTGCTGCACCTTCCGGAATTGGAGCGGGTGGGTCGGAGTTGCACCGCCGCCCTGCGACTGGTGATCGCCGTGCCGCTATCAACACTTCACCCGCTCGCCTCGCGCCATGCGCGCGCCGACTTCATCGATCGCCGAGTAGGGCAACTCCGCGCACGCGAGGCGCGGCCGCCACGACTCGTCGAGAAACTTCACGTAGCGCAGCTGGAACCCAGGCAGCAGGCGCGCGCCAGCCTTCCGGATCACGCCGCGGCCCATGGTGCCGGTGTCAGGGATGCCGAGCTTCGCGTTGATGCGTTGCCGCAGGCGCTGCCCGGTGTTGTAGGCGAGGCCGGTGAAGACTTCGCCGTCGACCTCCCAGATATCCCGGTTCGCTTTGATCGCGGTGAGGATGAACCCGGCCGCGCGATAGATCGTCCCGTCGCCGCACTGCGCACCATCGGCGAAGGTCACGAACCACTTCACGTGCGGCGCGTGCTTGCGCAGCAGGCGGCAGGCGACCGCGAGCGCGCGGCTCTCGGAGTTCCGCGGCAGGCGTTCGGAAAACGCCATCCGGTTCAACTCGAGGAATTCGTGCCACGCGGTGCCGGTCACCAGCGGCACCATGCGCCGCTTGTCCATCGAGGGCCCGAACTGCAGCGCGCCCTCCAGCGCACCCTGCCAAAAGACCCCGATATGAATTTGCGAGTTCGGCGAGGTCTTCCCCGAATAGTGGAGGCGCCGCACGCAGGCGTTCGCTTCCTCGCGCTCGATCGGTCGGAGAATCAAATCCTTCACGCGATCCATTCACTCGGCCTCGGGTGGTTCGTAGGCCTCGCAAATCCGCGCGAGGGCGTTGCCGTTCGAATTGTCGTTGCCAGTATCGAAGGGCCCGGCGGCGCGCGCCCGCACCAGGGCCGCGCGGACGATCACCACCTGGGCGTCGGTCAGGGTGAACGTCATCTCCTGAAACCCTTCACGCACGGTGGCGGTCCCGCCCATGGCGCCCCACGCCGAGTCGGGCGGGAACTTCAGCAACTGTTCGAGTTCGGCGGTACTGAAGAACGGCGCGAGGGTGAGGCCGGCGGCCTGGTCCTCGCGCAGTTGATCGAGGTTCCACGCCGAGAGTTCCGCGGTGCGGTTGTCGAAGATCGCGAGGTCGCGCTTCTGCTCGGGCGTGAGGCCGCGGCGCCGCACCGCGATCAACTCGTCGCCCTCGGCCTCGATGATCCGCACGCGCTGAATGCCGGCGGCCATCGCCCCTTCGAGCACGCCGTTGCCGGCGAGTACTTCGTTGCCCTCGGCGATGACGATCGACCGCGCGGCGCCGACCGCCTTGAGCGAGGCCGCGATCATGTCGCGGTTGCGCTCCGGATGCGCGCGCCGGTTCTTCGCGTCGGGCACGAGGTCGGTGATCGGGCGAATGTCATCGAGGGCGAACGCGCGCACCACCTGGGCGGGCGAGAGGATCGGCGCGGTCAGATCCGGGCGGTCCTCTGCTTGGGAGTTGGGAGTTGGGAGTTGGGTCTTGCGCTTCGCCATCGGCTTCAATCCTCCGGCTGACAGTTCGCCGGTTCCTCGGTGGTCGATGCGTAGTGCGGGCCGATCTCGATGTGCGCGCCCACGGCCCACCCGCCGAGCACCGGCCCGCCGGTCGGCGTCATCGCGTTGCGGTAGTCGGTGAGGATCACGCCGCAGCGCACGCACTCCTGCACGCCCCCGATCATCGGCCCGGCGATATGGACGCGAACGCGGATCATCGGCGGGCCTCGATTGCGGGGCGCACGCCCGATGGAAGGCCGAGGCGCGTGTGGCGGCCGCGGCGCGTGTTGCAGGTCCAGTGCGCCGCGCGCAGGTTTTCGTCGGTATCGGTGCCGCCCTCGGCGAGTGGGACCACATGATCGGCGGTGCCGGCGAGTGGGTGCCCCTCGTGAGGTTCGCGACTCCATGGCGTCAGGGAGGGATCGATCTCGCCGCCGCACACCCAGCAGGCCCACCGATCGCGTTCACAGATCCGGCGCCACCGCCCAGGCTCATACGCCGACGACGACCCGACCGCTCGCAATCTGGCGTTGCGACGGACCGATGCCTGAAGCCGACGCATGCGGAGCTTCTCGGTCGGGCCGAGAGGCAGACGCAGTTGGACGGCCTGCTCGCGGCACCTCGGGCAGCGGCGGTGCCCGTCGCGTGCGAACCACCGCCGGCATCGGCAGAGAACCCACCGGTA
>Ga0137436_1000063_pt1 | contig 35508 bp, 29 predicted proteins | sample EasRivERMGT119_2_FD_102328 | JGI IMG/M metagenome (GOLD analysis project Ga0137436, IMG submission 102328) | Soil microbial communities from meander-bound floodplain in the East River, Colorado, USA - East River MetaG ERMGT119_2 | ecosystem: Environmental > Terrestrial > Soil > Floodplain ...
GTCGGCGAGCGTGCGGTTGTCGCCGCCCAGGACGTACGCCGATCCGGAGGGGGCGCGCTCGAGCGCGGTCACGAAGCCGCGGGAGACGTCGTCCACGAACGCGAGCGACATGCGGCGGTCGCCGGGGCCGAGCATGCCGGGAAGCTTGCCGCGTGCGTGGAGCAAGAGGCTTCCGACGAGATGGTTGCCCGCGGTCAGGGCGCCGGGACCGTACACGATGCCCGGGTAGAGGCGCACGATCGGAAGGCCCGACGCCGCGGCCTCGCGCGCAACGCCGTCCGCGAGACGCTTCGTGCGCTCGTAGTCGTTGTGGGGGGCGGTCCCGGCGTGCGGGGTCGTCTCGTCGAAGACGGCACCGTCGGTCGGGCCCAGGGCGATGAACGACGACGTGTAGATCACGCGGGCGCCGGTTTCCCGCGCGGTATCGAGCACGAGCCTCAGACCGTCCACGTTGATCCGGTCGAACTCCCCGCGGTCTTTCGCCCAGCTCTTCACCAGACCCGCCGCGTGGACGATCGCGTCGCAGCCGCGGGCTGCGGTGCGGAGCGATCCCGCATCGGTCATCGTGCCGGCGGCGATCTCGGCCTCGGGCGGCCGGTGAGTCCACCGCGCCGGGTCGCGCACGAACCCGCGCACGACGTGGCGCGCGGCGATGGCGGACGCCAGGCGGCCGCCGAGAAACCCGGTGACGCCGGTGACGAGGACTCTCACGCGCCCACGTACCTCCGGAGCGCGTCTTTCCAGTCCGGCAGGCGGCGCCCGAGCAGGCGGGCCAGCTTGTCCGTGCCCAGGACCGAGTACGCCGGGCGGGCCAGGCTCACCGCCGGCTCCGGCTTGCTCAGAACCCGGACGCGTCCTCCGAGGCCCGCGCACGCGACCGTCGCGCGGGCCAGCTCCAGCCGGCTGACGGCACCTTCGTTGACGACGTGGACGATCCCCGACGCCCGGCGCTCCAGCAGGTCCAGGGCGGCGGGAGCGACGTCGGGGGCGTAGGTCGGCGAGGAGACGGGCTTCTCGACGACGGCGAGGACGGTGGACTCCTCGTGCTCCCCGCGGGCCTGCCGGAGAATCGCGTCCACGTAGGCGTCCCGGCCGGGCCGCCCCGGTCCGTACAGGGTGGACACGCGGATCACGAGCGCCTGGGGGTAGGCGGCGAGCACCGCGCTCTCCCCCCGAAGCTTCGACCGCCCGTACTCCTGGAGCGGCGCGACCTCGTCGTCCTCGCGGTACGGGCGCGTCGAATCCCCGTCGAACACGTAGTCGGTGGACACGTGCAGGAGCCGCGTGCCGAGCGGGGCGCAGGCGCTCGCGAGCTCGGCTGGAAGGGCCGCGTTGAGGTGCTCGACCGCCGCACGGTTATCTTCGAGCTCGCACGCGGGGACGTTCGTGAAGCCGGACGCGTTGAGGACGGCCGCCGGGCGCACACGCTCGATCCACGCCCTGGCTCCGCCCGCGACCGACAGGTCCAGCTCGTCGCGGGTCGGGGCGGTGAACGCCTCGCCCCGGCGGGCCAGCTCGGCGGTGAGCGCTTTTCCCAGCAGCCCGGTGCCGCCCAGGACCAGCGCGGGGCCGATCACTGGTACCCCTGGCTGAAGTCGAACAGCTTGCCGATCCCCCGCAGGTCCACCGCGAAGCGGAACTCGTTGCGCTGCACGGAGGTGTACTGGTTGGTCAGGTACTCGGCGAGGAAGCCGCAGCACTGGGTGTAGTACTCGAAGCGCCAGCGCCGGTACGGGAGCCGCTTCTCGGATTCGGACGGGTTGATGTTCGCCGTGAAGTCGACACCGAGGCGGATGCGCCCCGCGAGCGGGCCGAAGTCCCCCTGGAAGCGCACCTGGGTCGCGTCCTCGCGCGGCGTGACGATGACCGGTGCCGGGAGGGGCCCCGCGCCGTCGGGATCGGTGCCGACGGCCCGGTCGAACCCCAGCCCCGGGCGGTAGACCGCGGAAAAGAGTCCCCGCGCGACCTTGTTGCGAAAGTTCCCGGAGAGCGACAGCTCGCTCAGGTCGTCGAAGAGGATGTCGTAGCGCCCGGTCAGGTTGAAGCTCAGGTTGCGGCTCGGGTTGTAGCGCCCCGCGAGCGACACGCCGGAGAGCGACGAGCTGGACTCGAGGGTGCCGACCGGATCGGCGTCGAGGTCCGCGACCGAGAGGTTCGAGTTGAACGAGTACGACTGCGAGAGCTCGATGCTCCCGATCTCGATCGGCTCCAGCGGGCGCTCGACCGGCGGCGCGTCGGGCGAGGGGGTCTCGGCGTCGAGGTCGGTCGTCGCGGAGGGCGCCTCGCGCAGGCGCGACGAGTCGGTCTCGGGGACGAGGATGCGCTCGGTCGACGCCTGGAGCTCGGGGAGCGCGCGGGGGCGCTGGGCGATGAGCCGCGAGGCGAGGCCGTAGGTCAGCGTGTTGGAGTTGAAGCCGAACCGGTCCACCTCGTCGTAGACGATGATGTCGTCGTTCCGGTCGTACGCCTGTTGGTAGGTGTAGACGAGCCGCGGCTCGATCGTGTTCTTGAACTTCGTCGCTTTCGGATCGTCCTTCTTCTGGAAGAGGCGGTAGATCTGCGGGCCGCGGACGTCGATCCCGCCGCCGACCAAGCTCCGCTCGAGTCCCTTGCCGTCGTCCGTGAGCGACTGCGACCAGTACGTCTCGCGCAACGCGATCGTCGGCGTGATGTCGATCCACGGGGCCGGGGAGAACGGCGCGGCGAGCGTGGGCCCCGCGTCGACGCGCCAGTAGTCGGCGTCGATCGAGCTGCCGAGCTGGCGGATCATCGCGAACGAGCTCACGTAGGACAGGTAGAGCGGGGTCTTGCCGAGCTGGCGGCTGCGGCCGCGCCACTCGATCTCGGGGAACGTGGACTGGCGCAGGGTCGTGCCGTCGGCGAAGAGCTGCTCGCGGTACTGCTCCTGGACGGCGAGCGACGTCCACGCGCCGCTGCGCGTGAAGTTCATGCGGCCGAGGATCGTCGGCGACGACGCGTAGGTCAAGTTGCGCAGGAAGTCGGTGTAGTACGCGAAGTCGCTCACGACGTCGATGTCGGTGACCATGCGGAAGCCGTTGATGAAGCTCTGGGTCTGCTTCGCCACGGCGCGGTACCGGAACTCCTCGGAGACCTGGTCCGCGATGAAGCTCCCCTGCAGCTCGGCGTACCCGTCCCGGTTCGGGATCGCCCGGAGCTTGGCCCCGCCGCCCCACCCCGCGACCGTGTAGTAGTCGCCCACGAAGGTCACGTCGGCGGAGGCGCCCATCGGGACGAACACCGGCACCGACACCACCTCGCCCCGGTTGTTGGTCGTGCCGAACTCCGGAAAGAGCAGGCCGGGCGCGCGGTCGCGCTTCACCGGCCAGGCGAGGTAAGGAAGGTAGAAGAAGGGCACCTTCTTGATCTTGGGGCGCAGGTTGAAGAGGTGCGCGTACCCCTCGAGCTTGATCTTCGCCTTGGAGACCGCGAAGGACCAGTGCGGCACCGGCTGGGTGCAGGTCGTCACCGAGGCGTCGTAGACGATGACCCGGTCCTGGCCGATCGTCTCGACCCGGCGCGCCACGAAGTAGAACTCGGGCTCGACCTGGCCGACCGCGTTCTCGATCGTCCCGCGCGGGATCCGGCGCGCGGGATCGGGGTCGTCCTTCTTCCCCATGTCGTAAACCATCCGTGTGCCGGAGATCCGGTTCTCGCCCCAGACGACGAGCACGTTCCCCTCGGCCTCCACGATCCGGCGGTCGCGGACGGTGACCCGGTCGGCCTGGAAGCGTCCCATCGACGACTCGATCGTCACCGCCCCCTCCGCGATCAGAGCCCCGTCGCGCTCGTCGGTGCGGATGCTCTGGGCCGAGAGGCTCACCCCCGGGGGCAGCCCGCTCGCCGGCGCCCGCTCCTGCCCGCGCGCGGCGGCCCCGGCCGAAATCAGGACCACGATGCCGAGGGCGATGTGGCGGCAACGCCCCATCAGAACTGGTCCAGGTAGGGGAGCAGCGCGTGATCGACCGTGGCGAGACGGGCGGGAAGGGACGCGCCCCCGAGGGGACGCATCATCGGGATCGCGCGCAGCCTGGGCTGGGCCTTCAACTTCCATTCGGGGACGAGCTCGGCCCACGCCCGCGGCAACCATCCCCAGATCGACGTCGAGCCGGCCTCCCGCGCGTGCGCTCCGCCGGCGCGGAGGATCCGCGCGAGGGTCGCGTCGGTCCCGTCGTAGGCTGCGGCCTCGCGGAGGTTCCACTCTCCCCCGCCTTCGACCGCGACGACGTACCCCACCGGAGTGCCGTCCTCGACGGCGACGACGAACCGGCGGCTCAGCCCGCTGCCGTCGAGCCTCCGGAAGAACGTCGCGGCGCGCTCGTAGAGGAACTCCCAGTGCTCGCGGTCGCGGATGACGGCGACGGCGCGCCCGGCGCACGATCGCTCGTGCGCGCGCGCCATCGCGTCGATGTCGTCGAGCGCTGCGGGCCGGAATGAGAGCGAGGTGCCCGAGGCGCGCGAGGGGAGCGTGCCGAGGAGGTCCTCGCACGCGAGCGGCCGGAACCCGAGGCCCGCGTAGTACTCGATCCCGATGTCGGTGAAGAGAAAGCCCGGGTGATCTTGGCGACGCTCGGCCTCGTCGAGGACGGCGAGGATGAGAGCCGCCGCGTGTCCGCGACGGCGATGGGCGCGCGGCGTGTACACGGCGCCGATCGCGGCGGCCCGGGAGGTCCGCTCCTCGAGGCGCACGAGCGGACGGTACAGCTTCAGGCTCGAGAGCACCCGGCCGCGCTCGTCGACCCACGCGCGCCAGGAGAACCACCGCCTCCCCCACGCGCTCTCCGCGAGCTCGTCCCACATCCCCACGTAGTCGGCGAGCGAGAGCCCGGCGCCCCACAGCGCGTACGACTCCTCGAGGATCGAGCGGACCTGCGCGGGATCGGGGACGACGAGGCGCGACACCCGGCTAGTTTAGTGGTCAGTGAGTCTCGGTCGGGCAGCCGCAGCGAGGGAGGCGCTTGTTGCAGGAGAAGCAGTAGCCGTTACGGTTGAAGTACTCGACCATCTCCTGCTGCCACGCGTCGATGATCGACAGCCGGTCGAGCACGGTGAGCTGGCCCGACACGGTGGCGTCGAGAAGCCATCCGCGCATGTTCGACAGCGAGTCGTGATAGGCCTGTCGAAGCTGAAAGATCGTCACGACGACAACATACCCAAGGGCAACGCCGAACTCCACGCTCGCGCTAGGGGATTGCTGCGCATGCGCAGCGCCCTTTCAACCTGTGGAAAACATGTGGAGCGGCGGGGGCCACGGATCGGTGCCCCCACAACCTTCCACACCTTTTTCCACAAAACGCTCAACTCATAACTCTCAACTTCTCTGGCACTTGCAACCGTCCACATCCGAATGCGCCCGCGCCATCCACACCCTGAACCGGCAGCCGAAAGATTTCCACACGCCCTATGGCTGCCGACGCGATGTCGGCGTACCGTATCCGCATGTTTCGCGTGGTTGCCGCGTCGATGTTGCTCGCGGGCTCGATCGCCCTGGCGGACGAGCCGGTGCCGCTCTACACGAACGACGACCTCGACAAGATGTTCGGGCCGCCTCCGGCGCAGGTCACGGAGCCGGTGGACAAGTCGACTCCCGAGGATTGGGCCTGGGTCGAGAGCTACCTCGATCGCCAGTACGCGCGGATCGAGGCGGATCGCCAGTACGAGCTCAACAAGCGCACGCTCGACATCGCGGAGGAGCGGACGTACACCCGCAGCGCGTACTACGGTGGGTATCTCGGAGGCTACGCCTCGCTCGGGCTCGGCTATCCGGCGGCGACCTGGCGGCAGAACGTGCACCGGCGGTACGTTACGCGAGGAATTCCTTCAGGTCCCGGCACTCGCCGGCCGACTGGATCTTCTTCAAGGCCGTCGCCTCGATCTGGCGGACGCGCTCACGCGAAAGCCCCATGACCCGCCCGATCTCCTCGAGCGTGTAGGGCATCTCCCGCCCGATCCCGAACCGCAGCCGGACGATCTCCTCCTCGCGCGAGTTGAGCACGCGCAGGGTGGACTCGACCTTCTCCTTGAGCTCGCGATCGACGGTGCGCTCGAGCGGCGACACCGCGTTGGGGTCCGCCACGAAGCGGAGCAGCCCCGGCGCGTCATCGTCCGCCGACAGGTCCTCCAGCGCCTGAGGCTCCTGGACGACGCCCAGGATCTCCTCGACCTTCGCGACCGGCATGCGCAGCTTGCGCGCGATCTCCTGCGGGGTCGGCTTGCGGCCGAGCGTCTCCGCCAGCTCGCGCGAGACGCGGGCGATCTTCTTGATCTTCTCGTTGACGTGGACCGGGATACGGATGATCCGCGCCTTGTCCGCGATCGCGCGCTCGATGGCCTGCTTGATCCACCAGTACGCGTACGTCGAGAACTTGTTCCCGCGCTCGAACTCGAACTTCTCGACCGCCTTCATGAGCCCGATATTCCCCTCCTGGATCAGGTCCATGAAGGAGATGCCGTGGTTCAGGTACTTCTTCGCGATGTGGACCACCAAGCGCAGGTTGGCGAGGATCAGCGCGTCGCGCGCGTGGTCCACGTGCTTCTTGTGGTCGCGCGCCGTGGTGAACGCCGCCTTCGCCTTCGGGTCGTGGTGCTCGCGGGAGTAGCGCGCCAGCTTCGCGTAGAACTCGAGCATGTCGTCGAGCGGCCACTCGCGCCCGCGCTTGGGTCCTTCGTGGTCCCCCTCGAGCGCGTACTCCTTGAGGTAGGCGGGGAGGCGCAGGGCGAGCTTGGCGATCCCCTCGCGCGCGGTCTGGAGCTCGCGGGCCAGCTCGACCTCCTTCCGCTCGTCGATCAGGGGGGTCGCCCCCATCTCGCGGAGGTAGATCGGCAGGATCGCCGCGGTGGGCCGGTCGGTGGTCGGAGCCGGATCCTTGTCCTTGCCTTTGCGGCGAGCGGCGCGCTGGGCTTCGGCGATCTGCGCGCGGGCCTCGTCCGCCTCGGACTGGACGTTCGAATCGAACTCGATGGACGACTCGTCGATCATCAACGGCTTGCGGGCCACGGGATTCTCCTTAGCCCCGCCCTGGGGGCTCCCGGATGTATATGAAAGAAGCGGGCCACCGAACCCGACCTCCTCGAATTCTTTCTGAACCCAAGCTAAACACTGCCGATAAAGGATTTATGCCTCATCGCGTCCCCGCTTCCGGGCACGCGCGAGCCAGATTTAAGGCGGCCATCTTGACGCATATGCTAGCGATCTTTCCCAACCGTGCCGTAGTGGCGTGCTCCCCGTCTGCGGCCCATGTGCTACCGTCCCGGGTTCCATGAAGCCGGTCCGCGTCGCGCTCGCGCAGATCGCCCCACGACTCGGCGACCCCAAGGCCAACCTCGAACGACACGCCGCCGCGGTGAAAACCGCCCGCGCGGAGAAGGCCGACGTCGTGGTCTTCCCGGAGCTGGCGATGACCGGCTATCTCTTGCGCGATCAGGTCCCGGACGTGGCGATGACCGAGTCGTCGCGGACGTTTCGCTCGCTCCTTGCCCTTTCCCGCACGATCGACGTCGTCACGGGGCTCGTGCTGGAGGGCCCGGGGCACGCCTTCTTTAACGCCGCGATCTATGCCTCGCAAGGCCGCCTCGTCCACGTCCACCGCAAGGTCTACCTGCCCACGTACGGGATGTTCGACGAGGGACGCGACTTCGCCCCGGGGGAGGTCCTGCGCGCCTTCGACGCCCCCTTCGGCCGGGCGGGGATCCTGATCTGCGAAGACGCGTGGCACCCGACCTGCGCCTGGCTCGCCGTCCAGGACGGGGCCGCGACGCTCTTCGTGCTCTCCAGCGGCCCGACCCGGGGGACCCGGCCGGGCCGGGGCATCACGAGCCTCCCCGTCTGGCACGACCTTCTGCGGGTCACCGCCCAGTTCCAGACCGCCTTCGTCGTCTACGTGAACCGCGTCGGCTACGAGGACGGCCTCAACTTCGGCGGTGGGTCGATGGCGATCGACCCGTTCGGGAGGACGATCGCCTCGCTCCCCGCCCTCGACGAGGGGCTGGCGGTCGCGGAGCTTTCTCCCGAGGTGCTCCGGCGGGCCCGAACCGTCTATCCCCTGCTCCGGGACGAGAACGTGGACCTCGTCCACCGGGAGCTCGAGCGCGTGCGGCAGCGGCGCTTCGATCTCCCCGGTCCGGAGGCGGATTGAGCCGCCGCCTGCGGGTCGTCCCGGCGGCCCCGGCCCCCGAGCCGGACCTGGCGCTCGATCCCAAGGCCACCGCCCGGATTCTCGAGGGGTTCATCCGGAGCGAGGTGGAGCGGACCGGGAGGCGCGGGGTCGTGCTCGGCCTGTCCGGAGGGATCGATTCGGCGCTGTCCGCGTGCCTGGCCGCGCGGGCCTTGGGGCCGGAGCGCGTGTACGCGGTCGCCATGCCCTACCGGACCTCGCACGCGGGGTCGCGCCGGGATGCGGAGGCCCTCGGGCGCAAGCTCCGGATCGGGGTCGAGGTCGTGGAGATCACCCCGATCGTGGACGGCTTCGTCGCCGCGGCCGGAGCGTCGAGCCCGGGACGGCTGGGAAACGTCATGGCGCGGGCGCGGATGATCGTCCTGTACGACCGCTCCGAGGAGCGGGCGGCGCTCGTCCTGGGAACGAGCAACAAGACCGAGCTCCTGCTCGGTTACGGAACCCTGCACGGCGATATGGCCTCCGCCCTGAACCCGCTGGGCGACCTCTACAAGACGCAGGTCCGCGACCTGGCGAAGGCGGTGGCTGTCCCCCGCTCGATCCGCCTCAAGCCCCCCTCGGCCGATCTCTGGCCGGATCAGACCGACGAGGGGGACCTCGGCTTCTCCTACGACGAGGTCGATCGCGTGCTGGCGCTTCTCGTCGACGCGCGGATGGCGCCGGGGTCGATCGTCGCCCGAGGCTTCTCGCGCCGTCTCGTTGAGCGGGTGGCCCGCCTGGTCGTGAGGTCACAGTTCAAGCGCCGGCTGCCGCTCATCGCGAAGGTGTCCACCCGCTCGATCGGCTGGGACTTCCGGTACCCGCGCGACTGGAAGTCCTAGCGCTCCGGAACGGCCTCTCCCTTGAAGGGGGCCTCCGTCTTGCCGGGCAGCTTGCCGTCGGCGTCGACCGCCCTCGCGTGGCACTCGCGGCACGTGCGCCCGACCCAGATGAGCGACTCGAACGCCTTTTCGATGTCGCCGCGGCTCGTGAGCTCGCGCGCCCGCTCGAGCGCCATGTGGAGCGCGAGGTCGTCGTTGACCATCGCACGAGGCCACGCGGGCTTCTCGTCGTACGCGACCCTCCGGCACGCCTCCTCCGCGCGGTCGAGGGCGGCGCGCGCGGTCTTCGTGTCGTTCCTGAGGAAGGCGCGGGTGGCCTCCACGATCGCGTTTTCGAGCGCCGGGCCGTCGATGTGGACGGGAGAGGGAAGAGCGGCCGTCGCCGGCGTCGGCGTGGGTGCCGCGGCTGCCGCGGCCGCGAGCAGGAGCGAGGCGAGGGTCGTCGGCATGCGACCGTTCACGATACCCTAGCTCCGGTGACCACGCTGCTTCTCGCCTTGGCGCTGGAAACGGTCTACCGCGTCAATCCCGCGAAGGCCGAGGCCGGCTTCGACCTCAAGGCGACGATGCACACCGTGCACGGCCGCACGAACCAGGTCTCGGGCGAGGTGCGCGTGCGCGAGACCGGGGACGGAAAGATGGAGCTGTCGGGGAAGATCGAGATCCCCGCGGCGACGCTCGACACGGGGAACACCTCGCGCGACAAGACGATGAGGGGCACCTCGCTCGAGGTCGAGCGGTACCCGGTGATCGCGCTCACGCCCGAGCGCTTCGATCCCGCGACCGGGACGCTCGCCGGCACGATCACGATCCGCGGCGTGGCCAAGCCGGTGACGATCGCCGCGAAGCTGACCGGCTCGGGCGAGCGGATCCTCGCGACCGGCACGTTCGACGTGCCCTGGGCGGAGTTCGGCGTCCCGGACCCGTCGTTCGCCATCGTGCGGATCGAGAAAGTCGCTCACGCGCACTTCAGCGCGGAGTTCGTCCGCGTGTCGCCGTGACCCTGCACGTTCTCGCGACCCCGCTCGGAAACCTCGAGGACCTCTCCCCGCGCGCCCGCGACGTGCTCACGAACGCCGCCCTCATCGCCTGCGAGGACACGCGGCGGACCAGCAAGCTCCTCGCCCGTTTCGAGATCGCCGCACCGATGATCGCCCTCCACAAGTTCAGCGAGCGCGAGCGTCTGGGCCCGGTCCTCGACGTGCTCCGGGCCGGCGGCGACGTCGCGCTCGTCTCGGACGGCGGCACGCCCGGGATCGCCGATCCCGGCGCCCTGCTCGTCGCCGCCGCGCTCGACCTGGGTATCCGCGTCTCGCCGGTCCCGGGACCCTCGGCGGTGATCGCGCTGCTGTCGGCGAGCGGTCTCCCCTCGGACCGGTTCACGTTCGAGGGGTTCCTCCCGGCGCGCGGCGGGGAGCGGCGGCGCCGCCTGCGCGAGCTGGCGCCTCTGAATCACGCGTGGGTGTTCTACGAGGCGCCGCACCGGATCCGCGCGACGCTCGCCGATCTCGACGAGGCGATTCCCACCCGGACGCTCGTCCTCGGGCGCGAGCTGACCAAGGTCCACGAGACGATCCTGCGCGGCACCGCGAAGGAGGTGCTCGAAAAGCTCGGCGAGGAGGTGCGAGGGGAGATCGCGGTCGCGGTGGCGCCCGGCGACGGCACGCCGCCCGCCGCCGGCGACGACGCGATCGAGCGCGCGTGGGCCGAAGCGTCCGCCGCGCACCCCGGGAACCAGCGCGCCGCGCTCAAGGCGGCCGCGCGCACTCTCGGCGTCAAGAAGGCTGAGCTGTGGAGGGGTCTTCTGGAGCGGCGGCTGGTCCGCGACTGACCGAGCATCCGCCGGTCGGCTTCTTCGGCGCGCGCGTGTCCGGGTCGTACTCGTACTTGAGGCAGCACATCAGCCGCCCGCACATGCCGGAGATCTTCGAGGGGTTGAGCGAGAGCCCCTGGGACTTCGCCATCTTGATCGAGATCGGCTCGAAACCCTTCAGGTGCGTCGAGCAGCAGAGCTGCTTCCCGCACGGCCCGCAGCCTCCCCGCATCTGCGCGTCCTCGCGGTCCCCGATCTGCTTGAGCTCGACGCGCACTTGGTACTGGCTCGTGAGGTCCCGGACGAGATCGCGGAAGTCGACCCGCGCCTCCGACGTGAAATAGAACGTCATCCGCCTGCCGGTGAGATCGCGATCGACCGTCCCGAGCTTCATCGGAAGCTGACGCTCCTGGATGCGCGCCAGGGCGAACGACCGGGCGTCCTGCTCCCCGGCGACTTTCCGCGCGTAGCTCTCCTCATCCTCGTGGGTGGCGCGCCGCACCACCTTCGGGAGCCGCGCCCCGTCGGGGAAGTGGGGGTTCGCGAGGACCGCGGTGGAAACGGTGCCGAGCTGGACCCCTTGGTCCGTGTCGACGAGGCACGTCTCCCCGACCTCGAGCGGGAGCCCCGCGGGATCGCAGGACCGGGACTTGGCGAGCCCCCCCAGGCGGATGCCGACGATGTTCATGCGGCGGGTACTATACGCGGATGAAGGCGGCAAAGGATGCGCAACCTCTGGCCACCAACCGGGCCGCCTCCCACGGCTTCCACCTCCTCGACCGCTTCGAGGCGGGGCTCGTGCTGACCGGCACCGAGGTCAAGTCGATCCGCGCCGGCCGCGCGAACCTGAAGGAAGGCTACGCCAAGGTCGAAAAAGGCGAAGTCTTCCTGCTGGGGGCCCACGTCTCCCCCTACGAGCCGGGGAGCCACGAGAACGTCGATCCTGTGCGCCCCCGCAAGCTCCTGCTCAACGCGAAGGAGATCCGCAAGCTCGCGAAAGAGACCGCGACGACCGGGGTCACGATCGTGCCGCTCAAGCTCTACCTGAAGAACGGGCGGATCAAGCTCGAGATCGCGCTCGCGAAGGGGAAGAAGGCGTTCGACAAGCGCGAGGCGATCGCGACCCGGGACGTGGAGCGGGAGATGGCGCGCGCGCGGGGTGCGAGGCGCGGCTAGGACGACGCCGGCGCTTTCATCACGAGCTGCTTGATCTCGGCGTTGTTCCCCGACGCCTCGGCCTGGAGCAGGATGGCGGCGTTGGCTCCCGGCATCGGCGGGATCTCGAACTTCGCCTCGATGCGGCCGTCGTGCGCCGTCGTGCCGGAGAAGATCTCCCGCGGCTTCTCGCGCGTCGAGATGAGCTTCACCGTGACCTTCGCACCGGCGACGGGCCGGTCGGAGGCCTCCGCGATGACGCGCAGCGACAGCTCGGGTGCCGTTCCCTCGACGAACGTCTGCTGCTCGGTCATCTCGAGCCTTATCTGCTCGAGCCCGACCTCGCGCGAGAGGAAGTCGAGGACGACCTCGTCGAGCGCGCGGTTCGTGATGATGTTGTAGCCGAACGGTTTCGGGCCGTCCGGGTCGAACCGCCCCGAGAGGATCTCGCGGATGATCGCCTGGTGCTGGGACTCCATGCGGCGCGCGACCTCGGCCTCCGAGTAGTCGGACGAGCGCGCGAGGTCCGTGTAGGCGGTACGGCGCGAGGTGATGATCTCGCCGCCCGTGTAGACGAGGCTCTCCACGACCGGGTTGTCGAGCCCCTTGTCCTCCGTCTGGACGTGGAAGACGCGGCCCTCGTACTGGACGTCGGTGTTGAACCCCGTGATCACGGCCAAAAAGGTAAGGGGGGCGCCCCGGCCGGTCAAGGAGAAAGGCCCGTGAACCGGCCCGCGGGGTTCTCGTATAGTGAGGGCGGCACAGGCACAGACAGGGAGGGGAGCTCATGGAGCCAGCGATCTCGCTCCGCGGCGTCGTCAAGTCTTTCGGCGACTTCCGCGCGGTCGATCAGGTGTCGCTCGACATTCCGGCCGGGGGGATCTTCGGGCTCCTCGGGCCCAACGGCGCCGGGAAGTCCACGACGATCCGGATGATCATGGACATCATCCGTCCGGACACCGGGACGATCACGGTCTTGGGGAAGCCCGCGGCGGAGAACGTGCGCCGCCACGTCGGCTACCTCCCCGAGGAGCGCGGCCTCTACAAGAAGATGAAGGTCCTGGACGTGCTCGAGTTCCAGGGAAGCCTGAAGGGGAAAACGCCCAAGGAGGCGCGCGCGGAGGCGAAGACCTGGCTCGAGAAGCTCGAGATCGCGGACTGGGCGGACAAGAAGGTCGAGGAGCTGTCGAAGGGGATGCAGCAAAAGATCCAGTTCGCGGCGGCGGTCCTCGGCAATCCGCCGATCTTGATCCTGGACGAGCCGTTCTCCGGGATGGACCCGTTGAACCAGAACCTCTTCAAGGACCAGATCCTCGACCTCAACCGGCAGGGAACGACGATCGTCTTCTCGACGCACCAGATGGAGACCGCGGAGCGCCTCTGCAAGGAGATCGCGCTCATCAACAAGGGGCAGCTCGTGCTGTCGGGACCGCTCGCGAAGATCAAGGCGGGGTTCGGCAAGAACTCGCTGCTGCTCGAGTACGACGGCGACGGCTCCTTCCTGCTCGGCCTTCCCGGCGTCGCGAAGGTGGACGCCTTCGGCTCGTACTCCGAGATCCGCCTCGAGGCAGGCGCGGACCCGCAGTCGATTCTGCACGCGGTCGCGGGGCGGCTGAACGTGTCGAAGTTCGAGATCGTGGCCCCGACGCTCCACAATATCTTCATCGAGAAGGTCGGCGGGACCGCCACGCCGATCCTCGAGAGGGTCGGCGATGCATAACATCCTCATGATCATCCGGCGCGAGTACCGCGAGCGGGTGACGAAGAAGTCGTTCTGGATCGGGACGCTCGTCTTTCCCGTTCTCATGCTCGGCCTGGTCGGCTCCTCGATCTACTTCATGAGCATGCAGATGGCGAAGCAGCGGCATCTCGCGTTCGTCGATGCGACCGGATTGGTTGCTCCCCCGGCGGCGGCCAAGCTGTCCGAGGGGAAGCTGAAGGACGGCTCGCCGATGTGGGTCGTGGAGGTCGTTCCGGTCCAGGGCTCGGTCGACGAGACGCGGAAGGCGCTGGCCCCGCGCGTCCTCTCGAAGGACCTCTACGGGGTCGTCACGATCGGACCCGACGTCGATTCGGACGAGAATTTCAAGTTCTACGGGCTAAACGTCTCCGACATCGGCGCCACGATGGAAATTCGCGGTGCGCTCACCGACTCTGTCATCGCCCTGCGGCTCCAGAAGAGCCAGCTCGCGATCGACCAAGAGGCACTCGAGGCGCTCACGAAGCGCGTCGACCTGGAGACCTTCCAGGAGTCCGCGGCAGGTGGGGCGACGAAGAAAGGGTTCGAGCAGGCCTTCTTCGCGACGTTCGGCTTCGTCATCCTCATGTTCATGTCCCTTCTCCTCTACGGCATCGCGATGCTCCGCGGCGTTCTCGAGGAGAAGACGACGCGCGTCATGGAGGTGCTGCTCGGCTCGGTGAGTCCCAACGAGTTGATGTCGGGAAAGATCCTCGGCATCGGCCTCGTCGGGCTCACGCAGATGGTGATCTACATGGGGACCATCGGCCTGCTGCGTATGTACATCCTCGCGAAGGTGACTGGCGGCGGCTTCGGCTGGGTGCAGGACGCCCTCTCGCCGATGAAGCTCATCTTCTTCGTCGTGTTCTTCCTGCTGGGCTTCTTCTTCTACACGGCGCTCTTCGCGGCGGTCGGGGCGGTGTGCAACAGCGAGCAGGAAGCGCAAAACCTGCAACAGCCGCTGACGATGATGCTCATGATCCCTTACATCATGACGTTCTTCTTCGTCAAGAATTCCGACAGCACGGCGGCGGTGATCATGTCGCTCATCCCGCCGTTCACCCCCATGATCATGTTCACGCGCCTCAGCGCGGGTACGGTCCCGGCCTGGCAGCTCTTCCTCGGAATCGCTCTGCTCATCGGATCGACGATCCTCGTCTTCCGCGCGTCCGCGAAGATCTTCCGCATCGGCGTGCTGATGTACGGGAAGCGCCCCACGATCCCCGAGATCCTGAGGTGGGCGCGGAGCTAAAGGGGTCAGACCCTATTTCAGCGCCATTCCGATCAGCTTGTAGGCGAGGCGGGCGGTCGTGAAGTCGGCGTGGTGGAGGGGAGGCGACGGCGCCAGCTCCACGATGTCGCACGCGACGACGTTCGCCCGCCTCGTCAGCTCGTCGAGCAAGCGCAGCGTCGGCCACCACGCACCGCCCCCCGGCTCGGGGGTGCCCGTCGCGGGGATGACCGCCGGGTCGAAGTAGTCCACGTCCACGGTCAGATACACCGGAGCGCCGTCGATCCCCTCGAGCGCGCGCCCGATCCACGCGTCGCCCTCCATCTCCCAGCCGTGCACGATCCGGTAGCCGGGGATCCCCTTCTCGATCCAGCGCGCCTCGTCCACGCTGTAATTGCGGATCCCGATCGCGGTGAGATCCACGCCCAGGTCCAGGCAGCGTGACATCGCGCAGGCGTGGCTGAATTTGTCCCCCTCGTAGCTCTGGCGCAGGTCGGCGTGCGCGTCGAGCTGGAGCAGTCGCAGCCCCGGATACCGCGTCGCGGCCGCGGCGACGCCTCCCGGCGTGATCGAGTGCTCCCCACCCAGCATGAGGACCCACTTCCCGGCGTCGATCAGCTCGCCGAAGCGGGCCTCGATGCGCTTCAACACCTGCTCGGTCGAGCCCTTCGACACGTCGAGGAACGCGTCCGTGTGGATGCCGGCCCGGAACGGCTCGCGGCCCATCTGCTCGTCCCACAGCTCCACCTGCGCCGACGCGCGCAGGATCGCCTCGGGCCCGCCGCGCGTCCCGCCGCCGTACGACACCGACGCCTCGTACGGGACCGGCAGCACGACCGCCCGCGCGGACGCAAGCGGCGACGACGCTTCCTCTCCTCCGAACGGCGGGATCGGCATCGCCGGATTATAGGAGGCAAGAGCAGGAGCGGGCCGCGGCCGCCTCCTCAGTTGAACCGCGACCCGCTCCTGGCGGCGGACGATCCGCCGGCTCCGGGGGTCCCGTACCCATCGCCGGCGGCTGGGAGCTGACGCCCCCGGCCGCACGCCGGAAGAGCGCAACGCGGATGCCAGATCGCCTCCGCGTCGCGCGGGCATTTCGTCGTCCACGCGATGAACACGCGACCGCCCGCGGACGCGCTTGTTAGAATGCGATGCCCATGAGCCCGAAGAAGTCCACCCTCCGGGCCCGCGGCGCCCAAGCCGGGCTGTTCGAAGCCCCGGCCGCACCGTCGGCGCCTCGGGCCGTTGCGGCCGCCGCTCCTGCGCCTCCCAAGAAGCGCGCCCCCGTCCACGAGGACGCCCAGTCGATGGCGGCGCGGCAGAGGGAGATCTCGATCTCTGAGTTCTTCACCAAGAACCGCCACCTCTTGGGCTTCGACAACCCGCAAAAGGCGCTCTTGACCGCGATCAAGGAGGCGGTGGACAACTCGCTCGACGCCTGCGAGGAGGCGGGAATCCTCCCCGAGCTGATCGTCGAGATCGTGGAGACCGGCCCCGAGCGCTTCCGGATCTCGGTCGAGGACAACGGCCCGGGGATCGTGCGCGCCCAGATCCCGAAGATCTTCGGGAAGCTTCTGTACGGCTCGAAGTTCCACCGCCTGAAGCAGCAGCGCGGCCAGCAGGGGATCGGCATCTCGGCGGCCGGGATGTACGGCGTGCTCACGACCGGAAAGCCCGTCACCGTGCTGTCCACGATCGGGCCGAACAAGCCCGCGCATCACTTCGAGATCGCGATCGACACGCAGAAGAACGCGCCGGTGATCCACCGGGACGTCGAGACGACCTGGGACAAGGACCACGGCACCCGCGTCGAGATCGAGCTCGAGGGGACCTACAAGAAGGGCCGCCGCTCGGTCGACGACTACGTCGAGCAAACCGCGCTCGCCAACCCGCACGTGACCCTGCGCTACCTCGCGCCCAAGGAAGACGTGAGGGTCTTCGATCGCGTCTCGGAGGAGCTCCCCGAGCCGTCCCAGGAGATCAAGCCTCACCCGTACGGCGTCGAGCTGGGGATCCTGCTGCGCATGCTCAAGGAGACCCAGGCGAAAAACGTCCGGGGGATGCTCTCCGGCGATTTCTCCCGCGTCTCCCCCGCCGTCGCCGACGAGATCTGCAAGGTGGCGGGGGTGCGGGCGGAGGCCGAGCCGAGGCGGCTTTCGACGTCCCAGGCCGAGCTTCTCTTCCGCGCGATCCCCAACGTCAAGATCAAGGCGCCCCCGACGGCGTGCCTGTCCCCCATCGGCGACCTGCTCCTCCAGAAGGGCCTCGAGAGCCGGGTCCCGTGCGAGTTCGCCACGGCCGTGACGCGGCCGCCGGCCGTCTACCGGGGCAACCCCTTCCAGATCGAGGTCGGCCTGGCCTACGGCGGCGCGCTCCCGGCCGAGGAAATCATCGAGCTGTTCCGGTTCGCCAACCGGGTGCCGCTGCAGTACCAGCAGGCAGCGTGCGCGATCACCAAGGCCGCGCTGACGATCGACTGGCGCTCGTACGGTCTGGGCCAGTCGAAGGGGGCGCTGCCGACCGGCCCGTTGCTCCTGTCCGTCCACGTCGCCTCGGTGTGGGTGCCGTTCACGTCGGAGTCGAAGGAGGCGGTCGCCTCCTATCCCGAGATCGTCAAGGAGATCCGGCTCGCGCTCATGGAGGCCGGGCGCCGCTTGGGCGTGTTCGTGCGGCACAGGCGACGGATCGCGGACGAGGAGAAGAAGCGCTCCTACATCGAGAAGTACATCCCCCACATCGGCGACGCGCTCCAGACGATCTTGGGGAGGACGGACGCGAAGCGGAACCGCACGGTCGAGGACCTCAAGGTGATCCTCGAGCGGAGCCGCAAGGTATGAAGCCCCGGGAGCCGCGCTCCCCGCGCGCCCCCGAGCTCGCGACCGCGATTCGCGAGGCGATCCTCCGTGGCGTCTACGCGTCCGGCACGAAGCTGCGCCAGGAGGAGCTGGCGCGCACGTTCTCGACGAGCGTGATCCCGCTGCGCGAGGCGCTCCACGCGCTCGCGTCGGAGGGACTCGTCGAGATGCTGCCGAACCGGGGAGCGCGCGTGCGCCCCGTGTCGAGCCGCGAGCTCCGCGAGATGTCCGAGGTGCGATCCGCGCTCGCCGCGATCGGCCTCAAGCGCGCGGCGCCGAGGATGACGCCGCGGGTGCTGGCCCGCGCGCGCGCGATCTCGGCGCGCATGGACCGGGCGCGCGACCCGCGGACCCGGGTGCTGCTCTACGCGGAGTTCCACGCGGCGATCCTGGCGCCGGCGGAGCGCCCGTACCTCGTCGAGGCGATCCGCGGGATCATCTTCAGCGGCCTACGCTACATGCCGGTGTGGCTCGCCGCCTGGAAGGAGACGGGGCTCGCGACACCGCCGCCCGGGTTCGAGCGGGTGCTCGACGCGCTCGAGCGCAAGGACCACGCCGGGGCGCTCCGCCAGCTCAAGCGTGTCTGGTCCGACCAGGAGACGATGCTCGCGCGGTTCCTCGAGCGGCGGGAAGCGACCGCCGCGGCCGAGGCCGGGACGCGGACGGCGCGGACCAAAGCGCGCGCGACGGGGCGAAAAACGCGCTAGGGGCTCGTGAACTGCAGGTCGTACGACCCGTGGATCGTGTAGCCGCCCGACGCGCGCTTCGACCGGATGTAGTACGTCCCCGCGGAAGACGCTGTCCAGACGATGCGCGAGGACTTGTCCCCCGCCGCCCTGTCGTTGTTCGACGCCAGGACGGTCGTCCCGTTCGACGCGAGGATCTCGAGGTTCGTGTCGTTGGCCGACAGCAGGTTCAGCGTCTCGACGGTGAACGCCTGTCCCGCCGCCGCCGTGAACGAGAAGAGGTCCGTGTCCACCTCGCCCTTGTTGTCGCCGTTGCTGTCGTAGAAGTAGCTGAGGTGGAGGAGTCCGCCGCCGGGTGCAAGCGGCGTCGCGGTCGCCGTCGTGTTGTTCGGCTCCGACGCGTCGTGCCAGAACTCGATCGTGAAGCTGTTCCAGATGTCCTTCATCGCCGGGAAATTCCCGTTGGCGATCGTCGGGTCGAACCAGCCGTTCCAGAAGCTCTCGCCGGTCACGTACGTGGCGAGCTTCACGGGGCCGGCGAACACCTGCCAGTTCTCGAGATCGGGGAGGCTCAGCGTATCGGGGGGCGTATCGTCGACACCCGGGGTCGCGTCGTTCGTCGCGGCGGAATCCCCGACGTCCCACATCGCCCGCGAGTTCGCCACCTCGCTCGTGTCGCCCGTGCAGGCGTACTGTTCGGCGTCCTCCAGGTTGTAGGTGTTCAACGCCCCTCCGGTCCCGGAGGTGCCGCTCGTCCGCACGTAGGTGTTCGCGTTCGGCCAACCGTTCGCGCGGCGCACGCTGCACCCGAAGAACGAGGCGCGCGCCTCGTCGAAGGCGAGCCGCGGGTCCTCGTTGCAATCCGAGAGGAAGTGCGTGCCCCCCGGGTTGCTCGACTTCGAGTAGCTGTTCATCACGTAATGCGACCACTCGTGGAGGATGACCGTGTCGTCGAACCCGGCGGTGTCGCGGAGCGTCACCGTGTTCCCGGAGGTCGACGCCACCGTGATCCCGCCGGTCAGCGAGAACTTGAACGTGACGAGCTTCGAGGAGTTGGGTCGCGCTCCGGTCAGCATCTTGATGTGGTCCGCGCCGTACACCGCGAGGTCGAAGATGTTGCACACCTCAGCACCGCCGAAGGCGATCGCGGTCATCGTTCCCCAGTTCACGTTGACGTTGGGGCCGTGATTGTTGTAGTCGCTCGTGTTCGCCGCGTAGATCGATCCCGAAGGGGTGACGACCTTCACGAACAGGTCGGAGGTCTGGGTGGATTGCGAGAGGATCCGAGCGCGCACCTTGCTGCGCGTCGTGGAGTCCACGACGCTGACGCTGAAGTTGCCGTTCGCGTCGGTCTTTCCCCACGCCAGGTTCTGCTTGTTCGACGGCTTGGTCGGATCGATGACCTCCACGTCCGCGTAGCGCACCGGCTTGATCGTGATCGCCCCCGTAAAGCCGAACTGGTCCCACTCCCGGTGCTCGTAGAGCAGCTGACCCGAGGCGACCCAGTTCGCCCGCGCGGGCACGGCGACGGCGAGGAGCGCTACGGCGACGGTAAGACGAATCGTGCGCATCAGTTCGCCTCCTTCACGGTGAAGTTGGCGAGCCCCGACTCGGGGTCTTCTACGGCGACCGCCATGGGAACGCCGACGGGCACGAGGACGAACGCCTCGGTTTCGACCTCCTCTGCAGCGGAGACGGCCTTCGCCTTCACGACGAGCCCATGGATCGCGGCGCCCTCGAGCGGGACGTCCAAGCGCGTGAGGATCCGCCCGCGCGCGGGGATCAGGATTCCGCGCGATCCCGGCGCGATCCGCGCGCCGCGCGGATCGCTCCACGCGAGCGGCCCCATCGACACCGGGCGCGATCGGAATTGAAGGGGACGCCCGTCGGGCGCGCGAAGCTCGAGCACCACGTCGTGGGCGTCGCGCAGCGAGTCGAGCGCGATCTCGATCTTGGCCATGCCCGTCACGCCGCGCCCCAGCGCGCCCTGATTCACGACGGTGTCCACGAGTCGCAACTCGAGGGCGAGATCGCTCTTGGGCTCTGTCGCGAAGCCCGCGCTCGCCGTCAAGGAGCAAGCGGCGATGAGATAGAAGACACGTCGCGCAACGCGACCGAAACCAATCGTCGTCATCACCTCGATCTCCTTTTGTAGATGCTCATACGTTGGCTGGAGGCCCCGGTCAAGCTTGTTTATTTGGGTGGGGCGTCTTCAACCGGAGCTTCTGCGGCGAGTTCTTCCCATCGCGCGTAGAGCGATTCGAGCGAACGAGCGATCTCGACCGACTCGCGACCGAGCTCGCGCGATCTCGCGGCGTCCTTGTACGTCTCGGGATCGGACCGCTCCGCCTCGATCTCCTTCCGGCGCGCCTCAAGGTGCTCGATTTCCCTCTCGACCGGACCGATTCTCTCCGCAAACGCCGCGCGCTCGCGGTAGCGGCGGTTACGCTCCTCCGCTTCGAGGCGGCGCGCCTCCCGCTTCTCATCGCGCGGAGCCGCCGGGGCCGACGCTTCCGCGTCCGCCGCGTGCCTCTCGAGATACGTGTCGTAGTCGCCGGCGTAAAGGGTCGCGCCGCCGCCGCCGACCTCGAGGATCGCGGTGGCGACGCGATTGATGAAGTAACGGTCGTGCGAGACGACGGCGAGGGTCCCCTGGTACTCGTCGAGCGCATCCTCGAGGACCTCGCGGCTCCTGAGGTCGAGGTGGTTCGTCGGCTCGTCGAGCAGCAACAGGTTCGAGGGGCGGACGAGCATCCGCGCGAGCGCGACGCGGGCCTTCTCGCCTCCGGACAGCACCGCGATCTTCTTCGCGACGTCGTCGCCGTGGAACAGGAAAGCGCCGAGCAGGTTTCGTACCCGGGGCCGCGATCCGGGCTCGGCGACCCGCTCGAGCGACTCGAGGACCGTATCCGCCGGATCGAGGGCCTCGAGCTGATGCTGTGCGTACGACTGCACGACGACGTTGTGGCCGAGGGCGAGCACGCCGGCATCCGGCGCCGCGCGCCCCGAGAGGAGCTTGAGCAGCGTCGACTTTCCCGCGCCGTTGGGACCGACGAGCGCGATCCGCTCGCCGCGCCTCAACCTGAGGTCGAGCGCCGAGAACACGACGGTCGCGCCGTAGGCCTTGCCAACGCCTTCCGCGTTGACGACCACGTCCCCCGAGCGGGGCGCCGGAGGGAACCCGAAGCGGATCGCCTTGGCACGGCTCGGCGCGTCGACGCGCTCGATCTTCTCCAGCGCCTTGACACGCGCCTGGACCTGGCGGGCCTTCGTCGCCTTGTAGCGGAAGCGCTCGATGAAGCGCTCGACCCGGGCGATCTCCTTCGCCTGCTGCGCCGCCATGTCCTCGAGGGCCGCGTGGCGCGCCTCGCGGGCCTCGAGGTAGTCGTCGTAGCCGCCGGCGAACTCGGTGAGGCGCCCCCGGTCCAGCTCGACGACGCCGCGCACCATGCGGTTGAGGAAGTAGCGGTCGTGCGAGACGACGACGAACGCGCCCTCCCACACGGCGAGGAACCGCTCGAGCCAGTCGACCGCCTCGAGGTCGAGATGGTTCGTGGGCTCGTCGAGAAGCAGAAGATCGGGTTTCGCGAGGAGGAGGCGGGCGAGCGCGACCCGCATGCGCCAGCCCCCGGAGAGATGAGCGAGCGGCTCGTGGAAGCGCGCGAGCGGCACCCCGAGCCCGGAGAGGATCGCGGAGGCATCCGCCTCGAGCCGATCTCCGCCCAGGGCCTCGAACCGGTGACGCAGGACGCCGTAAGCCTCGCTCTCGGCGGCGAGGGCGGGGTCGTCCGCCGCCAGGGCCGACAGGCGGGCGGTCGCGCCCTCGAGCCGCTCCTCGAGCCGCCTCAGCTCGCCGTGCCCGTCGAGCACGGTCGCGAGCACGCTCCCCGAGCCGACCGCCTCGACCTCCTGCGGGAGGTAGCCGACCTTCACGCTCCCCGCGCGCCGCAGCGCGCCGGCGTCGGGGTGGTCCTCTTCGGCCAGCAGGCGCAGAAGGGTCGTCTTCCCGGCACCATTCGGGCCGACGAGCCCCAGGCGTGCGCCGCGCGGGATCATCCACGTCAGGCCGTCGAACAGGAGCTGCGGGCCGAATCGGCGCTGCACGTGATCGAGCTGGATCATCGGAGGGCGGGAATTATATTCGCGGCGATGCTCCGCCTCCCGCTCCTGATCCTCGCCCTCGCCCTGGCGGGGCCGCGACCGACGCACGCGGCCTCCTGGGATGCCTCCTTCAATGTCGCCGAAGGGATGGCGGGGACGTTCGAGCTTCCGTTCCCCGTCGCCTTTCCGGGGACGGTCGTCGTCGAGGCGCGTTGGTCCGGACCCAGGCCGGTCTTCTTCGGCGTCGACGGCCCTTCCAAGCTGTCGATGGCGCGCCGCTCGGGGCCGTCGCCCCAGCGGATCGAGATCGAAGCCGAGCCCGCGCACGCCGGCGCCGGCGTCGTGTGGAAGCTGACCGTCAAGGCGCTCGCCGCGCGAGGTGCGGTGGACGGCCGCGTCACGGTCACGGTTCCGGACGACCCGGTCGTCGTCGCGATGCGCGAGGCGGCGAATCGTCCTCCGCCGCCGACTCCGCCTCCGCCGCCGCCGTGGATGGTCCGCACCGAGGCGCCGCGGGACGCGACGAGGAGCCTCGTCGACGCGTTTCGCGCTGTGGAGGCGTATCGCGCGATCGTCGTCGCGCCCGGCGGGCCCGTGGACGCGTGCTCGTGGCAGCAGGAGTTCCTCCGTTACGCCGCGTCCGCGCGCGACCGGCTCGCCTCACCTGGAACCCCGCCCGACGTTCCCACGCTCCGTTTCTTCTCCCGGCTCGCCGCCGCCGTGCAGGCGGTCGAGGAGCTGCGCAGCTCGAGCGATCCCGTCCTCGCGGGCCCGGTTCCCGAGGACCGCGAGCACCGGCGCGACTGGCTGATCGCGCGCGCCGAGCGGGTCCGCCCGGTCGAGCGCCGCCTCGACGAGCTGACCGAGCTGCTCCGCCGCGGCCATGCCCCCGCACTCGAGGACGAGCGATGGGTCCCGCGCTTCACCGCGTGCCTCACGGCCTGCGAGCGCAACTTCGACGAGCGCGTCCGGCTCGGAAACGAAGCGATCGCGCCCAACCGCGAGCTCGCGGAGGCGCAGTGGGACAGGATCCTGGCAGCCGCCGGGATCCTCGCGTCGTTCGGCCCCTACCTCAACGAGCCGTAGCTCGCGGGAAGCCGGCCGAATCCCTAGAATCCTCGCGGGAGGCCGCCCTTGTCCAAAGCCCGAGTCGCCGTGCTTCGCGTCCGCCCCGAGGGAATCCTCGGGGACATCGAGCGCTTGTGCGAGCTCGCCGGCATGAAGGAGAGTCTCGCTCCCGGAACGACCACGATCCTCAAGGACAACATCTCGTGGCATTTCCCCTTCCCCGGAGCCAACACGACCCCGTGGCAGCTCGACGGCGTCGTGCGGGCGCTGCGAGGCGCGGGCCTGTCCGACCTCGTCTGCGTCCAGAACCAGACCGTGGTCACCGACACGTTCAAAGGGGAAGACCTCAACCACTACGTGCCGATCCTGAAAGCGCACGGGGTCCCGATCCGCTACAACTTCCGGACGACCGACATGTCATGGATCGAGTACCGGCCGAAGGCTCGGATGCACGTCCTCGACGGGATCTTCCCGGAAGGTTTTCGCATTCCCGACTTCTTTCCCGGGAAGAACATCGTCCACCTGCCGACCGTCAAGTGCCACATCTACACGACGACCACGGGCGCGATGAAGAACGCGTTCGGCGGGCTGCTCCACAATCACCGGCACTACACGCACTCGTGGATCCACCGCACGCTCGTGGACCTGCTGGCCATCCAGAAGGAGATCCACCCCGGGATCTTCGCCGTGATGGACGGGACGACGGCCGGCAACGGTCCCGGACCCCGGACGATGTATCCCGAGATCAAGAACGTCATGCTCGCGTCGTCCGACCAGACCGCGATCGACGCGACGGCCGCAAAGATGATGGGTTTCGACCCGATGTCGATCGAGTACATCCGGGTCGCTCACGAGGACGGGCTGGGCGTCGGGGACCCGCGCGAGATCGAGATCGTCGGCGATCAGGACGCGGCGGCGGAGTCTTGGGGGTTCACGGTCGGCGACAACGGCGCGTCGATGGTCGGCGACCTGCTCTGGTTCTCCCCCCTGAAGAGGTTCCAGAAGCTGTTCTTCCGGACGCCCCTCGTCCACGCGTTCATCTTCGGCTCGGAGGTGTACCACGATTACTACCGGTGGCCCCTCAAAGACCGGAAGACCTTCGAGGCGTGGCGGACCGGGACGGAGTGGGGCCGGCTCTTCGATCGCTACGCCACCGGTCCGATCGCCGAGCCCGACGCTGCCGTCCTTCGCTAGCCCACCGCCCGCCGCAATTACACTTCCGATATTCCAAATATCTTAAACTTGAAAAATGACTATGCGTAATTACATTCAATCGCCGTGTGTCGGCATTTTCTTCACGGCGATTCCGGGGATGGATCGGCGCCGCCCTGGTCGTGCTCACGGCCTCCGCGGTGAGCCGCGCCCTCGTGCTCACGTCCATCACGATCGACGGGACGTTGTCCGACTGGAGCGCGGTCCTCGCAGACTCGTTCCAGCTCGCGGCCGACGGTCCGGCGGGTGGACTCCTCGACCGTGACGCCCCGGTCGGCTCGACCGGCCGCGACCTGACCGGATTCGCCTGGACCTGGGATTCGACCTACCTTTACTTCTACGTCTCCCGCGTCGCCAGCGACTCCAACCGCCAGCGCTTCTGGTACTACCTCGATACCAACGAAGACGGGAAGATGGCGACCGGCGAGTACGTCGTCGGCGTCTCCTGGTTCGGGAGCAACCGCCGCACCGACGTCGAGCTCTATCGCTACAACGCCATCGCCCCCGGCGGCGACTCGCTCGGTGACGCGTCGGGCTTCGCCGACGGCTGGGACATGCCCGGCACGGTCACGCTTCTCTCGGCGCTCGAATCGGTTTTCGGCGGCGCTGCGAACGGGATCCAGATGGAATCCCGAGTCCCCTGGGCGACGCTCGGTGTCGCCTCGGGCACCCCCGTTCGCTTCCACGTCGGATCGTCGAACAACACGAACCTCCCCTCGGGCCTCCTCGACAACATGGCGGGTCCCGGAGGCTTGGTCGGCTGGACGCGATCGGCCGGCGTACGGCTGGACCCCGACCGGACCAGCACCTCGATCTCCCCCGGCCTCGCCGTCTTCGCGCACACCGCGACGAACTTGGGGTCGCACGCGGACGCGGTGAACCTCGCCGGGACGTCCTCGGGCGCGTTTGCGCCCTCCTCGCTGGTGTTCCGGCACGACGCCAACGCGGACGGGGCGCTCGACGCGGGCGATCCCCTGCTCACCGATTCGGACGGCGACGGCAAGGTCGATACCGGGTCGCTCGCCGCCGGGGCCTCCACGGCGATCCTCGCGGTCGCCACCGTGCCGTCCGGGCTCGCGAACGGCACGAGCTGCACGCTGACGCTGACCGCGTCCTCGTCGAAGAAACCCGCCGCGACCGAGACCGCGACCGACGCGCTGACGATTGCCACCCCCTCTTTGACCCTCGTGAAGTCCGCCGACAAGGCGACCGCCCCGCCGGGCGGCGTCGTCACCTACACGCTCACCTACACGTCGGGCGGCACGGCGAGCGCTTTCGGGATCTCCATCGTCGACCAGGTACCCGCGAACACGACCTACGTCGCCGGCTCCGCGGCCGGTGCCGTGACCACGATCGCGTTCTCACACGACGGGGGCGCCACCTACGACGCGCTCGAGACGGCACCCGTCACCCACATCCGTTGGCAACGGACGTCGCCGCTGGCCCCGGGGGGGTCGGGCACGACGTCGTTCAAAGCGGCCGTCCGTTGACGGCTCAAGGGCAAGACCCAGGGAGGAGGAAGGCATGAACAGCACAGCACGCGTGGCGGTTCTCGCGATGTCCGTCGGGCTTCAGGCGGCGGCTCTCGCGAACACACCGACCGTCGAGGTGGCGGTCTCGGCCCACAAGGAGATCGTGACGACCGACAGCGCCGGCAAGAAAGCGGTCAAGCTCGTCCCCGCGACGCAAGCGGCGGCCGGTGACACGATCGTCTACACGCTTCGCGCGAAGAACGCGGGCACGGGCACGGCGGTCGACCCGCGGATCGAGGACCCGATCCCGGCGGGCACGGTCCTCGTCGTGGACTCGGTCAAGAAGGACGGCTACCGCGTCGAGGCGAGCCTCGATAACGGCTCCACGTGGCAGGCGTTCCCCGCCTCGGTCACGCGCACGACGGCCGCGGGGCAGACCGAGACGGTCCCCGCCCCGGCCGAAAGCTACACGACGCTGCGATGGGTCTTGGACGGGCCGATGGCGCCCGGAGACGGCAAGGACGTGTCCTTCAAGGTTCGCATCCGCTAAGAGGAGGTGAGGACGACGATGAGCAGACGACTGACGACAGGGGTCTTGTGCGTGGCCGTCTGGGCGCTCGCCGGGACGGTCACGGCGATTCCCAGCTGGGCCGCCGGCACGCGTGCCGGCACCAACATCACGAACACGGCGCGCGTCGATTTCAAGGACGTCAACGGCAACAATCTGTTCCAGCTCTCGAACACCGTCACCACGACGGTGAGCCAGGTCGGCGGCGTCATCGTCGACCCGAACAACGGCCCGGTGAGCCTCGATCCGGGTGACGTGTTCTACTTCCCGCACGTCGTCACCAACGCGGGCAACTTCGACGACTACATCAACCTCACGGCGGTGTCCGCCGGCGGATGGCCGGTCGCGATCTACCGCGACGTCAACGGCGACGGCGTCTACCAGCCCGCCCTCGACATCCCGCTGCTGGACAGCGCCGGCGACGCCGACGCGATCCCGGACTCGGGGTTCCTCAGCGACTCGGGCGTCGGCAGCTCGATGCGGATCCTCGTGGCGGTCACCGTTCCCGCGGGCACCGCGGACGGCGCGGCCGACGTCACGACGGTCACGGGCACCTCGGTGTTCGACCCGACGAAGACCGACACGGCGACGGACACGATCAACGTGACCTCGCCCAACGTCGCCGTCGTGAAGTCGGTGGGACCGGTCGGCCCGCAGCCGCCCGGCACGATCCTCACCTACACGATCGTCGTCACCAACAACGGCTCCGCCGCGGCGAACACGGTGGTGCTCACGGATCCGATCCCGGCGAACACGACCTATCAGGCCGGCACGATCACCTACAACGCCGCCGCCCGCACCGACGGGGGCGACGCCGACAACGCGGACTACAACGTCAGCAACCCCGGGCAGATCACGGTCGCCATCGGCGCTCTCGCCGCCTCGGGCGGCACGGCCACGGTGACCTTCCGGGTCCAGATCAACTGACCTAGTCCCGTCGCATCGGGAGCGGGGCGAGGCGCGAGCCTCGTCCCGCTCCCGCTTTCATCGCTTTCCCCCGTCACCCCGAGGACTCCTCGAGGCATGCGCGAGCACCCCCCACGCCGCGGCGGCCGCGCGCCCCTTCATTGGGGCGCGCGCGCGGGTGTGTGGGCGTGCGTCCCGATGTGGCTCGCCGCCGGCGTCGCCTTCGCAGCGCCGCCCGGGACCCCGATCACCAACACGGCGCAGAGCTCGTATCAGATCCCCAGCGGCGGGAACACCGCCCCGGTCGCGACCCCCTCGAACACGGTGACGACCCTCGTCGCCTCGACGGTCACCTTCGAGCCGCTGACGCTCGCCGTGTCTCCCACGGGCGCCGTGGCACCCGGCGCCACGCTGACCTACACGATCACCGCGATCAACGCGAGCGGGGTGCCGCTCCCGGGGGCCGCGTTCGTGCTGCCGCTCGATCCGGACCTGCTCGATCCCGCGACACTGTCGGGCAACGCGGTGTACGACCCCGCAACCCGCGCGGCGCGATGGACGCTCCCCGTCGACGTCCCGGCCGGAGGAACGGTCGTGTCGACGCTGTCCGCGCGGGTGCGCCCGACGGCCGTCACGGGCGACACGGTGGAGGAGACCGCACAGGCGACATCGGCGCTGTCGGTCGCTGCGACCTCGAGCAACACGGTGACGACGCCTGTGGTCGCCCCCGACCTGCGCGTGACCAAGCTCGCGGACCGCTCGGTCGCCGCCCCCGGGGACGGCGTCGGATTCGAGCTGACCGTCTCGCATGCGGGGACCGCGGGATCCCTCTCGGCGGTGACGCTCGTCGACGCGCTCCCGGAGGGCCTGCGCTACGTGCCCGGGACGACGCGCCTCGACGGCGCCCGCGCCCCGGACCCCGCCATCGGCGCGGACGGCCGTTCGCTGCGATTCACGCTCGCCGACCTCGTCCCCGGCGACGTCCACGTGATCCGCTTCGGGACGCGCGTCGGCCCCTCCGCTCCGGAGGGGAACGTCGTCAACCGCGCCCACGGCGAGTCGGTCTCCGCCGGCGGGCTGCCGGTGGTCAGCACGGAGTCCTCGGCCGCGGTGCGGATCGTGCCGGGGCCGTTCCCGCAGGAGGCCACGATCGTCGGGCGGGTCTTCGTCGACGACGACGGGGACGGCCGTCCCGGCGCGGGAGAGCCCGGCGTCCCCGGTGTGCTCGTCGTGCTCGAGGACGGGCGGGGCGCGGTCACCGACGTCGCCGGCCGCTGGCACCTCGAGGGCGTCCGCCCCGGGCTGCACGTCGCGCGGCTGGACCCGGGATCGCTTCCGCCCGAGCTTTCGCCGCAAGCCGCGGGCACGGAGTGGGCGGGAGGTGCGGACAGCCGCTTCGTCGACGTGCGCGCCTCGACGCTGTTCGTGGCCGACTTCCCACTGGGGCCGGGACACGTCCCCCGATGCACGCTCGCGAGCGGGATGGCCCTGCTCGTGGTGCCGCAAGCGGCGGCGACACCCGATGCGAGGCGGGGCGCCCTCGCCGACGCGGCCGCGGCGTACTTCGTCGATCAGGGGGAGACCGTTCCCGCGCGACTCATCGCCGCGTGCGAGGGCGATCCCGAGCTCGGCACCGCCCTCCAGCGCGAGATCCGCGCTCGCGCGGTGGATCGCGCGCACGTCGCCGCGATGCCGGAGGCCGCCCCGGAGGAGAAGGCCGCCGCGGCAGGAGCGCCGAAGGATCCGCTCGAGGAGGTCGTCCGTACCGCACCGGCGTCCGCCGCCATCGTCCAGCCTCAGGACGGGTCGCTCGCCGCGCGCGGCGCCGTCGACGTCGAGGTCGTCTACCCCGCGAACTCCCGCGTCGAGCTCACGCTCAACGGCGATCCGGTGCCCATGGATTACATCGGCGCGACCTCGACGCTCCCCGCGCGCGGTATCTCGGCGTCCCGCTTCGTGGGCGTCAAGCTGAGGCCGGGTCCGAACGTGCTGGAGCTGTTGGCAACGCCCCCGGGCGGTGCAACGCCCTCGAGCGCGCGCATCACGGTCCATCGGGCGGGGAGCACGGTCGCGCTGTCGATGACTCCCGCCGAGGCGCGTTGCTTCGCCGACGGTGTGTCGCCCTGCGGCGTGCGCGTCGAGGCGCTCGACGAGGCGGGAATGCGCGCCGGCGACGAGCCGATCGTGACGCTCACGGTCGAGGGGGCGCGCGTCCTCGACGAGGACGCCGATCCGAGGACCGACGGAACGCAGCTGAGGCTCGTCGAGGGGACGGCGCTGGTACGCCTCGCGCCCCCGGCCTCCCCGGGGCGCGTCCGCCTCGCCGCCGAGGCCGGATGGGCGACGGTGGAGACGTTCCTCGACGTCGTCCCGCGGGCGGGCCCCTGGCGCGTCGTGGGGCTCGCCGAGGGACGCCTCGCGGGCGCGGGAGGGGTCGAGGGGGATGGGGGGCTCCCGCCCGGCGTCGTCGAGAACATCCACGACGACGGGGCGCGTCTCGCCGTCCTCGCGCAGGGACCGGTCCTCGGGGCCTCGCATCTGACGGTCGCCGTCGACACGGAGCGCGAGCCCGACCGTTACCGGCTGTTCGATCGCTTCCGGCCGGACCAGTTCTTCCCGGTCTACGGCGACTCCGGGGCGGGCGCGATCGAGTCGCCGCGGCAGGGGCCGTTCTACGCCCGCCTCGACGGCCCCAAGGGATTCGTCGCCGCCGGCGACTTCGGAACCGCCTTCACGCGCACCGAGCTGTCCCGCTACGACCGGCGTCTGACCGGAGCCTGGGGGCGCACCGGAAACGCTCTGGTGACGCTCGAAGGCTTCGCGGCCTCGACCGACCAGTCGCAGGTGCGGGACGTCTTCGCCCCGGACGGGACCTCCGGCCCCTACTTGCTCGGCCGCCGCCCCGTCGTCGCGTACTCCGAGAGCGTCGTCCTCGAAGTGCGCGATCGCTGGCACCCCGAGGACGTCATCCACCGGATCGTCAAGCAGCCCGAGATCGACTACGCGATCGACCCGGACGCCGGCACGATCCTGTTCCGCGGCCCCGTCGCGCCGTTCGACGCCGATCTCAACCCGGTCCGGATCGTGGTGCTCTACGAAGCACGCGCGGGCGTCGGCGACGAGATCGCCGCGGGCGTCCGCCTCACCGGTCACCCCTCGCCCCAAGTGGACCTGGGTGCGACCGCGGTGCACGAGGGACGCACCGGGAGCGACCTCGAGCTGTACGGCCTCGACGTCGTGTGGCGCGCTCGGGCGGGGACGACCGTCGCCGCGGAGGCGGCCGCGACTTCCGAGGGGGGACCGACCGAGGTCGCCTACCGGCTCGAGGCGACGTCGCAGGCGACGCCGCGCCTGAGATGGGAGGCGCACCTCCACGACGTCCCGGCGGGCTTCGCCAACCCCTCGCTGCTCGGAGCGCCGGAGATCGGCGGCACGCGCGCCGCGGGGAGCGCCACGTGGCAGTCGGCCGGGTTCTGGCGGCTCAAAGGCGACGCGCTGTGGCAGCGGGACGAGATCAACGACCTCGAGCGATCGACGGCGGCCTTCATCGCCGAACGACGCACGGGGCTGTGGGGGTTCGGCGCGGGACTGCGCGGGGTGTCCTTCGACGGGCCGACGGGCTCGGGAAGCTCCGCGCTCGTCGAAGCCGGCGTGCGCGGCAAGCTCCGCCCGCGGTGGACCGCCGAGCTGTTCCGCGCCCAGAACATCGCCGGAGATGTCGCGCCGGGGTACCCGAATCGCACCGCCGCCGGGGTCACGTGGGACATGAAGGAGGGCCGGCGGCTCGTCTTCCGGCACGAGATCGAATCGGGCGGCGATTTCCCCACCCACCGCCGCTCGCTCGTCGGTGTCGAGAGCCGGGTCGGCGCCTACACGCGTGCCCTCGTCAACTACGCGCTGGAGGGAGGCGCCGCCGGTGTCGCCCTGCGTTCCTCGTCGGGGATCGAGACGGTGCTCCCCGTCTCGCCGACGACCTCGGTGCTCGGATCGGCCGCGGTGGTGGACACGACCCGTGGCGACGACAGCGCCGACTTCGTCGCGCTCGCCGCCGGGTACGAATACCGCGCGGGGACCTCGCTCGTGGCGGCCCGCTACGAGGTCAACTTCAACCACGTCGACGTGAGGCACCTCGTCTCCGCCTCCGGCGTCTTTCGGGTCGGCGACCCGTGGACCGTCTTCGTCCGCGAGCAGGTGTTCCTGAGCGATCCCTCCTCGACGACCGTCGCCGCGAGGGCCGACGGGCTGATCGGTGCCGCCTACCGCCCCGCGACCGGACCGTTCCAGTTCCTCGCGCGGCTCGATCACGTCGCGGCGAGCGGAACACCGGCGTCACCCGGGGGCGTGACGCCGGGAGGGGTTTCCTCCGAGCCAGCCGGGTCGGTGACGACTCCGGTGCGCGACCCCGGCCAGCCCGGGCTCGGGCTCGACTACGCCCGCTACTCCCCGGCGGCGAATCGCGACAGCGCGGCGGTCAACCTCGCGGCGGGCTTCAGGATCGACCCGCGCAACCGGCTCGCGACGACGCTCGTCGTCCGCCGCGTGGGCGACGAAGCCGCGACCGGGATCCCCGGCTCCGTGACGTGTCTCACCTCGATCCACTACACGGCGCAGCTCGCGACGCGGTGGACCGTGGGAGCCTCCCTACGCCGCTTCGCGCAACCGACCTCCGACACCGCGTCGTACGGGCAGGGCGTCGAGCTGGGCTACCTCGCGCTCAAGAACCTGTGGGTCGCGGGCGGCTACAACGTGACCGGGTTCGTCGATCGCGAGTTCCCGTCCGCGGAGCGCACGGAGCGGGGGCCGTTCGTGACGTTCCGGTTCAAGTTCGACGAGCGCAGCCTGGCCTCGATCAAGGACCTGCGGCTGGACCGTTAGACGCTGAAGATCGGGCCCTCGGGACGCAGCGTCTGCGACTCGTTGACGAACAGGTACGACTCGATCGCGCGCCGGTCCTCGGGGCCGAAGCGCTCGAACTCGACGCCCATGCCCGCCAGCCGGGGCTCATGCGCCCCCGGGTCGGCGAGCGGCACGGTGCGCACAACCCGTCCGATGACGTGGACCTTCCCGTCCGCGTTGGGAAGCGGGAACGAGAGCGCGCACCGCATGCCGACGCCGATCGGTGCCGGTGTCGAGACGAACAAGCCGCTCGGGGAGAGGTCGTGCGAATAGCCCAGGAGCAGCGGGGTCGCGCCGTCGAGGTAGACGGGCGTCCGCAGCGGCACCCGCGGCCGCCTCGTGTAGCACCAGACCCGGTTCCGGCCCAGGCTCCGCGCCTCGTCCAGCGCCTCGCGGGCCCGGGCGAGCAGGTCCGTCTCGTTGTCGGCGTCGGTCGGATACGACGCGGCGCCGATCGAGAGCGTGACGCCGATCGACGCTTCGAGCCCGGCAGGGCTGAAGCGCGACCGCTCCACGATCGAGCGGATGCGTGCGGCGATCTGGCGTGCGCTCCCCCGCCCCAGCCCGGGCAGGATGAGCGCGAAGTCGTCCTCCTCGAGGCGGGCCACAAGGTCCTCGTCCCGTACGGTCGCGCGGAGGATCCCGGCGAGCTTCCGAAGCGCGGTCGCCGCGGCCTCGGGGCCGTGCTGGTCGGCGACCTTCCTCAGATGATCGACGTCGGCGACGATCACGGCGAGCGTTCGCCCCCCTCCCGCCGCGGCCCGGATCTCGGTCCCCAGGCGTTCGAAGAACCGCTCGCGCCCCGCGAGCCCGGTCAGGGTGTCCCGTCCGGCCAGCGGCAGCGCGCGACCATCGTCCCCCCGCGCGGTCACGCGGAGCACGGTGACGGTCGCCGTCTCGACGCCGCTCTCGCCGCGCGTCAGGGCTGCCTCGATCTCGACCAGGCTCCCGTCGCGACAGCGTAGGGTGAGGTCGATCGTCTCGTGACGTGCGCCGTCTGCCGGCGGTGTCTGGACGAGGATCGGCGACGGCCCCCCGCGGCCCACGACCTCCGCCGCCGTCCAGCCGGTCAGCCGCTCCATGGCGCCGTCGAAGCCGACGATCGTCCCGCGCGCGTCGATCATGAACGACCCGCCCAGCGGGTCGCGATCGCGCGCCGCGTCCCTGACCTCCCAACCTCCGCCCCGGATCCCGCCGTAACGCATTCGTGCCCCCTTTTCGCTTTCGTAATCGCCGCGGAACATAGGGTCGGGGTTCCGGCCCGGCAACCGAGCCGGCCCGCCCCGGCCGTAGAATCCCGCGCCATGCGTCTCGCTCGCGTCGCCGTCTGGCTGGGAGTCGCCGCCGCAGGAGCCGCGTCGATCGCGGCGCTGGCCACCGCGCGCGGCGAGCCGGTTTCCGCCGCTCACCTTCTGGTCGCCGCGGTCTGCTCCTACCTGATCGGCTACCGCTTCTACTCGAAGTTCATCGCGGCGCGGGTCCTGGCCCTCGACGCCGCGCGCGCGACCCCTGCGACGCGGCTCGCCGACGGGCGGGACTTCGTCCCCACCAACCGGTGGGTCGTCTTCGGCCATCACTTCGCGGCGATCGCGGGCCCGGGGCCGCTGCTGGGCCCGACGCTCGCCGCGCAGTTCGGCTACCTCCCGGGCACGCTGTGGATCCTTGCCGGGGTGCTCCTGGGCGGAGCGGTCCAGGACTTCGTGATCCTCGCGCTGTCGCTCCGCAGGGACGGACGGTCGCTCGCGCGCATGGCGCGCGACTACCTCGGGCCGTGGGGCGCTGCGGCCGGCACGTTCGGGATCCTCCTGATCATGGTGATCCTGATGGCGGTGCTCGCGCTGGTCGTCGTCAACCTGCTGGCCGAGAGCCCGTGGGGTCTGTTCACCTGCGCCGCGACGATCCCGATCGCGATGGTCATGGGGGTCATCATGAAGGGCGGGACGGGCCGCCGCGTGGCGGCGGCGACCGCCCTCGGGCTCGGCCTCCTGGCGGTCGCGCTCGTCGGCGGCCACGCGGTCGCGCATCACGCGTCCTTGGGGCCTGCGTTCACGTGGGGGCGCCTGCCGCTCGCCTTCGCCGTGATCGGGTACGGCCTGGCCGCGTCGATCCTGCCGATCGGCCTGCTCCTGGCGCCCCGCGACTATCTCTCGACGTTCGTGAAGCTCGGGACGATCTTCCTGCTCGCGATCGGCATCGTCCTGGTCCGCCCGGAGCTCAAGCTCCCCGCGATCACCGTGTTTGCGGGCGGCTCCGGCCCCCTGTTCGGCGGGAAGATCTTCCCCTTCTGCTTCATCACGATCGCCTGCGGGGCGATCTCCGGTTTTCACGCGCTGGTCGCCAGCGGAACGACGCCGCGGCTGATCACGCGCGAGCCGGACGCTCGGATGATCGGGTACGGCAGCATGCTGCTCGAGAGCTTCGTCGCGATCATGGCGATGATCGCCGCGGCCTCGCTCCCGCCGGGGCAGTTCTTCGCGATCAACTCCCGCATGAGCCCGGAGTGGATCACCGAGCACGGTTTTCCGGTGACCCAGCACGAGATGGACGACCTCGCGGCGCGCGTGGGCGAGACGACGCTGATGGGACGCGCGGGCGGGTCGTCTTCGCTCGCGGTCGGGATGGCCGCCGTCTTCCGGAGCATCGCGGGGGGCGACCGCGCCACCTCGCTCTGGTACCACTTTGCGGTGATGTTCGAGGTGCTGTTCATCCTGACGACCCTCGATGCGGGGACGCGCGTCGGCCGGTACCTGCTCCAGGACGCGCTCGCCCGCGCCTCGCCCCGCCTGGCCGGCAC
>Ga0137436_1000064_pt1 | contig 35376 bp, 36 predicted proteins | sample EasRivERMGT119_2_FD_102328 | JGI IMG/M metagenome (GOLD analysis project Ga0137436, IMG submission 102328) | Soil microbial communities from meander-bound floodplain in the East River, Colorado, USA - East River MetaG ERMGT119_2 | ecosystem: Environmental > Terrestrial > Soil > Floodplain ...
CGCAGCAGCTTCACCTGCATCGGCAGCGGCAGCTCGGCGACTTCGTCGAGGAACAGCGTGCCGCCGTTCGCCGCCTGGAAGAAGCCGTCGCGGTCCTCGGCCGCCCCGGTGAACGCGCCCTTCTTGTAGCCGAAGAACTCGCTTTCCATCAGGTTCTCGGGGATGGCGCCGCAGTTGACCGGCACGAAAGGCTGCTCGCGCCGCGCGCCGTTGTCGTGGATCAGGCGCGCGGCGAGCTCCTTGCCGCTGCCCGACTCGCCCGAGATGTAGACCGGCGCCTGGGTGCGCGCGAGCTTGCCGATCATCTCGCGCACCTGCGCGAGCGGCTGGCTGGTGCCGAGCAGCTGCTGGCCCTGCGCCGGCGCCATGGCGCGGTCGGGCAGCGAGAGCGCGGACTTGACCAGGGCGCGCAGCTGCTCCAGGCCGACCGGCTTGGAGACGTAGTCGAAGGCACCGGCCTTGAGCGCGGCCACCGCGTTCTCGGTGCTGCCGTAGGCGGTGATCACCGCCACCGGCAGGTCGGCGGCGAGCGTCGCGATGTGGCGCACCAGCTCGAGGCCTTCGCCGTCCGCCAGGCGCATGTCGGTGAGGCACAGGTCGTAGCGCGCCTCCTTCAGCAGCTCCTTCGCCTCGGCGATGGAGCCGACGCTCGACACGCCGAGGCCCATCTTCACCAGCGTCAGCTCGAGCAGCTCGCGGATGTCGGGCTCGTCGTCCACCACCAGTACCTGCGCCCCTGGCGGCGTGCCGGAGCGCTTGTCGGCGCGCTTCATGGGTCCCCTCGATTCGAGCGCTTCATGCCGGCCGCGCCTCCCGGCACAGGATCCTGAAGTGCGCTCCCGGCGTGTCGTCGACGTATTCGAGCAGCGCGCGGTTCGCCGCGCACAGCTCGCGCGCCAGGTACAGGCCCAGCCCGGTGCCCTTGCTGTCGGTGGTGAAGAAGGGCTCGAACAGCTGGCCCTGGTCGGCCGCCGGCACGCCCGGGCCGTTGTCGATCACCGACAGCTCGACGCGGTCGGCGTAGCCGCCGAGCGCCAGGCGCACGCTGCGCGGCTCGGCGCGCGCGTGGCGCACCGCGTTCTTCAGCAGGTTCCACACCACCTGGCGCAGGTGCTCGCGGTCGAACTCGATCCAGGCCTCGCGCGTGCCGGGCTCGAGCGCGAGGCGCTCGGGCGGCAGCGACTCGTTGGCGGCGAACTCGGCGACGAAGCCGGCCAGCCAGGGCGCCAGGCTGATGCGCTCGGCCGAGATGCGGTCGCGGCGGTTGAGCTGCAGCACGTCGGACACCAGCCGCTCCAGGCGCCGCGTGTTGTCGTGGATGATGCGCGTCAGGCGGCCGCGGTCCTCGCCGCGCTTCTCCTCGCCGAGCAGCTCGGAGGCATGGCTGATCGCCGCCAGCGGGTTGCGGATCTCGTGCGCGATGTTGGCGGTGAGCCGGCCGAGCGCGGCGAGCTTGAGCTGCTGCGCCTGCTCGCGCTCGCGCGTGGTGTCCTCGATGAACAGCACCGAGAACTCCTCCTCGGTGGCGGCGTCGAGCAGGCGCAGCCGCAGGTCGCGGCCGCGCGCCTCGAAGTCGGCGGTGCTGGCCGCCGCGCCGCCGCTGCGCCAGCCGCCCCACAGCGCGCGGAAGCCCGGCAGCAGCTCGGCCAGCTCGACGCCGACCAGGCGCTCGGCGCCGAACAGCCGCTGCGCCTGCGGGTTGTGCTGCACCACCCGGCCGCCCCGGTCGAGCACCACCACGCCGTCGTGCATGTCCTCGATCACCAGCTGGTTGACGCGCGTCTGCGTGGCGAGGGCGCGGCCGCGCTGGCGCGCCAGCGCCTCGTTGGCGGCGACGCGCTGCGCGAGGTAGCTGGTCACCCCGGCGGTGGCGAAGCAGCCGATGGCGAGCAGCCCGGGCTGCAGGTAGTTGCCGGTGGACGCGTCCTGCACCAGCACCCAATAGGTCTGCTCCAGCAGCAGCGCGATGGTGGACAGCGCAGCGTACAGGTAGACCAGGCGCCGCGGCGCGACGATCGCCGCGCCGGTGAGCGACACCAGCAACATTACGCCCAGGCCGCTGCGGATGCCGCCGCTCGCGTACATCAGCAGCGTGATGGCGACGATGTCGAGGCCGGCCTGCAGCGAGAGCTGCAGGTCGAAGTGGTCGCGCACGTTGCGCATCAGGACGTGCAGCACGACGGCGAGGAACAGGTAGCCGAGCGCGATGTAGCGGAACAGCTGGAGCGAGTGCGAGCCGACGCTGAGCGCGTCGCCGTAGATCAGCGAGCTGAAGAAGAACAGCGCCGCGAGCGCGATGCGGTACAGGTTGAAGTAGCGCAGCGAGGTCCAGTAAGACTCCGGCGTGCGGTCGCGCGCCGCCTGCAGCAGCTCGGGGAAGCGCAGCGCCTCCATCAGCGCTGCGCGCCGGGCGGCGGGCCGAGCCTGGCGTGCTCTTCGCTGCAGTAGAGCCGCTCGCCCGCGGCGCGCGCCTCGGCGCGCGGCAGGTGCATGCCGCAGCGCGCGCAGCTCACCAGGTCGCCCTGCGCCTCGGGCCTGGGCTGGAGGTCGGGTTTGGCCACCCGCGCGCGCAACGCGCGCCGTACCAGCCAGACACCGGCGACGACCAGCACGATCAGGACTAGGAGCCTGCCCATGGCGGGATTATCTACCGGCGGCGGGCAACTCCGAAAACCGTCTGCAAGCAAGCCCCGGGCCGCCATGGGCGGTCCGCTCGGAGGACAGACTTGTCACGTTGTTTGGGGGATATTGCGCCGACTTCCTTTATGAGCGACGCAACAGGACCCGCCGGACGATCGCTGCGCGTTCTCGTGGTGGACGACAACGTGCAGCACGTCGTGACCACCAGGCTGCTGCTTCAGCATGCCGGATTCGATGTCGCCATCGCGCTTCGCGGGGCGGAGGTATTCGCCGAAGTGGGACGCTTCAAGCCCGACGCGGTCCTGCTCGACATCGGGCTGCCGGAGCTGAACGGCTACGAGGTAGCGCGGGAGCTTCGGGCAGCCCTGCCCAGGCTGCTGATCATCGCGGTCACGGCATACGGCTCGCAAACCGACCGGATGCTGGCGAAGATGGCCGGCTTCGACCATCACATCACCAAGCCCTACGACCCCAACGATCTCGTCGCGCTGCTTGGGCGGCACGCGTTGAAACTGGCGCGAGGCGAGGCGGCTTCGCCCTGGCCGTACGAGATCAGGGGTCCGGCCGACGAAGGGGAAATGCCGGGAAGCTGAAGGTGAATGGTCGGGGCGACTGGATTTGAACCAGCGACACCTGCGTCCCGAACGCAGTACTCTACCAGGCTGAGCTACGCCCCGACCGAGGGCAAAAAGCGGTGAACTCTAGCTGCTGCGGGTCACCGAAAAGGACGCCAATTCTAGCAAAGATTGCTTGAATTCCGACGCGGGAAGCGGCGCGATGGCGCGCGCCGCCGCCTCGGCTTCGCGGCTCGCCGCCTCGCGCGCGTAGTCGAGCGCGCCGCAGGCGCGGATCGCCTCCAGCACCCCGCCGAACGCCTCGCGGCCGCCCTCGATGATGGCGCTGCGGACCAGCGCCGCGTGCTGCGGGCTGCCGGCGCGCATGACGCGGATCAGCGGCAGCGTCGGCTTGCCCTCGGCGAGGTCGTCGCCCAGGCTCTTGCCGATGGTCGCCGCATCGCCCGAATAGTCGAGCACGTCGTCGATCAGCTGGAACGCGGTGCCGACGTGCATGCCGTAGTCGGCCAGGCCGCTCTCGAGCGCCGCGCCGGAGCCCGCCAGCACGCCGCCCAGGCGCGCCGCAGCCTCGAACAGCTTCGCCGTCTTGCGCCGGATCACCTCCAGGTAGCGCGCCTCGTCGACCTCGGGGTCGTGGCTGCCCATCAGCTGCAGCACCTCGCCCCCGGCGATGGTATTGGTGGCCTCGGCGAGCACCTGCATGACGCGCATGTTGCCGACCTCGACCATCATCTGGAAGGCGCGCGAGTAGAGGAAATCGCCCACCAGCACCGCGGCGGCGTTGCCGAACGCGTCGTTGGCGGTGCTGCGCCCGCGCCGCATCGGTGACTCGTCCACCACGTCGTCGTGCAGCAGGGTGGCGGTGTGGATGAACTCGACCACCGCGGCCAGCTCCAGGCGGGCGCCGCCGTCGGGGGCCACTCCGCTTTTCTCCTTATGCCCCGCGGCACCGCTCGCGAGCAGGAGGAGCGCCGGGCGCAGCCGCTTGCCGCCCGAGGCGACGATGTACTCGGCGACCTGCCTGACCAGCGCGACGTCGGAATCCAGCCGCCGGCGGATCAGCGCGTCGACGCGCCCCAGATCCTCCGCGACGGGTGCCAGCATAGACAGGAAAGTCATGATTCCTTTATAATTCCGCCCCTTTCGATTGTAAGAGCAATTCCCATGTACGCAGTGATCAAGACAGGCGGTAAGCAATACCGTGTCGAATCCGGCGCGCAGGTGCGCGTCGAGTCCATTGCGCTCGACGTCGGCGCGGCGGTGTCCTTCGACGAGGTGCTGCTGGTCGGCTCCGGCGACGCGGTCAAGGTCGGCGCGCCGCTGGTTTCGGGCGCGAAGGTGAAGGCCACGGTCGTCTCGCACGGCCGCGGCGACAAGGTGAAGATCTTCAAGATGCGCCGCCGCAAGCACTACCAGAAGACCCAGGGGCACCGGCAGAACTACACCGAAGTGCGGATCGACGACATCGTCCAAGGCTAGCCATGGCACACAAGAAAGCAGGCGGCAGCTCACGCAACGGCCGCGATTCCCAGTCCAAGCGCCTCGGCGTCAAGGTCTACGGCGGCGAGCGCGTCAACGCCGGCCAGATCCTGGTGCGCCAGCGCGGCACGGTGGTCCACCCCGGCGTCAACGTCGGCATGGGCCGCGACCACACCCTGTTCGCGCGCGTCGCGGGCCAGGTCAACTACGCGGTCAAGGGCGAAAAGTCGCGCAAAACGGTCAACGTAGAGCCGGCGTAAGCCGGTCCCTGGCGACAACGAGGGCCCTATCGAGAACCGGTAGGGCCTTTTCATTTCCGGGCCCATGAAATTCATCGACGAAGCGAAGATCGAGGTGCATGCCGGCAAGGGCGGCGACGGCTCGGCCAGCTTCCGCCGCGAGAGGTACGTGGAGAAGGGCGGCCCGGACGGCGGCGACGGCGGCCGCGGCGGCAGCATCTGGGCCCTTGCCGACCGCAACGTCAACACGCTGGTCGACTACCACTTCGCCCGCATGCACCGCGCCGAGCACGGCAAGCGCGGCATGGGCGCGGACTGCAACGGCCGCGGCGGCGAGGACATCGTCCTGCGCATGCCGGTCGGCACCCTGATCCGCGATGCGCTCAGCCACGACCTGATCGCCGACCTGGCGAGCGACGGCGAGCGTACTTTGCTCGTGCGCGGCGGCAAGGGCGGCCTGGGCAACCTGCATTTCCGCTCGAGCACCAACCGGGCGCCGCGCCAGTTCACCCGTGGCGAGCCCGGCGAGAGCCGCGCCCTCACCCTCGAGCTGCGCGTGCTCGCCGACGTCGGCCTGCTCGGCCTGCCGAACGCCGGCAAGTCCACCTTCATCCGCGCCGTCTCGGCCGCCCGGCCGAAGGTGGCCGACTACCCTTTCACTACGCTCGCGCCCTCGCTCGGCATGGTGCGCGTCGGCGAGGCGAGCTTCGTCATCGCCGACATCCCCGGTCTGATCGAAGGCGCCGCCGAGGGCGCCGGCCTCGGCCACCAGTTCCTGCGCCATCTTTCGCGCACCCGCCTGCTCCTGCATATCATTGACATCGCCCCTTTCGACCCGGAGGCCGACCCGGTGCGGGACGCCAAGGCAATTGCCGCCGAGCTGAAGAAGTACGACGAGAAGCTGGCGCGCCAGCCGCGCTGGCTGGTGTTCAACAAGGCCGACCTCGCGCCCGACGCCGACCAGCGTATCGCGGCGATCGTGCGCTCGCTGCGCTGGAAGAAGCCGTGGTTCAAGGTCGCGGCGATCAGCGGCAAGGGCTGCGACGCGGTGATCAAGGCGATCACCCGCGAGTTCCAGCAGGCGCGCCGATGAGCCTGGCCAATGCACGCACGCTGGTCGTCAAGGTCGGCTCCTCGCTGGTCACCAACGAAGGGCGCGGCGTCGATGCCGTCGCCATCGCGCGCTGGGCGGGCGAGGTGGCCGAGCTGCGCAAGGCCGGGCGCAAGGTGCTGCTGGTGTCGAGCGGCGCGATCGTCGAGGGCATGCATCGCCTGGGCTGGGCGAAGCGGCCGCACAGCATGCACGAGCTGCAGGCCGCCGCCGCGGTCGGGCAGATGGGCCTGGTGCAGTGCTACGAATCCTGCTTCCGCGAGCACGGGCTGCGCACCGCGCAGGTGCTGCTTACCCACGCCGACATGGCAGACCGCCAGCGCTACCTCAACGCGCGCTCGACGCTGCGCACGCTGCTCGAGCTGGGCGTGATCCCGGTGATCAACGAGAACGACACCGTGGTGACCGACGAGATCAAGCTGGGCGACAACGACACGCTCGGCGCGCTGGTCACCAACCTGGTCGAGGCCGACGCGCTGGTGATCCTCACCGACCAGGCCGGGCTGTACGACTCCGACCCACGCCGCAACCCGCAAGCGAAATTCATTCACTCGATCGAGGCCGGCCACCCCGAGCTCGAGGCGATGGCCGGCGGCGTCGGCTCGGCGCTGGCCAAGGGCGGCATGCTGACCAAGGTGCTGGCGGCGAAGCGCGCCGCGCGCAGCGGCGCGCAGACCGTGATCGCCTCGGGCCGCGAGCCCGACGTGCTGGTGCGCCTCGCGCGCGGCGAGGCGGTGGGCACGCTGCTGACCACCCAGACCGTGCCCCTCGCCGCGCGCAAGCAGTGGCTCGCCGACCATGTCACCGTGACCGGCCAGGTGACGCTCGACGCCGGCGCGGTGACAGCCCTGTCGCGCGACGGCAAGAGCCTGCTGCCGATCGGCGTGGTGGAGGTGACCGGCGACTTCGAGCGCGGCGCGGTGGTAGGCGTGGTAGACGCCGCCGGCCGCGAAGTCGCGCGCGGGCTGATCAACTACTCGTCGGAAGAGTCGCGCCGCATCATGCGCCGGCCGTCGAGCGAGATCGAGTCTGTGCTGGGCTACGTGGATGAGCCGGAGCTCATCCACAGAGATAACTTGGTTCTGCTCTAGCGCCCGGACGGGCCGGGCCGCTCCTCGACGTAGACCAGCGGATGCGCACCGCGCTGCAGGGCATCGACGCCCTCGGCGACGCTCTGCAGCGGGTCGCGGTGCGGGCAGAAGAACTGGCGCGCCAGGACGTGCGGCACGGTGACCGCCGTGGTGCGCTGGATCTGCTGCCAGTCCGAGCCGCGCGTCACCCACTTGCCGCCGGCCGCGCCGACCGCGTAGATGCGGTGCATGTCGGGGCACTTGATCGCCTCGTAGCTCACGTTTTCGACGCCGCTCGGGCTGCGCGCGAGCAGCACGTAGCGGATCTCCTTCTGCTTGTAGTCCACGTACAGCGAGCTGCGGTCGACGAAGTATTTGAAGGTGGACGTCGCGCTGATGTAGACCTCGGTCAGGTTCTCGGCGCGCGGCAAGGCCGGCGGCTTCACCACGTTGGCCGCCGAGGTCGCCGCCGTGTCGAGCAGGTCCGGGTTGGCGCGCTCCCAGTCGCTCGTCTGCCCCGAGCCACCGCAGCCGGCGAGCACGGCGAGGAGAAGCGCGGCGGCGCGCTTCACGCCAGGTCACCGGCAAGCGAGGCGCGGATCTCCGGCGCCACCTGCAGGCTCGCGTCGTAGGCCGGGTGGTCGACGCCCATCGACAGCGCCGCGCCGCGGCGCAGCGCGCCGCGCATGGCGGCGTCGAGCTCGAAGCGCAGGAAGTGCACCGACGAGGTCTTTTCCTCGTTCTCGCGCTCGAGGTCCTCGTCGGCGATGGCGTAGACGCGCGCCTCGCCCGCCACCTGGACCCAGACGCGGCGCTCGACGCCCTTCAGGCGCGCCAGCATGCGGCGGCGCTCGTCGGCGTCGGGGTACTCGACCAGCATGGTCGCCTTCCAGTTGCCGCCGTCGGGAATCAGCGGGTTGTAGGCGTCGAGCTCGCCCTGGATGCCGGCCTCCTCGAAGATGCGCTCGATGCGCAGCATCTCCTGGATCTGGTAGCGGATCAGCAGCGCGTCCTCGAACTGCAGCGTGACGTGCTCCCCGATGTGCACCGTGCGGCGCTTCTTGTGGGCGATGATCTTGGCCCGCAACCGGCTGCGGTTGCGGGCGTAGGCTTCGAGCGGCAGCAGGTCTTCGCGTTTCAGCACGGCGCTACCTTAAGGCGTCCGCCTGCATAGATCAAATGGAAATACCCAATTCGCCCGATTGAGCTCAGCTATTCGCCGCCGGCCGCGCCGGGCTGCGCAGGCGGGCGCGCGCGTCGTCCTGCAGGAAGCGGTGCAGCTCGAGCAGCGCCTGGCGGTAGACCTCGCGCTTGAAGTCGATCACGCAGTCGAGCGGCACCCAGTAGCCGTTCCAGCGCCAGGCGTCGAACTCGGGGCGGCCGCTGGCGCGCAGCCTGACGTCGCAGTCGCGCCCGACCAGGCGCAGCAGGTACCAGATCTGCTTCTGGCCGCGGTACGAGGCGCCGCCCTCGCGCGGGCGCCGCGCCCAGCGCTCGGGCACCTCGTAGCGCAGCCATTCGCGCGTGCGCCCGAGGATGCGCACGTGGCCGCACTGCAGGCCGACTTCCTCCTCCAGCTCGCGGAACATGGCCTGCTCCGGGGTCTCGCCGTGCTGGATGCCGCCCTGCGGGAACTGCCAGGCATGCTGGTTGACGCGCTTGCCCCAGAACACCTCGTCCCGCTGGTTGGCGAGGATGATGCCGACGTTCGGACGGTAGCCTTCCTTGTCGAGCACCGTAGGCCGCCTCTAGTTAGCCTAAGTTAGAATGCGCGCTTCGATTTTTCCACAGCCCACCGCGTATGACAATGCCGGTGAGCGCGCTCATGAGAACCTCGAAGTTCTTCATCTCGACGCAGAAGGAAGTGCCGGCCGAGGCCGAGATCGTCAGCCACCGGCTGATGCTGCGCGCCGGCCTCATCCGCCGCCTCGCCGCCGGCGTGTACACCTGGCTGCCGCTCGGCCTGCGCGTGCTGCGCAAGGTCGAGGCGGCGGTGCGCGAGGAGATGAACCGCGCCGGCGCCAACGAGCTGTCGATGCCGGTGGTGCAGCCCGCCGAGCTGTGGCAGGAGTCGGGCCGCTGGCAGGCCTACGGGCCTGAGCTGCTGCGCTTCCAGGACCGCCACGAGCGCGACTTCGTCATCCAGCCGACCTCGGAGGAGGCGATCACCGACTTCGCGCGCGCCGAGCTGAAGAGCTACCGCCGCCTGCCGGCGCACTTCTACCAGATCCAGACCAAGTTCCGCGACGAGCGCCGGCCGCGCTTCGGCATCATGCGCGGCCGCGAGTTCGTGATGAAGGACGGCTACTCCTTCCACGCCAGCTACGACGACCTGAAGCGCGAGTACCAGGTGATGCACGACACCTACACGCGCATCTTTACCCGCCTCGCCCTCAAGTTCCGCGTCGTGGCCGCCGACCCCGGCGCGATCGGCGGCACCGGCTCGCACGAGTTCCATGTGCTCGCCGACTCGGGCGAGGACGCCATCGCCTTCTCGCCCGAGTCCGACTACGCCGCCAACGTGGAGCTGGCCGAAGCGCTTGCCCCCGCGCCGAGGAAGAGTCCCTCCGAGCAGATGAAAAAGGTCCCCACTCCGGGGAAGAAGACCTGCGAGGCGGTGGCCGAGCTGCTCAAGCTGCCGCTCGAGCGCACGGTGAAGTCGGTGGTGCTGGCGGTGGACGGCGAGCGCGAGGCGCAGATCTTCCTGCTGCTGATCCGCGGCGACCACCAGCTGAACGAGATCAAGGTCAACAAGCTGCCGGCGCTGGCCAAGTTCCGCTTCGCCAGCGAGGCCGAGATCCGCAGGAAGTTCCAGTCGCCCGCCGGCTACCTCGGCCCGGTGGGACTGGCGCACGTGAAGATCATCGCCGACCGCAGCGTCGCCGGCATGAGCGATTTCGTCTGCGGCGCGAACGAAGAGGGGTACCACCTCGCCGGAGTGAATTTCGGCAGAGACATCCCGGAACCCGAAGTCGCGGACATCCGCAACGTCGTGGCTGGCGACGCCAGCCCCGACGGCAAGGGCCGGCTCGAGATCGTGCGCGGCATCGAGGTCGGCCACATCTTCCAGCTGCGCACCAAGTACTCGGAGGCGATGAAGGCCACCTTCCTCGACCAGGCGGGAAAGCCGCAGCCCTTCGAGATGGGCTGCTACGGCATCGGCGTCACACGCATCGTCGGCGCGGCGATCGAGCAGAACCACGACCAGAACGGCATCGTGTTTCCCGCGCCGATCGCGCCCTTCGAGGTCTGCATCGTGCCGATCGGCTACGCCAAGAGCGCCAACGTGCGCGCCGCGGCCGACAAGCTGTACGCCGAGCTCGCCGCCGCCGGCGTGGACGTGCTGCTCGACGACCGCGACGAGCGCCCCGGCGTGCTGTTCGCCGACATGGACCTGATCGGCATCCCGCATCGCGTGGTGCTCGGCGAGCGCGGCCTGGCCGGCGGCAACGCCGAGTACAAGGGCCGCCGCGACGACAAGCCGCAGGAGGTGCCAGTCGGTGCGGTGGTCGGGCTCCTCAAGGAAAAATTGAAGGATCGATGAAGCGCTCGCTCGCGTTCCTGCTTCTCGCGGCGCCTCTTGCCGCGTTCTGTCTCTGGTTGCCGCCAGCGGCGCTCGCCGGCAACCAGATCTACGAGCCGCTCGCCGACAGCATGCGCCAGCGCCTGCACACCCAGGTCTCCGACCGCGCCGCGCCCGAGCTGCACTTCGGGTCCGCCGAGGACGGCAACCGCTGGATCGCCGCGATGGAGCGGCGCCTGGAGAGCCGCGTTCCCGACCGCAAGCAGCGCCTCGAGCTGCTGCGCACCGTGCACTACGAGGCGCTGCGCGCCAAGCTCGACCCGCAGCTGGTGCTGGGGGTGATCGAGGTGGAGAGCGCGTTCCGCAAGTACGCAGTGTCCAGGGCCGGCGCGCGCGGCTACATGCAGGTGATGCCGTTCTGGGTGAAGCAGATCGGCCAGCCCAAGCACAATCTCTTCCACATGCGCACCAACCTGGCGTACGGCTGCGCCATCCTGCGGCACTATATCGACATGGAGGACGGCGACTACTTCCGCGCGCTCGGCCGCTACAACGGCAGCCTGGGGCAGCCGCAGTACCCGCGCGCGGTGCTGGTGGCGTGGAAGATCCGCTGGAAGTACGACGGGCCGACGGCATGATCGACGCGCTCCTCCACCGCCACCCGAAGATCGCCAACTGGGCCTACGGCTTCACGCCGCCCGAGCACGGCGTGGTGGTGCTGGTGCACCGGCGCGTCTACATCCTGCCCAACCGGCTGGGCTGGATGTTCGGCGCCACGCTCATGCTGCTGCTGGTCGGCTCGATCAACTACGCCCTGTCGCTCGGCTTCGCGCTCACTTTCCTGCTCGCCGGCATGGGCCTCGCCGGCATGGTCCACACCGCGCGCAACCTCGCCCGCATCGCGATCAGCGTCGGCCGCGCCGAGCCGGTGTTCGCCGGCGAGTCGGCGCAGTTCCGCCTCTACCTCGACGGGCGTGCGAGGCATGATCGCCCCGCCATCCTCGCCCGCCACGTCGCCTCGGGCGCGCAGCTGGTGGTCGACGTGCCCGGCAACGCGAGCGCCGAGGTGGTGCTGGCGGTGCCGGCTGCGCGGCGCGGCTGGCAGCCCCTGGGGCGCGTGATGCTGGAGACGCACTTCCCGCTCGGCCTGTTCCGCGCCTGGAGCTTCGTCGAGCCCGACGCGCGCTGCCTGGTCTACCCGAAGCCCGAGCGCTCGGCGCTGCCGCCGCCGAGCGCCGAAGCCGAGGCCGGCGGCGTGCGCTCGCCCACCCCCGGCAGCGACGACTTCGCCGGACTGCGCGGCTACCAGCCGGCCGACTCGCCGCGCCACGTGGCGTGGAAAGCGGTGGCGCGCAGCGACGAGCTGCTCACCAAGCAGTTCACCGGCGAGGCGGCGGCCGAGCTGTGGCTCGACTGGCGGCTGCTCGCGGGCGGCCTGAGCCAGGAGCAGCGCCTGTCGCGCCTCGCCGGCTGGGTGCTTGCCGCCGAGCGGGGCGGCGCGCGCTACGGTTTGCGGCTGCCGGGCGTAGAAATCCCGCCCGGCCGCGGCGACTCGCACCGCGGTGCAGCGCTGCAGGCGCTCGCGCTCTACCAGGAACCATGAGCACGTTCGCGCTGCCGCACCCGCTGTCGCCCGCCTCGCGCACCGTGGGCGCGCGCGACCTCGCCTGGCTGATCGGCGCGCTGGTGCTGGTCGCCGCGCCGCACGCGCTGCGCGCGCCCTGGTGGCTGATGCTGCTCACCGCGTGCCTGTTCGCGTGGCGCTTCTGGTTCGCCCTCAACCGCGCGCCGCTGCCCTCGCGCTGGCTGGTGGTCGGCGTCGCCGCGGTGGCGATGCTCGGCGTCTGGATCGAGTACCGGACGCTGTTCGGCCGCGGCCCCGGCATCATCCTGCTGGTCCTGTTCGCCGGGCTGAAACTGCTCGAGACGCGCAGCCATCGCGACGCCGCGGTGGCCGCCTTCCTCGGCTACTTCCTGATCATCACCAACCTGCTGTACACGCAGTCGATCCCGACCGCTGCCCTGATGGGCGTGGCGCTGTTCTCGCTCACCGCCACGCTGGTCGGCCTGAGCGCCCCGCAGCGCAGCCCGCGCGCCAACCTGCGCACCACGGCGCTGCTGCTCGCGCACGCCGCGCCGGCGGCGCTGGTCCTGTTCCTGCTGTTCCCGCGCGTGCAGGGCCCGCTGTGGGGGCTGCCGCAGGACGCGTATTCCGGCATGACCGGGCTGTCCGAGAGCATGGCGCCGGGAAATCTCTCCAGCCTGGCGCAGTCCGACGCCATCGCGTTCCGCGCCGAGTTCGCCGGCGAGGCGCCGCCGCACGCGCAGCGCTACTGGCGCGGGCCGGTGCTGTGGGATTTCGACGGCCGCACCTGGACCATCATGCCGGTGGGGTTCAGCGCATTCGAGCCGCCGCAGGGCGGCAGGCGCTACAGCTACGACGTCGTGCTCGAGCCGCATAACCGGCCGTGGCTGTTCGCGCTGGAGAGCGCAGCCAGCCTGCCCGAGGGCGCGCGCATGACCCTCGACGGGCAACTGTTCGCCGCCACGCCGGTGCGCGGCCGCATGCGCTACCAGGTGAGCTCGGCGGTCGGCCCGGCGCCCGACGCAGCCGAGGACGCCAGGCTGCTAAGGCGCGCGCGGCAGCTGCCGCCCGCCTCCAACCCGCGTGCCGCGGCACTCGCGGCGGAGTGGCGCGCCGCCTCGGCGAGCGACGGCGAGATCCTGGCCCGCGCCATCGCCTTCCTGCGCGAAGGCCGCTATACCTACACGCTCGAGCCGGCGCTGCTCGGCGCACATCCGGTCGACGACTTCCTGTTCGCCAGCCGCGAAGGCTTCTGCGAGCATTTCTCGTCGGCGTTCGTCTTCCTCATGCGCGCAGCCGGGGTACCGGCGCGCGTGGTCACCGGCTACCAGGGCGGCGACCTCAACTCTGTGGACAGCATCATTACCGTGCGGCAGTCCGACGCGCACGCCTGGGCCGAGGTGTTCCTCGCCGGGCGTGGCTGGCTGCGCGTCGACCCGACCGCCGCCGCGGTGCCCGGACGCATCGACGTCGGCCTGTCGCGCTCCGTGCCGCGGCCCGAGTCGCTGCCGCTGATGCGCCGGCCGAGCCTGGAGTGGCTGCGCGGCGCGCGCGACCGCTGGGAGGCGCTGGCGCACGTGTGGAACGTCTGGGTGCTCGGCTACAACCCGGAGCGCCAGCGCGACCTGATGAGCCTGGTGGGCATGCGCGACGCCGACTGGCGCGCCCTCACTGCGACGCTGTTCAGCGTGCTCGGCCTGATGACGCTCGGATTGCTCGCCTGGTCGCTCGGCCGCCTGGCGCGACCCGACCCGGTGCAGCGGGCCTGGCGCGCGTTCTGCCGCAAGCTCGCCCGGCGCGGCGTGGCGCGGGCGCCGCACGAGGGGCCGCGCGACTACGCGTCGCGCGCCGCGCGCGCCCTGCCCACCTCGCGCCGCGCCATCCTGCGCATCGGCGCGCAATACATCCGCGTGCGCTATGGGGCGCGCAGCGGGGCCCCGGACGTGGTCCGGCTGCGGCGCATGGTGCGCGAGCTGCGCCTGGCGTGAAGCGCGTCGCCGCCCTGTCGCTTGCCCTGCTCGTTGCCCTGGCGCCGCCCGGCGCAGAGGCGGGGCCGCCGAGCAAGCCGCCGGCGCAGGCCGCCTACCAGAAGCGCCCGGAGGTGAAGGCCTTCATCCGCGACATGGCGAAGCGCCACGGCTTCGTCGAGAAGGAGCTGACCTACATGTTCTCGCGCGTCAAGCGCGAGGAGTCGATCCTGAATTCGATCCGCCCGCCCGACAAGCCGCGCTCCTGGCAGGAATACCGCGAGATCTTCATCAACGACAAGCGCATCGCGCTCGGCGCCGAGTACTGGGGCGCGCACGGCGCCCAGCTGGCGCGCGCGCAGCGCGAGTACGGCGTGCCGGCCGAGTACATCCTCGCCATCATCGGCATCGAGACCTACTACGGCCGCAACATGGGCCGCTGGCGCGTGGTCGACGCGCTCACCACCCTCGCCTTCGACTACCCGCCGCGCTCGGCCTATTTCCGCGACGAGCTCGAGCAGTACCTGCTGCTCGCGCGCGACCTCGGCTTCGACGTCTTCTCGGTGCGCGGCTCGTACGCCGGCGCGATCGGCATCCCGCAGTTCATGCCCGGCAGCCAGCGCCGCTTCGCGGTCGACTTCGACGGCGACGGCGCCATCGACCTCAGGCGCAACCCGGCCGACGCCATCGGCAGCGTCGCCAACTTCCTGCTCAAGCACGGCTGGCAGGCGGGCGGCGCGGTGATGTTCGAGGCGCGAGTCGAGGGCGAGGCGTGGCGCGCGTACGCCGACGGCGGCATCGAGCCCAAGCACAAGCTCGCCGACCTGAAGCGCTCGGGGGCGCAGTTCGCCGCTCCGGCCGGACTGGATGAGGCGCTGGGCGCGCTGCTCGAGCTGCCCACACCCGAGCGCGGCAGCGAATACCGCGTCGGCCTGCAGAATTTCTACGTGCTGACGCGCTATAACCGCAGCATCTTCTACGCCACCGCGGTGGCCGAGCTGGCCGCGGCGCTGAAGAAGAATCAGGAAGCGGGCAGGTAGCGCATCGGGTCGACCGCCGCCGACCCTTTGCGGATCTGGAAGTGCAGCTTCGGCCGGTCGGCGTCGGTGTTGCCGAGCTCGGCGATCTTCTGGCCGCGCGCGACGGCCTGCTGCTCCTTCACCAGGATGTCCTTGTTGTGCGCGTAGACGGTGATGAAGCCGTTGTCGTGCTTGATCACCACCAGCTTGCCGAGTCCCGGGATGCCGGTGCCGATGTAGGTGACGCGCCCGGCGGCGGCGGCCACCACCGGGTCGCCGATCTTGCCTTCGATGTCGATGCCCTTGCTGCGCGGCTCGGCGAAGCCGGCCAGCACCTTGCCCTTGGCCGGCCAGATGAAATCGACCGCTTCGGCCGTGGCCGCGGCGGCAGCGACGGCCGGCTTCTCCCCGGCGGCGGTCGCGGGCGAATCGATGGCGCGCGCTTCGACCTTGCCGGCGCCCTTGGCCGAGCTGACCACCACCCCGGGGCGCTCCCCGGCGCGGGCATCGGGCGGCTTGACGCGCAGCACCTGGCCGATGCGCAGCTTGGTCGGGTCGTCAAGCGCGTTCCACTGCGCCACCTCGCGGTAGTCGGCGCCGTTGTCGAGCGCGATGCTGTAGAGCGTGTCGCCCTGCTTCACCGTGTAGTAGCCGTCGGCCGCGGCGGGCTTCGGCGCCGCGACGGCGGCGGCCGGCGGCTTGGGCGCCGGCGCCCGGGCGCCGCGCACCGCGCGCTCCTCGACCGGCGCCGGCCCGCGATAGGTCGAGCACGACGCCGCGCAGAGCGCGAGCACCACGACCGCCGCCAGCCTGGCTCCGTTCACGCTTTTCCAGCCTCCAATGGCACGAAACGCACCGTGTCGAGCTCGGTTTCCACGAAGCCGCGCCCGCTGCGCTCGACCAGCACGAGCCGCTGGGCGCCGCCCGCGCCTGCACGCAGCGGCAGCACCATTCTGCCACCGGGCGCGAGTTGCCGTAGCAGCGCCTCGGGAATGCTCGGCGCGGCCGCCGCCACCACGATGGCCTGGAATGGCGCGGCCTTCTCCAATCCGGCGTAGCCGTCGCCGTGCACCAGGCGCAGGTTGGCGAGCCGCAGGCCGAGCAGGTTGGCGCGCGCGCGCTCGAGCAGCCCCTTGATGCGCTCGATCGAGTAGACCTCGGGATAGATCTGCGCCAGCACCGCGGCCTGGTAGCCGCAGCCCGTGCCGACTTCGAGCACGTTCTTGGGTTGCTTCTTCTGCAGCAGGACTTCTATCATCCGCGCCACGACGTACGGTTGCGAGATGGTCTGCGCGAAGCCGATCGGCAGCGCGGTGTCCTCGTAGGCGCGGCTGGCGAGCGCCTCCTCGACGAACAGGTGGCGCGGCACCGCGGCGAGCGCGCCGAGCACGCGCTCGTCGCCGATGCCCTTCTCGCGCAGGCGCTCGACCATGCGGGCGCGGGTGCGCTGCGAGGTCATGCCGATGCCTGCCGCGTTCCTCACCCTGCCAGCCATTCCTTCGCTTGCGCGAGCTGCGCGTTGTGCGTCAGGTCCATGCGCAGCGGCGTGACCGAGACGCGGCGGCTCTCGATGGCGTGGAAGTCCGTGCCGGGTCCCGCGTCAGCGGCGCCGCCGGCCGGCCCTATCCAGTAGGCGGTCTCGCCGCGCGGCGTCGTCAGCTTCACCACCGGCTCGGCCTTGTGGCGCTTGCCCAGGCGCGTCACCTCCATGCCGCGCAGCTCGGCCGCGGGCAGGTCGGGGATGTTGACGTTGAGCAGCATCGGCTCGCGCGGCGGCGAGCGGCGGAAGCGCTCGAGCAGCTCGAGGGCGACGCCGACGCCGCTGTCGAAGTGCTTGCCCGCCTTGCCGACCAGCGACAGCGCGAGCGACGGGATGCCTAGCTGGTAGCCCTCGGTGGCGGCCGCCACGGTGCCCGAGTAGATCGTGTCGTCGCCCATGTTGGCGCCCAGGTTGATGCCCGAGACGATGATGTCGGGGGTGAAGTCGAGCAGCCCGGTGATCGCGATGTGCACGCAGTCGGTCGGCGTGCCGTTGACCGAGAAGTAGCCGTTCGGCGCGCGGCGCACCGTCAGCGGCCGGTCGAGCGTGAGCGAGTTCGAGGCGCCGGAGCGGTCGCGCTCGGGCGCCACGACGGTCACCTCACCCAGTTTTTTTAGCGCCTCGGCTAGCGCCGCAATGCCGGGCGCGAAGTAGCCGTCGTCGTTCGACACCAGGATGCGCACCGCCGGATTCTACGGTACGGCCTTGTTCAGGCGCGCACTGAGGCGCCGAATCGGCGGTCGATGGCATCGAACTGGTCGAGCACCGCCTTGACGTACTTCTCTCCCTCGAACTTCGGTCGGCCGTACTGGTTCCAGCAGCCGGCCGCTTGCGTGCGGCCCAGCATCGCCGCCGCCGCGCTCGAGCGCGGCAGCGCCGGCGGCTCGGGCGGCGGGTCCCAGTGCGGCGGGAAGATCTCCGCGGCGTATTTCTGTCCGAGCGTGTCCATCAGGCCGAAGCGCAGCTCGTCGACCGCATCCAGGGTCAGCTCATCCGGAGCCACTATGCCGCCCGGCGGGCCCCAGTCCATGATCACCTTGGGCGTGAGGTACAGGTCGTAGCGATAGAAGACGATCGCGGCTTCGGCGGTGTCGAGCTCGCTCTGTGCGACATAGCTCTGCTGCTCGCCGGACTGGCTCGCGCTCTCCTCGATCAGGTATTCGATCCAGCCGAGCGCGCTGGTCTGCATCGCATCGTAGGGCTCCATGGTGCGCGCGAACGCACCGGTGCTGAACGAGTAGACCTCGAGGCGGGCGTTGTTGTAGCGGGACAGTTCCGGCTTGTCCGAGGAAAAGCGAAGCGCCTCGACCGCCGCCACGTACGCGGGGTTGTTGTACACGGTCGAGCCGCCGTCGATGAACCTGCCGTGCGCGGCGAAATAGGTCGGCGCCGAGGCGCTCGCCTCGATGGCGTCTCGCAGGCGCACGTTGCGGTAGGTTCCATACTGCTTTGGGGTCTTGCCATCCGCCTCTCGCTCCAGCGTCCTGAAGGAGGAAAAGTAGGTGGTCTCCGAGCGGACCGTGTCGACCGCCGTGATCAGGATGTCGGTATACAGCTGCGAGAGCTTCGCCTCCTTGAAGGTCTCGCTGAGGAACCGGTGCATCGGCGCCTTCTGGTACTTCGTCACCAGCGGGTGCAGGAACCACAGCGGGCGCCGCGTGTAGATCTTGCGCCGCTGTTTTGTGTAGGTATCGATCAGCTCGGCGACCGGCGTACCGGCCGCGAGCGACCCGGCGATCATGGAGCCGGTGCTGGTGCCGGCGAACATGTCGAAATATTTGTGCAGGGGCCCGACCCGCTCCTCGAGCTTCTCGAGGCAGCGCAGCGTGATGATGCCGCGGATGCCGCCGCCGTCACAGGCGAGAATGCGCCGCGTCTGCGGCATGGCCGTGCCCCCCTTGGACTGCTGGATAAGCGCGGCCCCCGCCGCGCCAGCCAACGCTAGCCCGGCGCACTGACAGCGTCAATCACCCTGCGGTGCTATGTGTCTTGCCCTTTCGCCAATACACCCCGGTCCAGTCTATGCGGTGAAGCGGCGCCTGGTCGCCAACCTTCGCCCGAAACTCCTCTACCGCCTTGCGACAGGGCTCGAAGTCGTGATAGTCGTCGACGATGACGAATCCTGCGGGGGCCAGCCGGTGATAAAGATGCGTCAGCGCGTCGCGGGTGGATTCGTATAGATCGCCGTCGATGCGCAGCAGCGCCAGTTGCTCAATCGGTGCAGCGGGCAGCGTGTCCTTGAACCATCCTTCGAGAAATCGCACCCGATCGTCCAGCAGGTCGTAGCGGCGGAAGAGCTCCGCCACCGCGCGCTGCGGGATTGCCAGAATCGGAAACACGGCCGCGCTGAAGTCGTAGCCGCGATCCTGCGGCGCGCTGGGGACCGGAAGACCGGCAAATGAATCGGCAACCCAGACCTTTCGATCCTTGATGCCGTGCGCGGCAAGATAGCCGCGCATGAAGATCGTTGCCCCCCCCCGCCAGACCCCCGTCTCGATCAGGTCGCCGGGAACCTCGTCGCGCACGATCTCATCGAGCAGCAGCTGGATATTGTCCAGTCGCTTGCGGCCGATCATGGTGTGGTAGACCTCGGAGACATTCCGGATATTCACCGCCCGCGCCGTCCCGCCGGGCTGCGCAATCTCCCAAATGAAGGAGATCTCCCCCTGCTTGCGCGCCTGACTCAGGCGGCCCACGATATCCGGACGACGCGCCTCGATGTTGCGGATTGTTTCTTCTTCCACCGGCGCACCGGACAACAGGCAGAGCCAGACGTAGATCAGCCTCGCCTCGTTCTCGATATACAGCTCATCCAGGAGCGATTTCTTCAGCAGCTCCAGATAGCGCAGGGCTAGATCATCTGCCGGCATCATCTACTCCAGCATCGCGTCGCGACGAGGAGGAAATCTGGTCGGGGCGGCGAGATTTGAACTCGCGACCACCTGCACCCCATGCAGGTACGCTACCAGGCTGCGCTACGCCCCGAGGGTGAGGATTATATCGCGCAGCTCTCGCTTGATCGCCGATAGATCGACGCCGGGGCCGTCGGCCGCGGCGCGGCTGCCGCGCACGGAAGGCTCGCTTTTCTCCTCCGGCTGCGCGATCGAGTTGTCGAGGCGGTTGCGCGCGCCGCTGATGGTGAAGCCTTCTTCGTAGAGCAGCTCGCGGATGCGGCGGATCAGCAGCACTTCGTGGTGCTGGTAGTAGCGCCGGTTGCCGCGGCGCTTGACCGGCTTCAACTGGGTGAATTCCTGCTCCCAGTAGCGCAGCACGTGCGGCTTCACCCCGCACAAGTCGCTCACCTCACCGATGGTGAAGTAGCGCTTCGCGGGGATCGGCGGGAGCTCAGCTTTCCTGCGACTTGGCTCCATGGCGCGCCTTCTCGACCATCGCCTTCAGCTTCTGGCTGGCATGGAAGGTCACGACGCGCCGCGCGCTGATCGGGATCTCCTCGCCGGTCTTCGGATTGCGGCCGGGGCGCTGCGGTTTGTCGCGCAGCTGGAAGTTGCCGAAGCCCGAAAGCTTCACGCTCTCGCCGCGCTCGAGCGCGCCGCGGATCTCTTCGAAGAAGGCCTCGACCATGTCCTTGGCCTCGCGCTTATTCAGCCCGACCTTCTCGAACAGCAGATCAGCGAGTTCGGCCTTCGTCAGCGTCATCACGGACTCCCCTGATTCCCCTAGCTTTTTCAGCTTGCCCTCTTAGGATGTTCTTAATTTTGCAGAGAATTTTCTGCCCAGCAGGGCAACCAGCATGTCGCGGGCAGCATCTGCATCCGCATCCGTTAGGGTCCTTTCAGTATCTTGCATAACTACCCGGAACGCAAGGCTTTTCCGGTCGGCAGACACCCCGGCGCCCCGGTACAGGCTCAGGAGAGTGACCACTCGCACAATGGGCGGCTTTTCGGCCTCCATGGCATCCAAAACCGCCTGAACAGGGGTGTTTTGGGGGAATTCCAGGGAGATGTCGCGCACCACCGGGGGAAAGCGGGACGGGACGCGCGGCTCGGGGGCGGGCAGCGCCAGGAGGGGGTCGGCGTCAAGCTCGAACAGGACCGGGGGTTGCGGCAGCTCGTACTTGCGCAGCCAGCGCGGGTGCAGCTCGCCCAGCCAGCCAACCGCCTCGCCAACCGCCTTCCCGGCCGCGGCCTCCCCCACCAGCACGCGCGCCGAGCGCCCGGGGTGGAAGGCGGGGTGCTGCGCCGGCTCGAAGCGCAGCGCGAGCGGCGCGCCGAGCGCCTCGAGGTCGCCCTTGACGTCGAAGAAGTCGACCGCGCGCTCCGGCGCGCCCCAGTCGCCCGCCGCCGCCGGCCCGAAGGCCGCCGCTGCGATGCGCATCGGCTGGCGCACGCCCTGCACGGCGAGCGGGCCGTCGGGCGAGGACGGATCGCGCAGGAACACGCGCCCCACCTCGAACACCCGGATGCGGGGCACCCTGCGGGAAAGGTTCTTTTGAATGACCTCGATCAGAGACCCGATCAGGGTCGTGCGCATCACCGATTGCTGGCTGGCGATCGGGTTGAGCAGGCGAATCGGGTCGGCTTCGCCGGCGAAATCGTCCTCCCAGGCCGGCTCGACGAAGCTGAAGTTGATCACCTCGCGGTATTCGCGCGCCGCCAGGCGCTCGCGCAGCGCGTGCAGCGAGCGCCGGCCCTCCGGGGCGGGCTGCATCAGCGCCGCGGCGCGCGGCGGCTGCGCCGCGATGCGCTCGAAGCCGTGGATGCGCGCCACCTCCTCGATCAGGTCCTCCTCGATCTCGATGTCGAAGCGGTACGAGGGGGGCGTAACGGTGAAGACATCGCCGGCCTTCTTGTGCTTGAAGTCAAGCCTTGAGAAGACCGCCGCGATTTCCCTGGCCGCAAGCGGTATGCCGATGATCTTCTGCGCGCGCGCGGCGCGCATGCGCACCGGCTTCCTCTTCGGCAGCCGCGCCGCCTTGTCGACGGTCGGGCCGGGCTCGCCGCCGCAGATGTCGAGCACCAGGCGCGTGGCGCGCTCGATGCCGTCGACGTTGTTGGCGGGGTCGACGCCGCGCTCGAAGCGGTGCGAGGCGTCGCTCGAGAAGTTGTAGCGCCGCGCGCGCCCCTGGATCGCGTCGGGCCAGAAGAACGCCGACTCGAGGAACACGTGCTTCGTCGCCGCGTCTGCCTTGGTGCTCTCCCCGCCCATGATGCCGCCCAGGCCGATCACGCCCGAGTCGTCGGTGATGCACAGCACCGCGGGATCGACTTGCACCTCCTGCTCGTTCAGCAGCAGCACCTTCTCGCCCTTGCGGCCCCAGCGCACGTCGATCGGCCCGCGCAGCTTGTCGAGGTCGTAGACGTGCAGCGGGCGGCCGAGCTCGAGCATGACGTAGTTGGTGACGTCCACCAGCGCCGAGATGCTGCGCTGGCCGGAGCGCTCAAGACGCCGCTTCATCCAGTCCGGGGTCGGCGCCGCGGCGTTCACGTTGCGGATCACGCGCCCGGCGAAGCGGCCGCAGCCTTCGGGCGCGCTGATACGCACCGGATGCTTTTCGCCGTTTTTCCTTGCAACCGGTTTGATCGCGGCAAGCGTCAACGGCGAACCGGTCAGCGCCGCGACTTCGCGCGCCACGCCCAGCACCGAGAGGCAATCGGCGCGATTCGGCGTCAGCTTGAGCGTCATGACGTGGTCGTCGAGGCCGAGCAGCGTGCGCGCATCGGCGCCGCTTTTCGCCGTCGCCGGCAGCTCGAGAATGCCGGCGTGGTCGTCGGACAGGCCGAGCTCGCGAGCCGAGGCGAGCATGCCGTGGCTGTCGATGCCGCGTACTGCTTTCGTGCCTATCTTCGCCAGCACCGCTTTCATGCCCGCGCGCACGTTCGGCGCGCCGCATACCACCTGCACCGTGTCCTTGCCGCTCTTCACTCTGCAGACAGTCAGCTTGTCCGCGTTCGGGTGCTTCTCGACCGACAGCACCTCGACCACGACGACATCGCCTTCAAGCTTCGCGCCCACCGGCTGGTAGGCCTCGACCTCGACGCCCGCCATGGTCAGCTTGTCGGCAAGCTCCTGCCCGGAAAGCTTCGGGTTGCAGAAACTTCTCAGCCAGCTCTCGGGAACGTTCACGAGAATTGCTCGAGGAACCGAAGATCGCCGTCGAAGAACAGGCGCAGGTCGTCGATGCCGTAGCGCAGCATGGTCAGGCGCTCGAGGCCCGAGCCGAAGGCGAAGCCGATGTAGCGCTCCGGATCGAGGCCGAAGTTGCGCACCACCTGCGGGTGCACCTGGCCGGAGCCGGAGATCTCCAGCCAGCGGCCCTTCAATTTCATGTCGATCTCGGCCGAGGGCTCGGTGAACGGGAAGAAGGACGGCCGGAAGCGCACCTCGAGGTCGTCGATCTCGAAGAAGCGCCGCAGGAAGTCGGTGTAGACGCCCTTCAGGTCGGCGAAGCTGATGTGCTCGTCGATCCACAGGCCCTCCACCTGGTGGAACATCGGCGAGTGCGTGGCGTCGGAGTCGACGCGGTAGGTGCGCCCCGGCGCGATTACCTTGATCGCAGGCCATTTCGCCTGATGGCGAAATTTCTCAACATGCATGCGCGCGTACCGGACCTGCATCGGGCTGGTATGCGTGCGCAGCAGCAGCGGCAGGCCGTCCTTGTCCTTCAGGTCGACGTAGAACGTGTCCTGCATCGAGCGCGCCGGGTGGTTCTGCGGGTTGTTCAGCGCCGTGAAGTTGTACCAGTCGGTTTCGATCTCGGGCCCGTCGGCGACGTCGAAGCCGATCGTGCGCCAGATCTCCTCGACGCGCTGCCAGGTGCGCATCACCGGGTGCACGCCGCCGCGCGAGCCGCGCCGGCCGGGCAGCGTGACGTCGAGCGCCTCCTCGGCGAGGCGCGAGGCGAGCTTGCCGTCGGCGAGCTCGGCGCGGCGCGCGTCGAGCGCGGTTTCGATTCGCTGCTTGGCCGCGTTGAACGCCGCGCCCGCGGCCCTTCTCTCTTCAGGAGAGCCTTGGGGACGAAAACCCGAAAGCGCGCCACTCTTGCCGAGATAGCGCGCTTTCGCGTCTTCCAGCGCAGCGGGATCCGCCGACGCGGCGAAGTCGGCGAGCGCCCGCTCGACGATGCCGCTCAGGTCTTCCAAGCGAAGCGCCCGCTTAGTGGGCCAGGCTGGCTTTGACCTGGCCGGCGATCTTGGCGAACGCCGGCTTGTCCTGCACCGCGAGGTCGGCCAGCAGCTTGCGGTCGATCTCGATGTTGGCGCGCTTGAGGCCCGACATGAACTCGCTGTAGTTCATGCCCAGCTCGCGCACCGCGGCGTTGATGCGCGCGATCCACAGGGCGCGCATGGTGCGCTTCTTGTTGCGGCGGTCGCGGTAGGCGTACTGCCCCGCCTTCATCACCGCCTGCTTGGCGACGCGGTAGACGTTGCCGCGGCGGCCGCGGAAACCCTTCGACTGCTTGAGGACCTTCTTGTGGCGCGCGCGCGCCGTTACTCCACGCTTGACTCTTGGCATGGCGCGCTCCTAGGACGAGTACGGCAGCATCGAGCGGATGGCGGCCGTGTTGGTGTGATCGACCGCGCTGCGCCGGCGCATCTGGCGCTTGCGCTTGGTGCTCTTCTTGGTGAGGATGTGGCGCTTGTAGGCGCCGCCACGCTTGATGCTGCCACTGCCGCGGACCTTGAAACGCTTGGCCGCGCCCTTCTTGGTTTTCATCTTAGGCATGACTGCTACTCCGTTTTTAGCTTGACGCCGGGCGGCCCACTCCGTGGGCGCTTGAAGCCTCGGCTATCACTTGTTTGCCCGCCGCATTAAGCGGCGTTTCTTGCCGCTCCTTGCTTATGCGGCGGCGGGCTTTGCTGCAACCGTCGCCTTTGCTTCCGGCTTGGGCTTCTTCTCCGCCTTTTCCGTCTTCTCCGTCTTGGGCTTGGTCGACTTCGGCGGCGGCGCCTTCTTCTTCGGCGCCAGCACCATCACCATCTGCCGTCCTTCGAGCCGCGGGAACTGCTCTACCAGCCCGACGGCGTCCAGATCCTTCTGCACCCGCTGCAGCAGCCGCTCGCCGAACTCCTTGTGCGCCATCTCGCGGCCGCGGAAGCGCAGCGTCACCTTCGCCTTGTCGCCTTCCTCGAGGAACTCGATCAGCTTGCCGAGCTTGATCTTGTAGTCGCCCTCGTCGGTGCCGGGGCGGAACTTGATCTCTTTTACCTGGATCTGCTTCTGCTTGAGCTTCGCCTCGTGGGCCTTCTTCTGCTCGCGGTAGCGGAACTTGCCGTAGTCCATCAGCTTGCAGACCGGCGGGTTCGCCAGCGGCGCGATCTCCACCAGGTCCACGTTCTGCTCCTCGGCAAGGCGCAGGGCCTCGACCGTCGACTTGATGCCGAGCTGGTCACCGTTTTCCGCTACCAAGCGCACCTCCGGGGCGGTGATCTCCCGGTTGATGCGCTGCGATCTGTCGACTGTAATGAGTGAAAAGCTCCTCTGACCGTTGAAAAAAACAGCCGTGCTACTGCGCCTTCGCCTCTCTTTGGAGGCGGTCGGTGAAGTCCGCGAGGCTCATCGCTCCGAGGTCTTCGCCGCTGCGCGTGCGCACGGCCACCGTTTCAGCCTGCATTTCCTTGTCTCCGACCACCAGCTGGTAGGGGAGCTTTTGCAAGCTATGTTCCCGAATCTTATAGGAAATTTTCTCATTTCGCAAATCCGAAATGACCCTAAACCCCTGATTCAGCAATTTATTTTTCACGCAATCGGCATACGCGGCCTGCTTCTCGGTGATGCAGAGGACGGCGGCCTGCACCGGCGCGAGCCAGACCGGGAAAGCGCCGGCGTGGTGCTCGATCAGGATGCCGAGGAAGCGCTCCATCGAGCCGACGATCGCCCGATGCAGCATCACCGGCGTGTGGCGGGCGTTGTCTGCGCCGACGTATTCGGCGCCGAGCCGCCCGGGCATGCTGAAGTCGACCTGCATGGTGCCGCACTGCCAGACGCGGCCGATGCCGTCCTTGAGCGAATACTCGATCTTCGGGCCGTAGAAAGCGCCTTCGCCGGGTGAAATGGCGTAGCTCAGCCCGCTCTTGTCGAGCGAGGTCTTCAGCGCAGCCTCCGCCTTGTCCCACGCCTCGTCCGAGCCGATGCGGTTCTTCGGGCGCGTCGCCACCTTGTAGATGATCTCGCTGAAGCCGAAGTCCCGGTACACCTCCTGCAGCAGCGCGGTAAAGGCCTCGCACTCCGGAAGGATGTGCTCCTCCATGCAAAAGATATGGCCGTCGTCCTGCACGAAGCCGCGCACCCGCATCAATCCGTGCAGCGCGCCGGAAGGCTCGTTGCGATGGCAGGAGCCGAACTCGCCGTAGCGCAGCGGCAGATCGCGGTAGCTCCTCACCCCCTTGTTGTAGATGAGGATGTGCCCCGGGCAGTTCATCGGCTTGACCGCGTAGTCGCGGTTCTCCGACGAAGTAGTGAACATGTTGTCCTTGAAGTTCTGCCAGTGCCCGGTCTTCTCCCACAGGCTGCGATCAAGGATCTGCGGGCCACGCACTTCCTGGTAGCCGTTGTCGCGGTACACGCGGCGCATGTACTGCTCGACCTGCTGCCACAGCGTCCAGCCCTTCGGGTGCCAGAACACCAGGCCCGGCGCCTCCTCCTGCATGTGGAACAGATCGAGCTGCGTGCCGAGGCGGCGGTGGTCGCGCTTCTCCGCCTCCTCGAGCATCTTGAGATACGCGTCCTGCTCCTCCTGGGTCGCCCAGGCGGTGCCGTAGATCCGCTGCAGCATCTCGTTCTTCGAATCGCCGCGCCAGTAGGCCCCGGCGACGCGCATCAGCTTGAACACCTTGAGCTTGCCGGTCGAGGGCACGTGCGGCCCGCGGCACAGGTCGATCCAGTTGCCCTGGCCGTAGAGCGAGATCGGATCGTTCGCCGGTATCGCGCCGATGATCTCGGCCTTGTATTTCTCGCCGATCGACTCGAAGAACTTCACCGCTTCGTCGCGCGCCATCAGCTTGCGGTGCACCGGCAGGTCCTGCTTCACGAGGTCGGCCATCTTCTTCTCGATGGCCGCCAGGTCCTCCGGCGTGAAAGGCCGCTTGTAGGAGAAATCGTAGTAGAAGCCGTTCTCGATCACCGGGCCGATGGTGACCTGCGCGCCGGGAAACAGCTCCTGCACCGCCTGCGCCATCAGGTGCGAGGTCGAGTGCCGCAGGATGTCCAGGCCCTCGGGACTCTTCGGCGTGACGATCGCGAGCTCGGCGTCGGACTCGACCCGGTAGCTGGTGTCGACCAGCTTGCCGTCGACCTTGCCGGCGAGCGCGGCGCGCGCGAGCCCCGGGCCGATCGCCTGCGCGATTTCGGCTACGGTCACGGGTCCGGGAAACGACTTCGACGAGCCGTCGGGTAGACGGATGTTCAGCATTGCCTGTGTTTCAATATTACCTCATGGCAACGCTTCCTTTGTCGCTCGCCGTCGGCGCCTACGACCACGTGCGCGACCTGCGGCCGCGCGGCATAGCGTTGAACCAGATCACCCTGCGCATCGAGGAAATCTTCTTCCGCTTCACCAAGTTCCGCGAATGGGACGCCTCCGAGATGTCTTTCGGCAAGGTGGTGGCGCTGATGGCCGACCCCGACCCGCAGATCATCGCGCTGCCGGTGTTCGTCTCGCGCGTGTTCCGGCACTCGGCGATCTACCTCAGGAAGGGCTCGGGCATCACCCGGCCGAAGGACCTCGAGGGCCGGCGCGTCGGCGTGCCCGAGTGGGCGCAGACCGCCACCATCTACGTGCGCGGCATGCTCGCGCACGAGTACGGCGTCGACCTGGCCAGCATCGACTGGGTCCAGGCGGGCGTGCACGAGGCGGGGCGCCTCGAGAAGGTGAAGCTGCACCTGCCGCCGGGCCTGCGCGTGACCCCGGCACGGGACCGCTCGCTCGCCGACATGCTCGCCAAGGGCGATCTGGACGCGGTCATCTCGGCGCGCGACCCGGGCGGCGAGCGGCTGTTCCCGGACTATCCGGCGCAGGAGCTGGCCTACTACCGCAAGACGCGCATCTTCCCGATCATGCACACGGTGGTGCTGCGCCGCGACGTGTACGAGCGCGACCGCTGGGTGGCGATGAACCTGCTGCAGGCCTTCGAGGAAGCGAAGCAGCGCGGCCTGGAGCGCGCCGCCGAGATCGGCGCTTCGGCCGTGCCGGTGCCCTGGGTCGCCGACCACACGCGCCGCTGGCAGGAGGTCGCCGGCGAAGACTTCTGGCCCTACGGCGTGCAGCCGAACCGCCCGACGCTGGAAGCCTTCCTGCAGTACTCCTTCGAGCAGGGCATCTGCGCCCGCCGCCTGCAAGTGGAAGAGCTGTTCGCTCCCGAGACGCTCGAGCGCGCGAAGATCTAGTCGACCTTCAAGCCGATGTCCTTCACGGCCTTCGCGTACTTGTCGTAGTCGCGCCGGATGAGCGCCGCGAACTCCTCGGGGCTGGCAAGGTAAGGATCGAGGCCGCCCGCTGCATTCATCTTCTGCTTGACGTCCGGCGACTCGAGCACGCGCTTCAGCTCCGCGCGCAGCTTTGAAAGGGTCGCCTCCGGGATGCCCGCCGGTCCGAAAAGGCCGAGCCAGATCGAGTTCTCGAAACCTGGATAGAACTCGCCGATTGTCGGCAGGTCGGGATACAGCGGCGAGCGATGCGCTCCGGACACCGCGAGCGGGCGCAGCCGCCCGGCCTTGATCTGCGCGGCGTTCGAGCTCCCGGACCAAACCGCCGCGGTTTCGCCGGCGACCGTGGCTGCCGCGGCGGGCGCGCCGCCCTTGTACGGCACGTGGAGCAGGTTGATGCCCGTGCGCTGCTTCAGCATCTCCATCGTCAGGTGATGCTGCGAGCCGTTGCCGCCCGAGGCATAGGCGAGCGGCGGGTTCGCCTTCTTCGCGTACTCGATGAACTCGGTAAAGCTGCGCACCGGCAGTGACGGATTGACCGTCAGCACGAACTGGTTCACCGCCACCGGCGTCACCGGCGCCAGGTCCTTCAGCGTGTTGACCGGCATCTTGTAGAGATGCGGATTGATCGTGATCTGGCTGTCCGCGAGCAGGCCCAGCGTGTAGCCGTCGGGCGCGGCCCTGGCTACAAGCTCGTTGGCGATGTTGCCGTTCGCGCCGACGCGGTTCTCGACCACCACTGGCTGGCCAAGGTTGTCGGAAAGCTTCTGCGCGATGACGCGCGCTGCGATGTCAGGCGCGCCGCCGGGCGGGATCGGCACGATGATCGTGATGGCGCGGGTCGGGAATTGGGCAAAAGCGCCGCTGGCGGCGAAGAGGACAGCGAGCAGGACGATTCGAAGCTGGTTAGCCATCTACTCCGCCTTGATGCCGCGCTCCTTGATGACACGGGCCCACTTCTTCTGCTCGGTTTCGAGATACGCCGCAGCCTCCTCGGGCGTGCTGGCGATCACGGTCAGGCCACGCTCCTGGTAGAACTTCACCTGCTCCGGCGTGGTGAGCACCTTGCGGATGTGGGAATGCAGCGTATCGACGATCGGGCGCGGCGTGCCGCGGGGCGCCACGACCACGAACCAGGTGTCGAACTCGTAGCCCGGCACGCCCGCCTCGGCGACCGTCGGCAGCTCGGGCATCGCGGCATTGCGCTGCGCGCTGGTGACGGCGAGCGCACGCAGGCGGCCGGCTTTCACATGGCCGATCTGCTGCGAGACGTTGCCGAACGTGGCCTGCACCTCGCCCGCGATGACGGCCGTGTCGGCGGGTCCGCCGCCCTTGAACTGCACCGCCACGAGGTTGACGTTCGCCAGCAGGTTGAACAGCTCGCCGGCTATGTGCGGATTGGTGCCGACGCCGGCGGCGGAATAGAACAGCTGGCCCGGCTTCGCCCTGGCGAGCGCGATCAGCTCCTGCACCGAGCGCGCCGGGACGGACGGGTGCACGGTGACGAACGAGGGCGCCGAGGCGACGATCGAGATGGAGACGAAATCGCGCAGCGGGTCGTAGGGCGCGCGCGCGAGCAGGAACTGGTTGGTGACGAAGGGGATGGTGTTGATGAGCAGCGTGTAGCCGTCCGGCGGCGAGTTCAGCACCGCCTCGCTGCCGACCACCCCGGAGGCCCCGGAGCGGTTGTCGACGACCATCTGCTGGCCGAGGGACTCGGAGAGCTTCGCCGCGAGCAGCCGGCCGACGACGTCGACGCTGCCGCCCGGCGGAAACGGCGACACCAGGCGGATCGGTTTCGATGGATACTGCTGCGCCAGCGCGGCGCTCGAAACCGCTGCAGCGAACAGCCAGAGCAAGAGTCTGACGGGCATGGATTGGTAGGCGCGATTGGACTCGAACCAACGACCCCCACCATGTCAAGGTGGTGCTCTAACCAGCTGAGCTACGCGCCTGCTGTAACAAAACGAATTTTATACTACGCGATCATGGACCTGATCCTCTGGCGCCACGCCGAAGCCGAAGAAGGCGGCCCCGATCTCGCGCGCGCGCTCACCGGCAAGGGGCGCAAGCAGGCGGCGCACGTCGCCGAGTGGCTGCTGCATCGGCTGCCGGCGAAGTTCACCCTGCTCGCCAGCCCGGCGAAGCGCGCGCAGCAGACCGCCGAGGCGCTCGAGGCGAGGATCAAGACCGTGGAGCGCCTCGCCCCCGGCGCGAGGGTCGGCGACATCCTCGCCGCGGCCGGCTGGCCCGACCACAAGGGCGCGGTGGTCGTCGTCGGCCACCAGCCCGACCTGGGCGCCGCGATCACGCATCTGCTGGCGGGGACGGCGGGCGACTGGAGCCTGAAGAAAGGCGCCTTGTGCTGGATCGCGAGCCGCGAGCGCGACGACGAGAACCAGGTCGTGCTCAGAGCGGCGATTTCACCTGACCTGCTGTAGTAAGGCCGGAGATTTACCGGCCCAGCCATAGGTAAGGCCGGAGCTTCACCGGCCCAGCTTCAGCACAGACACCTTCTTCTCGGACAGAGCGCCGACCTCGAGCTTCATGCCGACCGCCTTCCAGTGGCCGGCCTCGGACTCGAGCGCGTCGGCCGACAGCGGGTTGTCCTCGAGCCAGGACTGCGGCAGGTCGATGGCGAAGCCGCCGGCGTCGGCGTCGACGCGCAGGAACGGCAGCTTGAGGTCGGTGCGGCTGCGCAGGATGAGCGAGGCGCAGCGCAGCGCGAATACCAGCTTCCAGTCGGGCCCCTCGAAGCCGGCGTCCTGCACCTTGCCGAGCTTGCCGCGGTGCGCGAGCACGACTCGAGCGAGGCGGGCTTGTTCCATCCGCGAGAAGCCGGGCATGTCGGCGTTGGACAGCACGTAGGCCGAGTGCTTGTGGTACTGCGCGTGCGCGATCGACAGGCCGATCTCGGCCAGGCGCGCCGCCCATTCGAGCATGGTGCGGTCGGCGTCGTCCTCCCGATCGGCTCCCGGCAACAAACCATCATAAATTTTCAAGGATAAATTACGTACGCGCTCCGCCTGCACGGTGTCGACGTGGTAGCGGCGCATGAACTGCGCCACCGTCGCCTCGCGCATGTCGCGGTGCTGCACGCGGCCGAGCAGGTCGTAGAGCACGCCGTGGCGCAGCGCGCCGTCGGATACCTTGACGCTCTCCAGGCCGAGCTCGTCGAACACCACGCTCATGATGGCGACGCCGCCGGGCAGCACCGGGGCGCGGTTCGGCCGCAGCCCCGCGATGCGGTCGGGGTCGGCCTTCTCGTTTTTTATCAGGATTGCCCTTAATTTTTCCAGGCCGTCGCGCGTGATGCCTTCTTCAGCCAGGCCGTTCTCGCGCAGGATGTTCTCGATCGCGCGCGCGGTGCCGGAGGAGGCGACCGCCTCCTCCCAGCCCTCGGCCTTGTAGCTGCGCACGATGCCGGCGAGCTCCTGGCGCGCGGCCAGCTCGGCGGCCTTCATGTGCGCCTTCTCGATGCGGCCGTCGGGGAAGTACTTCATGTAGCTGACGCAGCCCATGTAGAGCGACTCGGTGAGCAGCGGCTCGAGGCCGGCGCCGATGATGAACTCGGTCGAGCCGCCGCCGACGTCGAACACCAGGCGGCGCTCCTTCTTCGACAGCGTGGCGGCGGGCAGCGAGTGCGCGACGCCGAGGTAGATCAGGCGTGCCTCCTCGCGGCCCGAGATCACCTCGATCGGGAAGCCGAGCGCGGCGCGCGCCTCGCGCAGGAACTGCGGCGAGTTCTTCGCCACGCGCAGCGCGTTGGTGCCCACCGCGCGCACCGCCTGGCGCGGGAAGCCGCGCAGGCGCTCGGCGAACTTGGCCAGCGCCTCGAGCGCGGCGGCCTGCGTGGCGCGGTCGATGCGCTTGTCGGCCGTCAGGCCGCCGCCCAGGCGCACCACCTCGCGCACCGCGTCGAGCGGGTAGATCTGGCCGTCGACAACGCGCCCGATCTGCAGGTGGAAGCTGTTGGAGCCGAGGTCGACCGCGGCAAGCGTGTCGTGACGCGCCATCGCGGCCTACCGTAGCACCGCGCGCCCCGCGTGACAAATCAGGTGGCGCGCAGCTCCTGCTCGATCTCCTGCAGGGTGGTGTGGCGCACGTCCTTGCCGGTGCTGGCGTAGACGATGTGCTCGGAGACGTTGCGCGCGTGGTCGCCGATGCGCTCGAGCGACTTGGCGACGAACAGGAAGTCGAGGCAGGCGGTGATGGTGCGCGGGTCCTCGATCATGAAGCTGATCAGCTGGCGCAGCACGCCCTGGAACACCAGGTCCGACTCCTCGTCGCGCCGCGCGAGGGCTACGGCCGCGCGCGGCTCGAGCGTTTCCAGCGCGGCGATCGCCGAGCTCAGCATGTCCTGCACGATGGCCGCCATGCGCCGCACCTCGACGGTGCGCGGCTGCGCCGGCCTGCCATTGGCGAAGATGCTGCGCGCCTGCAAGGCTATCTTCTTCGCCTCGTCGCCGATGCGCTCCAGGTCGGTGGTCGTGCCGACCACCGCCAGCACGAAGCGCAGGTCGCCCGCGGTGGGCTGGCGGCGCGCGATGATCTGGCCGGCGAGCTCGTCGATCGAGCGCTCGAGCTGGTTGACCACCGCCTCGTGCCGCAGGATCCGGCTGATCAGCTCGGGGGAGCCTGACGCCAGGCTTTCCACGGCGTCGTCCACCTGCCGGCGGACGTGCTCGCCCATCTGCACCACCAGCTTGTGGGCCCGCGCCATCAGCTCGTCGTATTCGGTCGAGGTGTGCGAATTCATAACCGGTTGACGCTAACGGGCGACTATTACAGGAACATTTCAATGCGGTGATGCCACTACTTTTCGCCGGCGCAAAGTAAAATTGACTGCTCCGCACCTTCAGGGCGGCCATGAACCAGCGAATCCCGCCCCCGACCCAGTTCCTCAACCGCGAGCTCGGCATCCTGGCGTTCAACCGCCGCGTGCTGGCGCAGGCCGCGGACGAGTCGGTGCCGCTGCTCGAGCGGCTGAGCTACATCACCATCGTCTCCTCCAACCTCGACGAGTTCTTCGAGATCCGCGTCGCCGGGCTGAAGGAGCAGATCAAGCTCGGCCTGCCCGAGCCCGGCCCCGACGGTGTCGGCCCGGCGGAGGTGTTCGAGGCGGTGGGCCGCGAGGCGCACGCGCTGGTCGCCGAGCAGTACCAGCTGCTGAACGAAGTGGTGCTGCCGGCGCTGGCGCGCGAGGGCATCGTCTTCCCGAAGCGGGAGGACTGGAGCGCGGCGCAGCGCCAGTGGATCCGCGACTACTTCTTCCGCGAGCTGCTGCCGGTCCTCACGCCCATCGGCCTCGACCCGGCGCACCCGTTCCCGCGCGTGTTCAACAAGAGCCTGAACCTCGCCGTCGAGCTCGAGGGCCGCGACGCCTTCGGCCGCAGCTCGGGGGCGGCGATCGTGCAGGCGCCGCGCGCGCTGCCGCGCGTCATCCGCCTGCCGCAGGACATCGCCGGCGCCCGGTACGCCTTCGTCTTCCTGTCGTCGATCCTGCACGCCCACATCGGCGAGCTGTTCTCGGGCATGAACGTGCAGGGCTGCTACCAGTTCCGCGTCACGCGCAACTCCGACCTGTTCGTCGACGAGGAGGAGATCAAGAACCTGCACACCGCGCTGCAGGGCGAGCTGCTGCACCGGCACTTCGGCGACGCGGTGCGCCTGGAAGTGGCGGACAACTGCTCGCCGCGCATGGTCGAGTTCCTGCTGCAGCAGTTCGGCCTGCGCGAGGTCGACCTGTACCGCGTCGAGGGGCCGGTCAACCTGTACCGCCTGCGCGAGGTGCCCGACCAGGTCGAGCAGCCGCAGCTCAAGTTCCCGCCGTTCCAGCCCGGCCTGCCGCCGGCGCTCGACTCGGGCGAGCTGTTCGAGGTGCTGAAGAAGCAGGATGTCCTGCTGCACCATCCGTTCCAGTCCTTCCTGCCGGTGGTCGACTTCATCCGCACCAGCGCCGACGACCCCAGCGTCATCGCCATCAAGCAGACCGTGTACCGCACCGGCACCGACTCCGAGCTGATGCAGATCCTGGTCGACGCCGCGCGCAAGGGCAAGGAAGTGACCGTGGTGGTCGAGCTGATGGCGCGCTTCGACGAAGAGGTCAACATGAACTGGGCGGCGCGCCTGGAGGAAGTCGGCGCGCACGTGGTGTACGGCGTGGTGGCGCACAAGACGCACGCCAAGATGTCGCTCATCGTGCGGCGCGAGGAGTCGGACGGCGGCAACAAGGTGCTGCGCCGCTACGTCCATCTCGCCACCGGCAACTACCATCCGCGCACCGCGCGCATGTACACCGACTTCGGCCTGATGACGGCGAACGAGGAGATGTGCGCCGACGTCAACGAGGTATTCAAGCAGCTGACCGGCCTGGGGCGCGTCAGCCGCCTGAAGCACCTCTGGCAGTCGCCGTTCACGCTGCACAAGCGCATCGTCGCCGCGATAAGGAGCGAAGCGAAACTGGCGGCCGAAGGCAAGCCGGCGCGCATCATCGCCAAGATGAACGCGCTGCTCGACCCGCAGATCATCGAGGAGCTGTACCTCGCCTCGAGCGCGGGCGTGAAGATCGACCTGGTGGTGCGCGGCGTGTGCGCGCTCAAGCCGGGCATCGAGGGCCTGTCGCAGAACATCCGCGTGCGCTCGGTGGTCGGCCGCTTCCTCGAGCACTCGCGCGTGTTCTACTTCCTCAACGGCGGCGACGAGAACGTCTACCTCGCCAGCGCCGACTGGATGAGCCGCAACTTCTTCCGCCGCATCGAGCTGTGCTTCCCGGTGCTCGACTCGGCGCTCAAGCGCCGGGTGATTCGTGAGGGCCTGCAGCCCTACCTCGACGACAACGCGCAGGCCTGGGAAATGTCGGCCGACGGCGTCTACGAGCGCTCCAAGCCGCGCCGCGGCCGCCGCCGCTCGGCGCAGGAAGAGCTGCTGTTCACGCTCGCCACGCCATCCTGACGGTCGCGGGACAGACCTTCAGGTCTGTCCTCGACACTTCGACGTGGTAGATTCCCGGCGCATGTCGGCCGTGCCGCAGGAAGAAAGCCCGCACAAGGGCAAGACCGGAATCCAGCGCCTCATCAATGCGACGCGCATCTCGCTCGAGGGCTTCGTCGCCGCGGTGCGCCACGAGGACGCTTTCCGCCAGGAGCTGTTCGTCTTCGCGCTCGCCGTGCCGGTGGCGCTGTGGCTCGGGCGCAGCGGGTTCGAGCGCGCGCTGCTCATCGGCTGCCTGTTCCTCGTGCTGATC